>Ga0326511_10003052_pt1 | contig 13511 bp, 12 predicted proteins | sample 0_2496_0518_D_FD_203701 | JGI IMG/M metagenome (GOLD analysis project Ga0326511, IMG submission 203701) | Bovine rumen microbial communities from UC Davis, California, United States - 0_2496_0518 | ecosystem: Host-associated > Mammals > Digestive system > Stomach > Rumen | place: USA... | reverse complement strand
ATATCCACATTCTTATTCTTTACAAGTTCTTCAGTGACCCAAGCAGTCTCTGGCTGCTGACAGCAGAAAATGATAGCAGTGTCAAGATTGATATCCTTAGTATTGAAATCAAAGGTCTTAGAACTAAGGATAATCTTAATCATATCAACAAGATTATTTTTTCTTTCTTTCGTAATGTTGACATCACCAGAACCATAGATATAGAGTAAAGTTTGAAGAATTGAATCACCAAAAGCGTCTTCACAAGTATTGTCAAACTTAGGATGATTAATAATCTTTTTGAAAAGTTTAATCATGTTGTTTGAAATGGCTGAGAATATAGGAAGGCGCATGTTGAACTCAAAGTTAACATCAAAGTCCTTGCCATTCTTGTCAATGAGTTCAATTGCCCCATTTTCATCACCTTCATCAATTAGTTTGTGGAGCATAACACGTGGCTCGATTCCGTCACAACTGATAAAGTCGCTCTGTTTGATATTATCTTTATGTAATTCGCTTATCTTATTAAACTTCTTACCTACAAGATTATAACCATGTGTGAATGATAATGAGCCATATAAGTCGCTTCCGTACATTAAAGCAATTATAGCGCCCTCATCATTATACTGAAGATTGAAATCGAATAACATATAGATGGCGTGTTTGTCATCGAAAAATATTTCGTCACAAGGAATCATTGTATGAGAAGTGACTTCCTTGAATGCATCATATGATGATACTTTAACGATTACACAATTATCCTTCTCAAGGGCAACAGTAAACTTACTAGAGTTTTTTGAGGCATATTCCAAGAAAGATACAATGGTCCAATCAAACGCTTTATTCTTATTAATTTTCAAGAATTTAGATGGGTCTGCACCAATCCTTTTAAGTGCCTCATGGATATTAAGCACTTCTCCACTATTACTTTCAAAGTTATCAATCATTGGTTCATTCTCACAAGTCTGAGCATAGATGATTCCGCTACCCTTCTTCATGGTGAAACCTATATGTGCAAAGCTATCTGTTTCCTTACGGCTAAAGTCAAAAAGGAAATACTGGTCGTTATTATCCATACCACGAGGCTGTACATAATCACGGAAATGAGATTCTTCCATGGTAATACACCACTGTGTACGTCCACTACCGCACAATTTCATACTTGATTGGAAGCTAGGAACATGGACAATCACATAAGGCCCATTATCATATACAATCTCGCAATCACTTGCGTTATTCTGCATAAAGGCTATCATATCCTCCTTATCCCAAGTATAAGTGTAATCAAGACAACCGATAATCAAAGATTTAAGCTGCTCGATTTCTCTTATACCAGATGCTTTTGTGTAGAAATTGTTTTTACGTGACATTGGTAAACGATTGAATCGTGTAAAGATATCTGCCCATTTAATGATATTTGGCTCATTAAAGGCAGCAAGAGGGGTAATGTCAGTTGGAATAATACTATCAGTAAGCATTTTACGCTGGTCTGTATTAAAGTGCGAAATAACGTCTTTAATTACATTGAGCATATCAATTCCTTTCATTTCTTGCTGAAGCATAATTATTGCTGGTCTAGACGAATAAGAAACAATATTCTTTTTCTCTAGATTCTTAATCATTGTCTGATTTTTTTCAATCCAGCTATGAATTGCAATCAATTCATCAAAAGTTACTGCTTTATTGAACACACACTTAACCGCCCAAATTTGATAATTCGGTTGACCATCAAACATATCCACAACACTGATAAAGAGTTTATTAGTCTCTGGGTTGATTTGATATTTATCAATCAACGGCTGCATTTGTTTTTTGTTATAATTCATCTTACTTGAAAATTTATTAATTGTTTTTTTTTTTACAATGCAAATATATAGTCAATTTTCAAAAAAACAAAGTTTTGAATGTTAAAGAAATTAAAATACTGAAAAATAGATTGACCATAGAATTGCCACTACTATCATTAGCAAAAAAGATGCGATAGCCTCATTTTTTGGCTCTACTTCTCCATATGCGATTATTCTTATTGCTTGACTGAACTTCATATTACAGAAATACAGTGTTGACAATATTGAGATAAACAAAATAAATAATTTCATAATTAGGTTGTTTAGTAAGTCACGAGGTGTTTCAACCCCGTGACATTTATTGACTAATTAAAAAGCTTCAGCGTATTCTTCTTCCCCATTACCTTCGACTGGTAAATCATTAAAGAATTGGTTGAATTCAAGTTCTCTGGGGGCCTCTAGTTGAAAATGACCCACCTCTTGATTAATAAACATAGGATGCTCAATTTCCATCTGCTGTCCCATAGCCCCAAATAAGCCTCCTTCTTCTACTGGTAATTCATTTTCCCAAACATTAGTCTCAGTGTTTGGTTGAGAGGATTCAAGCCATGAGTCTATTACGCAGCCCTTTCCTTTTAAGGCTTGAACTCTTTCCTTCAGTTTAGTGCTAGCGCTATCAACAGAATAAATAATTACTTTTTTCATGGTTTGATTTGCTGGTAGCTTTTCAACCACATCTAGTATTTTAGAAACAAAATAATCTATTGCTTTTCCTTTACACTTGTTCGAAAGTATAGTGTCCATTATTTCACTACATATGTGAATACTAGGAGTATTATCAGTTATTTCTTTCGTCATCATTCTATCAATAGCCAAAAAATAGCAGACTTTCTTAGCGTCTTCAATATTAGTAAATTCTCTATTAAAGAGCTTATGTATCTCTTTTTGAGAAGGCATTTGACAATTTCTGTTTCTGAAACAACCGCAAAATAAAAGTAATGTACTCCCTAATAGGTTAGATGTGTTATAAACGCCCATAGCATCTGAAAGAGATAACTTCCTATTATAAAAGAAATCAAGATAATCAAACGAAACGCAAGAAGAAAACGATTTCCTAATAGTACATGACATATTTTCAGACCCAATACCATATTGGATTGTTTTGATTATCATAGCGTTATCAGTAGCATATTTTTCAGCGTCTTTCATATTAAACGTTTCTAGAGCGCTTGCTAATTTTACAGTGATGTTGTCCATTCGTTTAATTGTGTCGTATGGAAGCTTAAACAATGCTAATTTGCTATCGAACAATTCTGGTACAGAAATACAATGCTGGTTTGCCATGAGGATGACACTATCATCTTCTCCATCACGCCCCTCATTTATGATAGCAAACACTAGTTTGTTTGCATTACATTGCTGCGAACTAAAATCCATAAATATGATATGCTTTCTTCCGTATAAATCTGAATCAATATTGTCGATATATGAGTCTCCGATGAAATATCTTACACCCTTGTCCTTTACTGAAATGGCAACTTTGTTTCCATCATCGCACAAGACGATTACATTGTTTTTATCAACACATTCGTAAAGATATTTATACATTGATTCTTTGTTCCATTCAAATAACGGTTTTTCATATTTTACCATTAAATTGACATCAACGTTTAGAGATTGAAGGAAAGAATATATTCCTTCTTCTTTAATCAAGTGAGACACATATGAATTAATTAATGTCGGGTCAAATGATGTTCTTTGAAAAAGCATGTCGTTGTTTGTAAAATCATGCGCATTTGTAATACCTTTATTGTACCTACAAGTAAAACCTACGATAGAATACAAAGAATCCTCCTTTTGTGAGAAATCGAACAGCATGAATTGTTCAGCATCACCCAACATACCGACATAGTTATTCCAATATGTTTTATTCTTTGAAATACACCAATTGGTTGTCTTAGCAAGATTCTTTATGGTCTCAAAGTCATTAACCTTAACCACAATGATATCACCGTTCTCATATATTTTCTCGCAGTTAATACAGTCAACATTATTAATGTAGTCAATGAAAGATTCCTTAGACCAAGAAAAATGAGTACCAGTTACGTGTGACATCTGGTGTATAATCTCAGAAGCGTCATCAATGGTAGACATTTTCTGAATAAAGTTAATTTTCTTGCCTTCAGATAATCTATAAAAGGAAGAGAATATCTTTTTAGTGTTCTCATCCATTTCAACTTCTCTAAGTATCTTTTTCTGAGCAGTGTTAAATGAATTGATTACATCTGTTATCCTCTTTTCCCTACGTAGCAGCATCATTTCAGTGAAGAGTAATGAGATATCTTTACTTGACGTATATGCAGTAATTGTCCCCTTAGACAGCCTTTTAACCAACTGTCTATAGGCTTCTTCCCAATACATAATCCTTTTTATGTCATGAAGGCTTGATGAACCATGGAAATACAAATTAGCTGCCCACACAAAAAAATTCTTAGAACCGTTTGTCAGCGAGAAAAGTATTTTTCCAATAGAATCATCATCTGATATCCCATACTTACCAAACAACTGCTTGAGTGTCTTTAAGTTTGTTTTTGTAAAGTCTTTGTAATCTTCTTCAAATGATTCTGGCAAAAGAGTAATACCATTAATTATATTTTGAGCATCATACGAATTATACAAATCTTCAGAAAAAGTAACAAGTCTACAATAGTTGAATAAACTTGTTTCTGCAAGTTCTGCAAATAGTCTTGATGAAGACAAGTCTCTAGTCCTTAGATGGCCATAGTTATAACAATTATTAAAGATAAATAAATATTCACGACCAGACGCATCAAAATTCTTAAACTTGATAACCTTACAATATGAGACGTTGGATTGCTGAAAAGTAATTATAGCACTTCTTAGTGAAGTACCTACTTCCTTTGCTAGCCTACTAACTGTTCTTATATTTTTTCCTGTCATAATAAAATTAGAATTTAATATCATTACTGAAATTGTCAGAAACAGACTCTTCAAAAAGTTTGAAATCTATATTGTTAGATTCGCATATAGATTTGACGGTGTTGAGAACATCTTCCTTAATGCCGCTAAGTAAGGAATCATATCTTTCAACGATATATTTAACTGTTTCAAACTTAATGTCATCTTCCTTAGATGTGTTTGTATTAGGTGTAGAACTGTTTGTTGTTTCATTTGACGTTGTGCTAGGTGTGTTAGTATTTGTTCTACGAGTATACCCAACACGTGTGTCATCACCAAGTTCCTCAAGTTTAAGAATGTCACTATTATTAGCTCTATAGGTAGTGTATCTTCCGTTATGTTTAAGAACATGTTTAGTGTTGCCAATAGCCTCAACCAACTCAACGCCCATACCACATGCTTGGTCCATATGCTCCATAATGCAATATTCGGTTCCTCCAATATTATGGGCATTGTAACCTCCATTACCAAAATTCATACAAATGAGCTCAGTTTTCTCACGAATGTTCTTTACATCCGTGTATGGCTCTGAGAAAAAGCAACCTTTGGTAAGTCCCCAAGAGTCACATACTTTTTTAATGTGGTCTTCATAGAACTTATAATCAAAAAGCTGAGTTCCATCACAAGCCCAAGCAGCACGATAAAGGTCTGGAGAGTCAAACCCAATCACGTAACCCACATTCTTAAACCAATCTTCATCAAGTTTATCACTTCCATGACATCCTCTTTCCTCATCAAGGAAGAAGCAAGCCTTTAATTTGTCAAGGTGCTCAAACATTGAAAGACAAATACAAATGCCACCTTTATCGTCAGCACCAATGCCAATCTCGCTTCCACCCTCGTTATTCACTGACACTTTATGCTCTACAACTCCTTGGTTAACCATCTCAGATACCTTCAATTCGAGAGGTACACCAGCATAGATGTAAGGGTCATGCTTTGACTGTACAGTATCAAGATGTGAAGTTACACACGGATAATATTCACCCTCATCAAGTTCTCCTTTTGTAAGATAAACATTTCCAAACTCATCAAATTCATAATAAATGTTATTACGTTTTGCCCACATTATAATGTATGCCACCATACGATACTCCAGTTCGCTGTGTGTTGGGACAGACATACAATCAAGTAGGAAATCCTTATCAATGTAACGAAGGTCTATTTCTGACCCATTAGTATCCTCTTCGGATGGTTCGTCATCTGTAGGGTGTTCTGAATCAGCAATAGATTCCATCTTGTTTGGAGTCGAATCTATCTGAGCACATCTAACACCGCACCCATCTTCAGTTAATTCCAGATTAAGAATAGTGAGAACGGTAATTTCCTTACCGAATTCGGTATTAGGAAGGAAACTTCCAAGCTTAAAGGATATAGTTTTATGTGTATCGTCCAAAATCTCAACATCTAGCACATCCGTAGTGTAGTTATAGCCTCTAATTTTAGCTTTTACATTCCCATTCTCGTCCGTTTGATGGGTTTTGGGTTTTTCTGTTTCATGTGACTCCACAGTGAACGGAACATCACTGCCTGATTTTTTAATACGTGAAATCACCTCAGTAACCACAATGTTCCCATTATCTGATGAAACACGCATCTTAACCTTATCTCCAGGCTCAATATCAGTAAAGCGTGAAGATGGTATCTTAACGTCAGTATCAAGACCAACGTTAACCAAAACATCCTCGTCAACAGATAACACAAGCCCCTCAACGACATTTTTGTCATCTGCTACATCTTCTTGCTTTTTGTTTGTTAAAATCTCAGTAATTACCATATGTTCGTTTTTCTCTTCTAGTCTGAATGTTACTATGTTACCGACTTGAACATCTTCTTCAAACTTTGTTAATGGGATTATTGCTTCTTTATTCTCCCCAAAATTAATTAAAACCTCTCCGTCTCCAATGGTCTTTACTGTACCACTAACAACACCAGTCTCTGTAAGCACATGGCTAGTATCATTTTTCTCATTTAAACTATTTGAGTTGTTCATTGTTATTATTTTTTTTATGATTTTTTGTAAATTCATATAAATACTTACTTTAAAGGTAATAACACCACACATTGGGCAACTGGCCCATACTCGAATTTTGGCGTTATTTGTATTCGCTTTTCCTTTCTTTTACCTATTATGATATCTTTTTCTTTTGATTTATCCCCAACAACATTAATTCCTATCTGATAACCAAGACTTTTTAATATATCAACCCTTAGTTCTACATTCTTAACGTGGTCAATGAAATAACAAATATCTCGATAATCTCTTTCAAACAGTTCTTTAACATTCATTTTTCTTTAATACTTGGAAACGGAATGATGTGTCATCAGTAGTATGCATATTCAATGACTCATAGTAAGTATGCCATTCCCCTTTATCGAACTCAGGAAAAAACACGTCTCCATCAGTATAGTCATTGACAACAGTAAGCCGCATTTCATTAACAAGCCCTTTTTCCATAAACTGTTTATAGATGTCACCACCACCTATTACAAACCATTCCTTGTCTGGGAAAAGAGCCTTACAAAGGTTTATCGTATCCTCAATGGAATTAGTGATAAACACATTATCAGCAGGTTCAACACCGTACTCCTCGTCTGTCGTAAGGATAATGTTAATCCTATCGCTTAAAGGTTTACCACCTGGCAGACTTTCAAATGTCTTACGCCCCATAATAACAACGTTATTCAACGTCATACTCCTAAAATTAGCAAGGTCATTACTGATGTGATACAATAGTTCACGATTCTTTCCTATGACCATCTTCTGGTTAATACACGCAATTATTTTAAACATAAAAAAATTAGATATTATTATTTTGGACAAATATATATAAAAAAAATGAGAAATCAAAACATGACCCCTCATTTTTATGTTAAAAAATCTTAAGCTCTAATTGGTCTATGGTGGGCAGACAAGGTTTCTATCAACCAGTTATTGAACAGTTCCTCAACAACTTTGTCAAAGAATATTCCCTTAAAGTCATCTACCATAGGATGTTCATCATCAAGCCCTTTTGGCCTACGCCAACTAGGGTATGCAACGTGTTTAACCACTGGTTTCAGATTCACGTTTAAATCATTATCATTCTCGTTGTAATAGAGAGTGACTGCTTCTGACACATATCCGTGTTCATCAAGAACTTTATGGATAAAATGCGGTGGAATGTTAATATTAATTTTCATCTCCAATAACAATAAAGACATTTATTTTCACACTGATGAGGTTTTACCTTCAACAGTTCTGACTTATTAGCAGGGCATCCACAGCTATCACGCTGCTCTGCCGAACCCTCCAGAGTAATCTTATCTGTCAACCCCAGGATGTCAATGTCCTTCTGGGACAAACAAGATATGCTTTCAATTCCAGGCTCCCCACAAGCCTCTATGCTTTCAAACCCAGCATCGTGGGCAACCTCTTCAATCTTCTTTGCGTATGCCAAACGCTCTTCCAATGGTGCGTGAAACTCACCTCCATACAGTTCAGGAATGCCTTCAGCTTTGAACCTTGTCTTGACGTGCTTGTAGTTATCCAAAAAGGAGAATCTCAACCTTTTTATACCAATCCCACCAAACGCTGTTATAACGTCCAAGGCGGTTTCAATTCCCTTCTCCGTGGGAACTATAGGGTCAACCCTAATAACGATGTGAGAGACGGGGAAACCGCCTTCTATGAGCTTTATAAGTTTGCTATAAGTATCACTACTCTTCGGAACAAACGGTTCGATACGAGAGCCACCCATTCCAGTTACTGTAAGATGTAATATTATCTTATCTTGGTGCTCAATCAGTTTCTCTATAACCTTATCAGTAAGCCTCTTTGTAATAATGATATTGCCACTATAGAGCCTGTCGAATGCATCCAGATTAAAAGCAATCTCACCAGCTTCAGTGGTTCCTATCTTCTGGTCTTTAGGTAATCTTTTCTTTGCCATTATTTCCTGTGTCTAAAACTTGTTTTCTTATCAAAACCTGCTGATTCAATATGCTGTTCATTGGTTCTTGAATCTGTGAATTCCTTATCATTAAGTGAAGAGATATACTCATAGAGCATATTCCACATATCGTTCGCTGGTATAAGACCTGGAATCCAAGTATCCTTCAATATTGGGTTCTCTATCGCATTATCCTCCGTTAATCTGCCATATCGTTCATAGTTATAACGGCAAATGTATAATGGGGCTGCACTTTTCTTCTCTTCCTTTTTTATTTCCTTCACATCTGCTATGTACGGTTCTATGACTAGGCTTCCGTTATCATCAAGATACCTTTCTACCTCCAAGATAAACCTGTGATACCCGACTTCAAGATATATGTCATATATTGCGCCCTCTTCGCTGTATTTATCCCTAGATTTCCAAGACCAACCACGTCTCTCAGTTCTTGCCTTATATTTACAAGATTGCCATTGGGATTTCTTAGTTTTTGGACTATCACCTTTAAATGGTTTCTTACAGAAATATAGGTCATAACCTGAAGGCCAGTCAAAGTTATAATACTTGGACTCCCCAAGGATAGTAGACCCTCTTCTGTCATATACCACCTTTTCGTCTGTCCCTATCACCCCTTGCAGGTAATCATAATAATCCTTTTTATTATCTATAATAACCATAGTCTTAAAACAATTAAACGCCAGTCCAGAGGACTGGGCTGACGTTATTCATAATGTAAAAATTTTAAACAATTACTTAGCAGCAGCAGTGCTGTCAACGACAGTAGAGTCAACCACTACAGTATCAGTAGCAATGCTATCTGAATCATTTACACTAGTTGCAGCAGGTGTTTTACCACCGCAAGCTGCGAAAGTCATTGCCACAATTGCAATGAAAGCAAATACAAACTTCTTCATTTTTTCTTTTTTTTTTAATTAGTTGTTATTATTAAACTTTACAAATATATAAATAATTTTTGTAATTTCCAAATTTTATAGCAAATTTTTTCTTATGTAACAGTTTTTCATACGTGAAAATTCATCCTTAGATAAGCGACCTCCTTTTAACTTGTCTTCGTGCTTTCTGTCTTCATGTTTGGGTGTATCAGAATACCCTTCAAGGTCTTTGATATAACGCACAATATATTCCTTTTGGTTTTTTGGGATGAGTTCATTATCTCTTGAAATAAGCCAAACACAATAAGCAAATCTAAGTTGTAAAAAATAATAAAAGTCATAAGAATATTCGCCACGATACCATTGTACGCCATAGTCAATACATCCTACCATTCTACGAACATTGTATGTAGAACACCCCCTATCAAAAACATTGAGTATTGAGCATTTCTCCACTTCTGGAACATCATGAGAATTTAACATGCTTTCAAGGTGTTTTTTTACATCTAACCATTCATTTAAAGCTTTCCCTGTCATATTATATGCATTAAATATACCAAAATTCATTCCATTTATTACAAAGACCTCTCCAGAATCTATACCAGTGACTACCTTCAATCACGTTGTCAAATATCTCATTGATACGCCTATCATGGCCAAATGCCCATTTGTAATGATGAATAGTTTCAACAGGAATCCACTTGATATCTCCGACCTCTTTGCCTTCATTGTTGACTTTAGAGAATTTGAAATCAGTGGTTTTTTTGTCCTTTATTACCGCATAGAACCTGAATGTTATGTTCTCTCTGTTTGCAGTAACTGGGTCATCTTCATAACTGATGAAGTGTATGTCATTGATGTCAAGTTCAACACCAGTTTCCTCATAGCATTCACGTCTGGCACATTGTGCTGTTGTTTCGTCAAAATCCAAATAACCGCAAGGACAGTTCCAATAGCCATTGAAGTCAGCTGCTTCTTCTCCACGTTCAGAAGCGAGTACACACCAACGCCCGTATACATCTTTACAAAACACGAACAAGCAAGTTGCAACTGAACGACTGAACCAGCCAATAAATGCAGGTTTCAAAGCCTCCTCAACATTTTCTTTGGATATGCCGAACGCTCCAACTTGTTCCGAAACCAATTTAATTGCCTTTTCCATATCTAGGCAAGGGCAATTTGTCATCTTCTTCTTCTCCATCTTCTTGCTCCTATTGTATAGTCGTTATCATAATAATGGTCATACCAGTGTCCTGTGTTAGTTGGTTCAACCGCATTCACTCTAGAATTAGACGTATCTGAATACGATATCCAAAATTCATCATCTAGAACTTTAGTGAATTTATTGGTAGTCAATTTAGGAATGTATCCATATTCTCTGCTAAACATTAGAAATCTTTCATTCCAATCAACCCAGCCAACTCCCTCGCAACCCATCAACATTTTACTACTATAATGTATTTTCCATACAACTCTTTTAAGAGTATCATATGATATGTCGGGACCCTTGTCTATTAACAATATATCATTCACACATGTAGTGAACCATTTTTTTTTGAGATTTTCTATTCTCTCATGAAACTCGGACCACTTCATTTCACCAGAAGTGTAGTCTCTCGAAAGTGATTCATACTCGTTTGCTCTTGCGTAGCATATCTTATAACTAGGATATAACTTATTCTTTTTCAAGTATGACACCCAATTTGCATAAACTTTATTATTCTCCATTTATATTATCGTTATTTCTTTTACAAATATATCTATATTTTACGTAAAATCAAAATATTAATGGTTAAAAAATGCAAAAGTTGGTGTATTTCAACCAACTAATGCCTTTATTCATACGTTATGCGTAAATCTACCGAACATATCATCATAAGTATGTGAATAATATTTGAGATGCCATTTCCATATATTCACAAGATAAGATTTAATCTTATTCATAAACTTACTCGATAATGCCAATTTTTTTGTTTCTAATAGTTGCATTAAGTGTCTTCAAATACTTATGATACTGCTCACTGTTAAGAATGTATGACATGTGCTTTATGTTCTTGTCAATAGCATTCTTAGCAACCATGCTACGGTTTGTGCTGTTACACTCTACAGCAGCAAACATTAAATCACTTGACAATTCTGACATCACTGTCTCAACGGCATCATATTGGTCAGATGATAAGTCAAGGAATCTTCCAAGACTCTTCGTGTTGACATTAACACTGTACGCATTTACAATTGCAGTCTCATTAGTGTTGTTGTCCTCTGCAAATAAATTCACATTCATGGCAAATAACATTGCCACCATTAAAAAATACTTCTTCATAATAATTTCCCTTTCTTTTTTACTTACTATTTATTTTTCCATAAATGCAGGTCACTACTCCTGCAATACTTACTCACTTACTTTCGCTATAAAGGCCCATCTTAGTTAAGCCTCCCAAGCTGCTGTCATTTAATATATACTATTGTTTTTCTTTTTAATAATAGTTTTATTTGTTTTTTTAATTAATATTTGTATTATTTTGACTTACGTCAATAACGTATGCACGCACATATTCGGTATCTCATTTAAAAGTTATTGTAATAATAATCTTTCTGAAATACGGTACAAATATATGAAAATTTCTAGTTAAAAACAAAAATGCAAAGGAAAAAATGTAGTTTTTACACTTATACTTGATTTATATCAGTATCCTATAATACAAAAAAAAGGAACACCCTGGTAGTCAAAGGGTGTTCTAAATACAAAATATGCAAATAATCTTATGTTTAACTTGCGACTACCTAAGGGAACTTTATTTTCGGTGGGATTCGAACCCACAAGTGCTTTCGCACAACGCTTTATCAGAGCATCAAGTGTACCATTCCTTCACGAGAGAAACTTGCTGTAAGTTCCCAAATGTTACGCAGACTGGATTCGAACCAGTGATAGTATTTCTACTAACGGCTTATGAGACCGTCCCAATAGGCCACTCTGGCACTGCGTATCCTTAAAAATCATGCTGTGTACTCTTACAGCATGATTCTATATTGTATTAATACCAATTTATATTACCATCCTTAACATAATCCTTAAAGTTCGGATATGCTTTTGTGATATCTTTTCTTTCATCAACCCACTGGAAATTTCCATCAACTGCAATCTTTGCTGTTGGCTTTCCAGCTTCAGCCTTCAAAGGAATGATTGTGCCATTACTGTTAACTGTGATAACAATATCTTTTGGGGACTTCTGCTCATCAAGCACTAAATCCACATCACCAACTTGAACACCATTGGCAGCATTTGTATTAATCATAGTACCCAACACACCATCACTTGGAAGTACTATACCAGCGTCTGGATAAGCGTCCTTAAACAACTTATGAACCTCTTTACCCTCAATGAAGAGAGGGATGGTTCCACCAGCAGCTTTGAGTGTAATAAAAGTCTTATTTACATTCTCGATGTAGCTTACATCGAACACAACATCATTGAAGTCGAAATCAGTTCCGTTATTAACCATCAAATCTTCGCAGATAACACGAGCTGAATATGTCTTTGGCTCTGGGGTTGTACCCTTACCTGGTACAATCTTCACAATCCAATCATTGTAGATATAATCCCTATCAACCTTTTCATTAGGGTTATTACCATTTGCCTCAAAATCAAATCCAACATAGTAATTCCCATTGATTTTCTCCATACGGAAATTATAGAACACATGTCCGTTGTCTTCTGAACTCTTGAAACCGAACTTGTTAGAATTGGTGTTTTGCATCAACATCATTTTCTTTACTGGCTTTCCGCTAGCTTCAGACACCCAATTGCCACCAGCATTACCTTTGTTGAAGTTATTAATGTGGTCATCAAACTCAGCACCGATTGTCACAGCCTCTTCATAAGGCCACCAACAAACTACACTAACATGCTTATTAGTAACAGTGCATAGCCAGTCCATATG
>Ga0326511_10003051_pt1 | contig 13511 bp, 14 predicted proteins | sample 0_2496_0518_D_FD_203701 | JGI IMG/M metagenome (GOLD analysis project Ga0326511, IMG submission 203701) | Bovine rumen microbial communities from UC Davis, California, United States - 0_2496_0518 | ecosystem: Host-associated > Mammals > Digestive system > Stomach > Rumen | place: USA... | reverse complement strand
ACTATATAACGACTAGCGTGCCAAAACCTTTTAGGGTTTAGGGTTTAGGGTTAAGGAAAATTAAGAAAATAGCACGCTGGTCGGGATCGATCTTGGGGCGGAGAAACCATTCAAACAAAAACAAATTTCAACGGAAATTTCGTACAAACAAAAACATTTGCGCGGGAAATTTGAAAATGTATTTAAATTTTTAAATTTTTAGTTATCATAAATAGACTGGAACTCCTTCATAATAAACTTCAAGCGGAATCCATCCTTTTTCTTGTAATTTTTGAGCGTCTCCAACTTCTTTTATCTTGAAAGTATCGATAATAACGCGTTTTTTTCCATGATAAAGAATGGGCTTGACAAAAAAGAAAAGCATTTTGTTTTGATATTAATTTAAACGTTTGAATTTGAAAAAAATATTGATTTTTGTTGACAAAATTGTTGATATTCTTTGAAAAGAAGTATTTAAATTTGAATTTTCAAAAGGGAAGAATCCCTCAATTTTTTTACAACGTTCCTTTTATTTGTTTTTCTTAGAGTTACTTTAGGCAATTTATATCCAGAAAAATGGCCGCTAATCCTGTTCCTGTCTCAGTCCTTGGTGATAATTTATCTGAACAAACTAAAAGAAGCAAGAAGATTGTTCCCAAGTCTGCCTATAAGTTTTTACAGCGTATTGATGGGCCTGGACAGTACGCGAGAATCATATTTTATACAGACACGTTGGACCAAGCGAATAACACAATTAGTATGCTTCATGGGGATAAAATATTTGATAATTACCTTACTCACGCTTACACTAAGCGAAAAGATGGACGAGAAAAGATTTGTGTACATGGAATCTTCCATTTGGTCAATCGCGATATTGACCTTAAATGCTTGCGAGCAAAATTGCCTAAAGCGAGTATTTCTGTCTCTTATTATCCAGAAGCACCTTATCCCCAACCAAAGTTTCAAAAGCAAGCTGTGGAGGTTGTGTCGCAAGGTTACCAGACTTTTAATCCTAATATTAATAGCTTTGATAGTGTAAATCGACTTTATCCTCAAGAAGAAGGGTTTTAATAAATCAAAATTTTTAATTATGTCGGTTTTAATTGGAAATCCCTCTAATTTGTTATTAGATTTAATTCATAGGGGAGGAATGTCTTATGCTCAAACGATGATTCCTCTTGGGCCTGCTTCCGTTATTCAAAAACTTGGAGTTCCCGCTCCTAACATGAATTCGTTACAATTTAAGAGAGCAAAAGCTAGATTTTGGAAAAGAAATGGACGTAAAATAAGAAGAAGACAGCGTAGAAGAAAGTAATATAAAATAAAATTAATTTTTTTGATTAAATGAATTACGTTTTAGAAAGTTTAGGATTTCGAGAGCTTCTTTCTTCAGCTGGAAGCGCTTTAGCTGATGTATTTTATATTAAAGTTAAACCGGCCGCTTATAGTTTAACAAGGAAAGGTATGTCTATTTTAGCGCGTAGAGTTCCTTCTAACAAAGGTTTATTTGTTCCTTTTCGACCAAATTCTGGAATTTTAAGCATAATAGAGCAAATTGAACGTTTATCACAGGATTCACCATTTTCTTATGAATTATATGTGACAATTCAAGGAGATATTTTAAGAAATAAATTAGGATCAAGCGAACTAGAGAAAATTTATGATGGTAAAACAAAACGATTTTTAGATAAAACTGTTTCATATTCTGCTCAAAATGTATTTAAAATCGGATTAAATTTACGAACTCTTCAAGATTATGTAAATGAAGTTTATCGGACTTCTTTAAACCCTGAATTTAAAGAATTATTTCCTTTATATGGATTACAACCTCAATATGTAAAAGATTTATCAAAAGATAAAACTAATTTTTTAAGAATTATATTTGATATAATGGGAAAAGCAGATGTAATGCAAATGAGTTCAAGGGATAAATCGGAATTTTATACTGATATTAGGAATAAAATGTTTGAGGTTAAAATGGATGAACAAAAGGAAGCAAATTGGTATAATTCACTAGTTCTTGACAAAATGATTTCTATTTTTCAAAGAGAAGGAAATTATGATAAAGTTGTTAAAGAGATGTATAATGATTTAGTTCAAACGGGAAAAGTTAAATGGTTTATTGAATATCCTTCTTTAAAAAAATATAAATTAGCTAACGATCAGTCAAAACTTTATTTTAATTCAACAACTTTTAATACAACAAATCCATATGTAGAAAAATGGGATCTTATCGATAAAGCTATTGCAGAAAATCAACCTTCTTTAATTGGAGCTTTAGGTGAAAGAGCAAAAAATTTGGGGTTTAAGGGTTTCATAGGAACATTATTTAATCCGATGTTAATTGGGGCAATTACTTTAGGGGCTATAAAAGCATTTAAACATATTATGGGCAATAGGCGTTTAGACAGAATTGAAGGTGTTATTGAAGGAGCCGCAAGATTGCAACGACAAAATGAAAGACTTCTAATAGAGAATAATCAACAACAAAATCGTTATTTGAATGCTTTAAGAGATGTGGTATTAATTCAAGGAATTCGTCTTTTAGATTGGATGGGAAATAACCAATTTGGAGGAGGATATCATAGAAATGATGTTTTTCAAATCGGACAAGGAGTGGTTAATCAAATTGATATGATTCAAAACCAAAATGATAACAATATTTTACGAAATGTAAACGCTTTAATAGATGATGATTTACCTTTTGTAAATAATCGAAACGTAAGACAAAGAAGAAATTCTCAACCAAATGGTCAAATGCCGCTTTTACCTCCTCCTCAAGAACCACAAAGAATATTACCTCCCCCTCCTCCAAGAATATTACCTCCACCTCCAATAATTCCTGAAGCTCCTCCTTTTCCGCAACCAAGACCAATAATTCCTGAAGCTCCTCCTTTTCCACAACCAAGACCTAGAATTCCTGAAGCTCCTCCTTTTCCAGAACCAAGACCTAGAATTCCTGAAGCTCCTCCTTTTCCACAACCAAGACCTAGAATTCCTGAAGCTCCTCCTTTTCCAGAACCAAGACCTAGAATTCCTGAAGCTCCTCCTTTTCCAAGACCGAGAATGCCCCTTCCAGAACCAAGGCCAAGAATGCCTCTTCCAGAACCAAGGCCAAGAATGCCTCTTCCAGAACCAAGACCGAGAATGCCTCTTCCTCAAAATAATTTACAAAGAGGACCTTTAATGCTTTCTTTTAAGTCAAAGAATACATCAAATTCACCATATAAGGTTCCTATTTCGGCGTTACGGGATGATGAATTTGATTATGAATCGTTTGAAAAATATCTTTCTCTATTAAACACAAAAAATAAAAAACCTTCTGTTTATAATATAGCTAATAAAAGTATTGTCTCGCACAAATTAACTAAATCAAAGATTTATGCTGCGAGAATTGCTATTTCTAAGTTTGAAGGAAGAGAACCAGAATTAAACTCATCAGATGTAGATCAAGTTGATAAAGCTATGGCAGCTAAAGATTTTTTTCTTAGCCTCCCTTCTCTAATTTTAGGAAAGGAAGGTGTATATGATTTGGATGATTTGAATGAAGTGAATGAGGATAGTCGTCAAATACTTGCTAATTTTCCTAAAGTTAAAGAAGAACTTAGAGAAAATCCTGATATTGTTCCATTTATTCAGGTATTGGAGCCAGAAAATATTCAAGGTATGGATTTTATTTTAGCATTAAATAATTATTTGGCTTTGTTAGATAATACTGTGAATAGGGCTGAACGAATGGGAGGAAGAATGAACAGAATTTGGTCAAAGTTAACAGAAAAGAAATATTATCAAGTTTTTATTTTTTTAATTTTTAGCCGTGGAATGTTAAATTTGCCCCCTACAAATTTGGCAGAAAAGTTGTGCGAGGGGCGAGTAAATTAACAACTAAATTTAGTCCTAGATATGGAAATCAGATTAATAACTGGTTAGCAGCAAATCCAAGATTAGCGGGCGGTGTAGGTGCTGCAGCCGCTGTTGGTGCCGCTGGTTTAATCGGGTATGGTATTAAAAAAGCGAAAGATTTTGTGTCAAATTTAATTAAATCGCGAAAAAAGCGTAAAATGGAGGAACAAAAGACCGTTCCTATTGAGCCTTCTGTTATTGAGCCTTCTGTTATTGACAACTCAACTGAAGTTATTCCTTCTCAAGAAGTTGTCCCCTTGTTGCCTGCATCTATTCCTATTGTTGATACAACTACTACTCCTGTTGATGACCAAAATGGTCCAACTCTTGTTCCTGTTAAAGGAAATCCCAAAGTTATGCGTTGTTTGAACTGCAAAACTTTTGTTTCAGCAAATTCTCCTCATACTTTTGACGATTGTAATGCTCGTCTCGCTAAAAAGGCTCTTCATGACACAAAATCTACCTCTCCTCACAAGAGAAAATCCAAAAAGGTAGATAAAAATTTTGTTAAATCTTTTAGAAAATTGGAAAAAGAAAATACAAAAAACGTACAATTAAAGAATACGATTGGTAAAAAAGCTTCAACATTGATTAAGAAGTATAAAACTCAAAAAACAACTAAAATTCCTAAACAAATGCTGAGTTTTTTGGATTTTATTACAAAAAGATTTCATTAAATAAAAAATTCTTTAATTCAAATTTTTTATCTTTTTATTTTTTTATGGCTAGAGGCAGATCTAAAAAAGCAAGTGTTACCAATATTCGTAAAAAAGCTAGAGCTATTGGCAGGGCTTTAAAATCATTAAATTCGAGTTTAAAAGGCAAAACAACTAAAAGACGTAAAAGAAAAACTACTAGAAGACGTCGCAGAAGAAGGAGTTAAATTTGTAAAATATAAATCAATTTTTTTATTTTCTTGATTTTTTATATGACTAAAAGACTTCGCACTTTAGAGACTTTAGGTAATTTGCCTTATACTACCATTGATGGAGGAAGATGGCTTAAGAAAGCTCTTGATCCCGCCGATATTGATGTCGAAATTGCTGGTTTACCTGATACCACAACTAACGCAAGAACAGTTTTGAATTATCAGTTTCAAGGAGATATTCCTTTGCCAAGTCCTTCTACTTATGATGCTAATATTATTCAATCTTATGATGTAGATTTCTATGTTTACCAAAATCCTGTTGTTTTTGGAATGTCTGTTTCTCGTCCTGCTGGATTGAAACCTCTTGGAGGAGGATGTGTTTTAAGATTTTTAGGAAATGGAGAAATTAGTGTTGATGATGGTTATGCTCCTGCTAATGTCCAAGTGTTTGAAAATTCTCAAATTGAAGGTGATTATCAAAACGCTAAATTAGAAAATCTTGAAAAATATTGCCAAAAATTTAGAATGATTTATGGGGGTGTTCAATGTATTCCTGCTTGTTCCGCTCTCTTTGATTCGGGTACAATTGAAGCTACTCAACAAATTTTTAGTCCTAAAGATGAATCTGTTAGTAATATGGTTGATGGAAATGGTAATCTTATGAATACTATTACTCCTTGTCAAATGTTTAAAAAGAATGATTTTCCCGATGAAGGTTCATCAATTCAAAATCCTACAACTTTGTATTGTAGATATAAAGAGGGTCTTTATATGCCTTATAAAATTAGAAATCCTTTGGTTTATGATTATAAAAGTAGCGAACAATCTTGTGTAAATGAAGCCCCTTATGTCATTACTAATGAAGTTAAAGTAACTTTTACTCATTTTCAAGAGAGTGGCAAAAGACCAACGGAAACAATTGATTTAGATTTTAATCCTGCGACAAGGAAATTCGAATTAGTTAATCAACCTGAATATACAGTACCCGATGTTAATATGAGATGCGAATGGACAATTGGGTGTTATTCAAAAACGGGTGTTAAGTTTTATTTCCATTTTTTCAAAAATTCTCCTGATGGCACCACTATAAAAGATCAGCCAATGACAATGCCAGAACTTTTACCTTCTTACCCCTGTTTGATTGCTGGGCCTTTTTCTAGTGATAATCCCGACATGATGGGTTATCGTGTTTCTAATACGATTGGAACTAACACTGGAGCTGTTAATAAACAATTACCTTATCAAGAATGTAATATTGGTATTATTTGTTTCCGTTCAATTGGGTTACAAGCAACAATTCGAGTTATTTTTAGAATGGGTATTGAAATGATGATAACTGCAGGAGGAATTTATTCTCCCTTTAAGCATAAAGCTCCTAAATTTGACCAAAAAGCTTTATCAAGTTATGTTAGAACTACTCATTGTATGAGAGATGCATTTTTAGGAAATGCAGCAACTCCCGAAGGACATGAAGATTATGCCAATCAACTTGCATTAATGGTTGCATCCGATGAAGGAACAGTTGTGAGTAATTTAGGTTCAGGCTGGTATGGAAGAGTTTCAGTATAAAATAAATTTTATTTTTTTATGGCTTTAAATGTTAGAAATGTTACTCAAGGACGAATTTCTTATTCTTTAGGAGAACCGTCCGACGTAGAAACAAAAAATACGGTTATAGGATTATTGAAAAGAATTCATTCTTCTTCGAGCGGAAACGCCGAAACAATTGATCAATTAATTGATGAAGTTGATGATTTACAAGAGACAAAAGCTGATAAAAGTACTACTTACACAAAAACAGAAGTTGATAATAAATTAACCTTAAAAGCAGATAAAAGCGATACTTATACTAAAACTCAAGTAGATGACGCCTTATTATTAAAAGCAAATTCTAGTAATACTTATACGAAAACACAAGTTTATTCAAAAACAGAAGTCGATAATGCCTTGGCATTAAAAGCGAATCAAAGTACTACTTATACAAAAACAGAAGTTAATAACAATTTGTCCTTAAAAGCTAATAAAAGTGATACTTATACTAAAACAGAAGTTGATAATAGCTTAGCATTAAAAGCAGATAAAAGCACTACTTATACAAAAAATGAAGTTAATAATAATTTGGCATTAAAAGCGGATAAAAGTACTACTTATACTAAAAGTGAAGTTGATAATTTAATTACAAATTCGGAAATTACTAATTATGTTACAACAAATACTCTGCAATCAATAACGGGAACAAAATTATGTAATGAACTTCACGCAGATTCTTTTTATACAGAATCAATATTACTTAAAAATCATACATTTAATGGTAGTCTTTTTAAAGAAAATTATGATGGCGATACTAATTATAAATTATGTTCAAAAGCTTATATTGATGATTTAATAGTTGAAAAAATACCATTAAATATAGATTTGATTCATAAAAATTACTATGAGAATGGTAGTTTTAGAGTACATGTTAAAATCAATAATGCTGATAGTTGGATAGAAACATACGGGACTGCAAATATAAGTTATGCATATCTAGGTAAAAGAAGATTATTTATAACTTTTTTAAGATTAGATATACAAACAACAACTAGTTCTACAATTGATTTAATAGAAATTATTACACCATCATTAAGTGGTAGTAACTCATATAGTTATCGTGCGCTAAATCCTACTACTAGACAAGGAAGTGGAGGAGGAATTTGTGGAAGAAATTGGCAATTAACATCCTGTAGTTCGATTTTTACATTAGGTTACACAGGTTATAATTATAATCGTTTCTTTTTTTGGGAGAATCCTACGACTAAAACTTACAGTTTTTCGACCGCATATTGGTCATTTTTCTTAAACGGTTGTATGTTCGATTTATATGATAATATTGAAAATAAATATGTTTATGAATAAAATTTTTATTTTTAAATTTTATTTTTTCATGATTTCTAACCAACAACCTCAACCTTTAAATGTTCGCGATATTAATTCCTCTAAAATCTTGGGATCTCCAGATGATCCTCCAACTGCAAATACAGTTATTGGACTTTTAAAAAGTATAATTAATGCTTTATGTCAATAAAATTTTAGATTTACAAGAATTATTATCAGTAAGATTAGGAAATTTGGAAGAGCGTTTATCAGCATTGGAGAATAATGATACAAAGATTTTCGAAGATATTGCCTCAATTGTTTCAACAATTGGAAAAATTATTGAAATTATTGGTCCAATCGCTTAATAAAATTATTTTTTTATTTTACTTAAATTACACAATAACCATTTACGCGTTTCATTAGAGGGGGAATTTACCGTCAGAACAGTATTTTTCTCAAATTTTTTATTTTCTTCAATTAATTTCATATCAAAAAAATAAAAATGATTGATTTTGACGATATTAATTCCGAAAATGAAATTACATTAAAATTCTTCCCTACTTCGAGGAGAAAAACATCAATTTTTATATTTTGTGGAATTCCCGGAACTGGAAAAAGTACATATTCTAAAATTTTACAAAATAAATTTGTGGAAGGAGATTGCAAAATCATTTCTCGTGATGAACTCAGGGGAAATTTACTATGGGAATTGCGAAAAGAAGAGCAGGAAGAACAAAGTGAAAAAATAAAAAAACTTGATAAATTAGTTTCTAAAAAAGTTTTTGAAGAAATTTCATCAGCAATTGAAGAAAATAAATTTAGCGGTATTATTATCGATGGTTGTCACACAAATTGGAAAACTTTAGCAAAATTACTTCAATTTGTAAACAAAATTGAAAACACTATTATTCATGTTTTAATTGTAGGAAATTATGTTTCAGAAACAAATTGGAAAATTTCAAACAAAAAAGAAGGAGATTATTCCGACTATGATGATCAATTTAATCATGAAAAAATTCCTTTAGAAGTTTTATCAAGAAAAAGAAATGAAATGAGAGTTTTGTTTAGTCATTATTTTCAATTTATGATTCCTTTAATTGATTATGTTTCTGTTCTTCCTAAAAGGAATAAATCCTCCCTTATTCAAAAATAATTATGGATAATATTTTAAATATATTTTTTTCTTTCTTAAAATTTATTTTTCATGCCATTAAATCGTGTAAAAAGAGCAAAAAGTCTTCCGACAACAAAAAAGGAAAAGATAAAGATAGCTCTCATTCCGGGAGAAAGAGGAAAGATTCAATCACTAAGACTACAACTACAACAACTACAATCACTCATGAAATCATTGACGATACATCTTCAAGTCCCAATCCCGAAGAAAAAAAATAAAGCTTTTATTTTAGAATAAATCAAAGTTTTTTAGTTCCATTTTTTGGCGTTTTTCGCGTGTTTCTCTCGTCATAATCTCTCTAGTCATTTCAATTCGCGATCCAACTTTTCCATTTTCATAAAAGAAACTTGTATGGCCATCAAGCAAATCGTATTTAACACTTTCTCCATCATACATTTTCTTATAGTCTTCATATTTAACTAAATCGGTAGGAATTCCCTTTAATCTCATATGATAACCAACTGAACCTTTATCACCAATTAATTTATCACAATAAGCTTTTTTCATTAAGAAATAACTTTCTTGTGCGCCTATTATTTTTTCATTTTCCTTAAAATTCTCAGGAATATCAAAATCAGCATGACATTGAGTCAATTCTACCCCCTTAATTTCTCTTCCATATTTATTTTTAAATTCTTCTTCAACTAATTTTAACAAATCAGAACGAATATGCATCGAATCAGTATCAGTATAAAAAATTCCAGGACACATTTCAGGGTGACATTCTTCAATATCCTCAGCTAAAGTCATTACTCTTCCAATAACTCTCCTAGCCATAGCAAGAACATTACTTCCAAAAATATTAAAAGAAGAGCTCATATCTCTTTTATAAAGTTCAACATCCATATATTTATCACCAGCATCTTCAAAACGATGAATTCTATAAGCATTAGCATTAAAATATTCTTGCCAATTATCTACAGCAATATATTTTTTGCAAGGAATAGGCTCAAGCCATTGATTATCACAATTATAAATTATTTTTGATCTATATCTTACTTTTTCAACATAGACTTTTTCCTTATCAACAGGTTTAAGGATAGATTTTCCAAAAATACTATTCAAAATTAGCTTAACTACTAATTGAATGGGATGCTTTTTATTGTTTTTGCGAAATTCAAATAAATTTTTTATGCTTTCTCTAATTTCATAATGACGATTTCCTCTCCAAACAACAGCTCCATCCCATTTAATTTCAGTATTTTGATATTCAATTAAATTAAAAACATCAATAACATTTACCCAAGTATCCACCTTTTTATTATCATAATTAACATAATTATTTAGCTTTGTTTTTTCATCCTTAATACATAAATCAGGAAAATGTCTCGCTTTTTTAGTATTAATAAAAACAACATGAATGCATCCATCTTTAAAAGGGTAATTATTTTCATCTTCTATATTCATTTCAGGAGGACAAAACAATCTTTTAATGTCATCTTGATTATATTCGCCTTTAATTAATTCTGGAAATCCATCAGTAACCCATAATAAATACATGGCAGTTGGATATAAAGAAACAAAATCATAATCTTGTAAAAAACCTTCAATACTTTCCGCAAAATAATGCCATTTTTTATTATCTCTAGTCATTACTCTACCTCCTCTTATTGTTCTTTGAATTAAATGGCGTAATACTCCTTTAGGAAAACACCAATTATAAAGAGGAATAAATTTCTTTTTTTCTTGTTTTAATAAGACAGTTCGCTTAAAATAATCATATCCAATACTCGAAGCAGTTCTATAATGCCACAAATTTAATTTAAAAGGGAGAGTTCCACTAATTCCTTCAACATTATTTCCATTTAATAATTTAGCAAAATTAATCATGATATTTTTAAGGCAAGCAACATCTTGGCAGCAATAAAACTTAGCATATTCAACATAATCAATATTATCTTCGTTATTTATAAATTGCATAGGAAGATTTTCTTGAAATTCAACAATTTGATCCCTGTTAAGGTGACTAGCAAACTCTCCAATAGGACATAAATTATTTGGATGATCCTTAAAAAAATCAAATGTATATAGAGTATAAGGAAATATTTCTTTTCTAATAGTCTGTTTTTGAATAGGAGTTAAATAATCATTTGCTGCTTTTTTCAAAGTAGTTCTAAATAAAGGCAAAGCATCCCAAAATTCAAGACGAGTATCTTTAAAAATAGCTGAAACACTATAAAGGGTATTTTCTTTTACTAAACGTTCAACATTATTTAAATATTCCAATAAAAATGTGAAATCATAATGAAGATTATAAAAATAAATCCTTATTGGTTTATTAATTTTTAATCTTTTAGCAATATTATTAATATTTTCAAGAAAAAGATACCCAACTGATTCCATATTAAAGTGGTAAAAAATAGAAGTAGGAGGGATCCAATCAACATATTCATCTTTTTCAGCATTATTTACAATAATTCCTTCATAAGAAATCAAATAAGGCTTATGAAATTCCTCATTAACAGAACATTCAAAATCAGCAAAAATAATATACTTAGGAGTATCTGGTTCTTTATATGATAAAGTATCGTAATCAAATTCAGAATTAAATTCAAAACCATTTTCATGCTGTTGAAAAAATAATTTTTCATCAAATTTAATCATTTTATCATATGAATAATTAGAGAATTGTTGAGCAAATTCATATGCATTACACCTTTGTAAATATCCTTGTCTATAGGATTTTTCTAACAAATGCAACAAATCATGATCATAAGGCATCCAATGTTCATTCCAAAACATAATTTTAACAATTCTACTCGGAATATATGTTTCTTCTTTACTTTTTTTAGGATAACAATCACTATTGATCTTAAATGAATCACCAACAGGTTGAACACGAAAAGAACGAATAAAATAGCCCCTTGATGTTAAATACTTTCTAAAATCTCTTGTTTTTGCTCCAACACCATAAATTATCTTTCTGTCTTGAAGAAACTTAAAATCATTTTCATCAATTTGATCCTTAACAGCATTTAACAAACAAGGAATGGAAAAATTATATAAAGAACTTACTGGACCTTCTTCCTCTTTCAGCTTCTCTTCTTGCCCAAAAGGAATTTGAAATTTTTCCAAATATTCTGGTTTATTTATTAATTCTTTCCATTTTCTAGTAATTTCTGTATCTTCTTCCATTTTAACTTTATTCAGCTTAAATCCAAAGAATAACCCCTTTCTCTCGCTACTTCTATATCCTTCTCCAGGAACATATCTTTCAACATTAGGATATTCTGAAAAAATTGCTCTAGCATAAGCAGCATCTGTATTTAAAGAATCATATCTAATTTCACCAGGACCAGCTTCGGTGTCTAAAGGAACAATCATTTTAGACCTTTCAAAAGGAGTAGTGAAAAAGCCAATATGAGTAATCTTAGTTATTCCTTTTCTAGAACGTTCTCTTCCATGAGCTTCATCATTGAATTGCAAGCTTTTTTTATTATCAAATATTATAAGAATATCATCTGAATATTTCATTGATTTATTTGTATAATTAAAGGTATCAAAAGGATGTTCAACCGTTTTCATTATGGAAATCAGATTATCTAAACTACAATGAACAGCATAAAAAGTAGGTCTTCCACCCTCATCAAAATAAAAATATTCATTATCTCTTCTTCTAACAGGATAATATCTAGCTCTTATCAACATAAAAAGAGGCTTAGATGGATTATAATCGCCAATAACCAGTTGAGAAACAAGATAAGGGAGCTGCTCTGAAGCATGTTCTTCATCAACTTCATATAATTTTCCTAAAACTGTATGTTCTTCATAACCATCATTTTCAAATTGACTATATAACGTATGAGTGCGCTTCATAAAAACGTAAAAAGTTCGTGCGAAATAATTTTGAAACAAAATCAACGTCTTTTTTCTTCGAAAACATTTAAATTTTTGAAAGATTCTTTTCAATAAAAGTAAACGCAATTGTCAAAAAAAGTCAACATTTTTTCTATTCAAAATAATTAAAATCTCTCCTCAAAATTAATTAAAAAATGAATAAAGAAGAACAAGACCGTATTATGTATGGAAATTCTCCTCTTGATAGAAAATATTTAAAATTAGATAAGAAAAAAGGACCAGAAGACTATTTTTTTATTTTTAAAGACGGAACAATCGCAGATGTTAAAAACGACGAAATTGGTGAAGCTGCCGAAGTACAAGTTGTTCGCGAAAGTAGACTTGATCATGCAAGGAAAAAAGGGTGGGATTTAGCAATTGATTACTTTCCGGATAAAATGTTTAGAAAATTATTAAATGATAAATATGAATTATTATTAGGTGTTCATGATTCGGGAATTGGCGAAGATGAAAATGGAATAACTTATGGAATAAATCCCTGCTATTATGCGATTGTCGTTCCAAGAAATCAAATAAGAAATAAACAAAAAGAAGGATGGCAAACGGTAGAAAAATTTTTTAAAAAACCTACTGAAGATGTTGACGAAATTCACATTCCAGTTGATAAAGGAATCTTTATTTACTTAGATCCAAGAGAACGAAAAATGCTTGATTACGATGGACATTGGTATGTCCAAAATAAAAAGGTATTTAATTACTTTTAATTAAATATATTTTCGAAAAATTTAAAAATTTAAATACATTTTCAAATTTCCCGCGCGAATGTTTTTGTTTGTACGAAATTTCCGTTGAAATTTGTTTTTGTTTGAATGGTTTCTCCGCCCCAAGATCGATCCCGACCAGCGTGCTATTTTCTTAATTTTCCTTAACCCT
>Ga0326511_10003050_pt1 | contig 13512 bp, 15 predicted proteins | sample 0_2496_0518_D_FD_203701 | JGI IMG/M metagenome (GOLD analysis project Ga0326511, IMG submission 203701) | Bovine rumen microbial communities from UC Davis, California, United States - 0_2496_0518 | ecosystem: Host-associated > Mammals > Digestive system > Stomach > Rumen | place: USA... | reverse complement strand
AATTGTTCTTTATTTGGCAAAAAAAATAAGCATCCGGATTTTCACCAGATGCTTGTATGCCAGAAATATGGCGGAGTGGCCGAGATTCGAACTCGGGCGAGCCTTGCGACCCCTAACGATTTAGCAAGCGCAGAAAGAGGAAAAAGTATCCCAAATAGTTCCCAATAATTACTTTAAAGACAGTGTTTATTTATTTTCTTTTCTTCTTATCTTAATATTTCATTTCTTCCAATATTTATTGGGGTCCAAATTGAGTTCCAATTATTACTACTTTCTATAACCAAAATTAGACAATAAATTGAACAACTATTTCTTCCTATTTTGCATTAACTGCTCAGTTGTTTATTTATATTCGTAAAAAACTAAAACCACCAAATCACAGAGAATTTGGTGGTTATTCTTTGCTAAGCGCATTGACTTTTGAGAAAATCGATGTATTCACGCGGAACACCTGAAAACGCAGCCCAATCGAACATTTCTTCCGCTTTATCCCGCCAGATATCCTTATCATCCTCCTCTTCGCACGCGCGTAAATAAAACTTTTTTCCGTCTTCCAAGTACTCCATAGCAAACGGCGGCAATCCTTTTGTTGTGAATTTCATGTTTTTTCCTCCTTTTGTTACCTTTTAAAAGCTACTTATAGTATATTGGAGGAACATCACAATCTCAATTAAGTAAAACCCACTACAAAAACTATCATAACAATACTTTTTGTAGCACATTTTTTATCAAAAAGGTTGCATAAGTCTGCAGGGTTTGCAAACCCCGCAGACTTTAATTGTAAACAACTATCATTAGTTTTTAATTTTATTCATTCTCTGTATAATCTTTTCTTCTTGATTTGAGAAAGAATACGCTTCGCTTCATCTTCCAGCTCTGCTAACGCGTATTCATCACTTTTATCTATATGATCCCGACTGTCTTTTACGTCTATGAATACAGAAGGTTTTCCTAAACCGATCCGCAGAACCTTGTTATCTTCTTTCGCCCTTTTGAATCTACGTTTCTCTAACTTATGCCCAGAAACAATCACACATTGCTTACGAATCAATTCGTCTAACGACACAAGGTCTTCCGATTCCAGGAGCCTGGAACTTTCATAATAATCCTCATTATAATCATTGATCTGACTTGATAACCATACATAGCCGGACAGTGCGTCATTAAACTTTTTTATAAATGGATTACTGATTCGCCTCATGATCTTTCTGACTTTATCCAGCTTAATTGTCATACCGTAGCCGTTGTCGCCTATAATGACATAAATCACATCAGGTTCAGCCATGCCTAATTCCTCCTTTTACCTTATTTCCATACCCGGTCTTTTGTAGTTTCATGGTCATGTAATCTGGTATCACCAGATACTTTCTTTATCAATATGTTGCAAGTATTATAAAGCATTAGTTATCCAATCATCCCGCGTTATTGATATATCGTGTGATATAATTAAAATATCAGGAGGTGGTTTTTTTGAAATTGAATTATGACTTACTAAGATCTCTTTTATTACACATTGAAGATGTTACAGACGGTCACACCAATTACACTTTTGACTACTTTGTAGAGCAATTCCCAAAAGAATCTCAAAACTGCCTATATTATCATCTTAAATATCTCGGTGATGCTTGTTTAATTGAAGGCAATGCCGGTTACGTTATTGACATTACCCCTTACGGGCGTGAATATCTTGACAGCATTCGTGATAATTCAATTTGGGAAAAAACAAAATCTAAATTTCAGCCTTTAGGTTCTGTAACCTTACCTATAATCATTGAAATAGCAAAGTCCTTAGTGTTAAAACAGCTTGGACTATAAAGAAGCATTCAAGAATTTTATATGCTAATCTATCATGTCAAGCAAAAAAACAACTGGCCTTAATGGTAACCAATTGTTTTTTCTTTCAGTTTTTATCCCATAATATCCCTTAATTTCATAAAGCCTTTTGCATTGCTTAAGAACTAAATCCAGATAAATAGTTCATAATGGATTGCTTCAGATATCTTAAAAAGTCTTCTTTTTTATTTTTTGGGATATCTGTTTCTGCTTTTCTTTTTCCCAAGTATCAACTTTGCGGTAAAATGTCGATCGCCCCATCCCATATTTACGATATAATGAAACAGCTGTTATCTCTCCCTGTTTCCACCGTCTATAATCCTCTTCCCAGGAATCAGGGAAATTCTTTACCGGTCGTCCGAATTTTGCACCCCGTTTTTTTGCAGCGCTGATTCCTTCTTCCTGACGTTTTCGGATGTCATCTCGTTCTGTTTCCGCCATAGTGGCAAGGACTTCAATAAGTATGTTATTGACCATACCCATCAAAGTCCGCTGCAGTTTATTATCCCCGTAGGTACTGTAATCAATCAATGTTGTCGGAAGGTTCAGTATCCTGACGATGACACCTTTTTCTTTATAATATCTCAGCTCCTGCAGGATATCTTCCTTGTTCCTGCCCAGACGAGCCATCTCATGAATATAGATTGTGTCACCCGTGCGAACCATTTGCCGGAGTGTCTGGTAAGCAGGGCGGTATAAATCTCTGCCGGACAATTTATCCGCATAGATGTCCCTCTCATCCGGGACATACTGTTTCAGACTGTCAATCTGACGATCCAGGTTCTGTTCTTTTGAGCTTACCCTGATATAGCCAAAAATTTTAGTGCTGGTTTCTCCCATAATACTTCCTTTCACATATAATTTATCCCATAAAGTGGTAACGTAATGACGCATGTGCCAAAACTGTAACAACCACTTTATGGGATATTATTGTTTATCGTTCTTGAATATCTCTTAACGTGTACCTTTCAAGACTTGCAGAACTTCCTGAACTGTTCTTCTCTCTTTTTCCGGCAATACTCGTCTAGATCATCTTTCAATATTCGGTATGACCTGCCAAATTTCAGGAACGGAACCTCTTTCCGTTCCAACAGCTGATACGCATATGTCTTGCTGATATTTAGATAGTCCATCATCTCCTTTACGGTCATTACCGAATCGTACTTCCGTTCCTTCGATTCATCGTAACCATAATCAATCATTTTGAAACCTCCTTTGTGCTTTGGTTTATATTACAATCATTTCTTTTACAATACAGTTATTCCTTATTCTACTGTTAGAAAGAAAATAGACCGATATTCACCGTTTTACCCATATAATCAAAGGCCATAGCGCAACAGGAATCAGACTAACAAGGTAGGTAAGCACACAGATTGCAATAGCACCCGCACATACAACCTGTTCCGAAAGTTTCAGCTCCGCTTTGGAAAACATCGTCCCAAGCGCCAACGCAAAGAAAAACACAAGAACCGCTTCCATCTCCATTCCTCCTCAAATAAAAGGGCAGACCTTCTTTCAGGTCTGCCCTTTATCTTATTTTCCCCCCTTCAGAATCACCTCAATGATTTTCAGTATGATACGAACAACCTTTTCTTTGTCCATGTCATCACACCCCTTAAGCCACACGGTGTTCTTTTTTCTGACACTCCATGCATAACGGGCGTTTATACCGGGCTAATGAATACTGCAAAACCTTTGGGGTTATCTCTTTCCCACAGGCTACGCATACCGCACCGTTCTCATCATTTCCATGATTTTGATTTGCAGGCGGGGCCGGATTGTGATAGTTTGCCGGATTCTGATAGGTCTGATTCTGCGGCGCGCCGTAATTCCTTTCGTCCATCGCTGCGTCCGCTTCCGGGTCGTCGCCGGTTGCGATACACAGGCTTAACATGAACGCGTACTTTATGGCTGCCGTCTGCGCCTTCATCACCGCCTTGTCCGCCGCATCCTGCCCGGAACCCATGCCGAACAGGTCTACGGACTCGCCGCTTTCTGAATCGATCAACTGGATATGAGCGCTGACCGTAGCCAGATGCTCGATGTTCCCCTTCTGGTTAACGACATCGATGTTGCTTTCCAAAGTGGGGATGACGATACATGCGATGCCGTATTTCGCCAAGGACTTATTGACCGCGGACAGCACATCCTCCGCCGTGGCATACTTATAATTATGGTAGGAATTCGTACCGTTCTTCGGCACGAAGCTGCATTCCTGCATCACTTTCACCAGCTTCTTTGCGATACTTGAATTCCCAAAATTGTTGTTTTCCATATTTATTACCTCCCAAATTAAAATGTCCGGCCCAGCAGGAACTCCTGCCAGCCGGATTCTTTTTTCATCTTCTCATCCAGTTTAACTGCCTTTTCCTGCCCTTCGTCTATGAGCATGATAAGGATGACGATATCCCATCTTTTGTTGCGGACGGCCCATATCAGCAGGATGCGCCGCATCCATTTGTTAAACACGCTTTTATGCCGCCCCGGAATCTTTTCATCCCACGGCGGCGGCCCCGGATCCATGATAATACGATTGTTCACGCTGCCACCTCCCTGCTCCGTTTCATCATCCGCCCATACGGACAGCTTTCTGCCACATCACAGTACTCGGCGCATTTCCTGCCATGCCAACGTTCGCGCGCGTTGCACAGCTGTGGCAGGTATTTTTTGTCCAGTGCCTCTTTCAGCCTCTTCGCCTTGGTACTCATGTAGAGTTTCACCCACCGGTCGGAGATACGGTTTATGGGGATCAGGTACACAGGCTTTTTAATGTTACGCTCCGCAGCGATGCGAAGGCTGTAGTCACGGCACATGGCCTGTATCACCATGTTCCCCACCTTGAACCCGCACTGCTCCAGCAGGATACGGTAATAGTTGAGTTGTATGGCCCATTCCAACACATGCTTCACCCCGTCATTCCGCCATTCCTTCCTTGTCCTGGGCTGACCCTTCTTCAACCCTGTTTTGTAGACTTCGCCGGTCGGCACATCCACCTTGTAATAGCCCAGCGCTTTCATAAGCTTGAAGGACGATGTGATCTTGTAATCGCCCAGGGTCTTGTCGTTGATGTCAACGATCTCACCGTACAGGTCGAACTTACCACTTGTGATGTTGTCCGCCAGCCTTTCTTCCGACAGCATGTTCCCGTCCGTATGGTTCTCGTTGAGGGTATGCACCGCGGAGCCGTGGATGGCATACAGCTGCTTCATTGGATCTACTGCGTAGTCGGTGGTCTTCTTCAGGAATGTTTCTCTTGTCCCGCTGATGAGTTCCGTGACGGACGGCTTGTCCAGCTTCCTGTCAAGGGAAGCTGCCACGGAGCGCAGTGTCGGAAGAAACATGCAACGCTGGCCTGCCATACAGTGCTGCAGGCAGTCACCGATCTTGATATTCTCATTAGTCTTGGGACAGACGAATTGTGTCGCCGGCATTTATGCCACCTTCCTTTCCACATGGATGTGTCCGTCGTCCGTGACGAACTCATGGAAACTGAAAAACCCATCCTCATCCCATTCGGAAACATCCCGCACCTTGCGTTCCACATCCTCCACGGTGTCAAACAGCTGGAAACCGAAATCCTTGTACTCGCCCTGAATCCACCCTATCGCATCCTCATAGGTGTTGAAGTATTCCTTATGGAACTCTCCACAGTGACAGCAATCCACCACATAGCGTTCCGGGAAATACCTGCCTTCCTTGTCGGTATTGATATAGATACCGCAGCCGCATTCCTCCGACTGGTACACCATGTGGATGGCGTCGCCGTACTTTTCACTGATAAGTCTGTAGAATACTTCCATATGCGGCGCCCATGCCGTTTCCGTATCCACCCCAAAGCTGAACACATCCCCGTCCACGGACAGCTTCGTATCACAATGGGCGAACGCGTCACGCCGGTCGATCATTCCGGCAATCTGTTTGTTTGTGTACCCGTGTAAAACCAGCAGGTTGTAAAACCCGGACGTGCGGGAATCAAAAGCCGAGTACACCTTGCGTAGGAACACCGCCAGCTTCGACCTGTCCCTGCTGATAAATCTGATACTGTTACTGCAATAGTTTGCCATTTAGATAGCCTCCTGTCTAAAGATATTATTTCTTCATTATAATAGTACTGCCCGGAACGCAATCATTCCGGGCAGTTTCTATTACATCGCCTGCGGCAATACGATCATATTGGATTTTGCCTTTCCGGATGCCACGCTTTCCTCCAGCAGCAGGCCGCCCATCCGCTCCAGCTCGGTGGCGCGGTTGTAGTCGGCAGCATCCTGGCTGCTGCGTGTCACCGCGTTGACAAGTCCGAATGCCGAGAAGTCATTGCCCATGATGAAGTGGCGGAGGATGGAAGCCCGTTCCATCTTGTTCAGCACATACTTGTCTCCCAGCACTTCCACAGTCCTCATAGGGTCTTCCCCGGTCTGTACGTTCATGGATACACGCATCCTGTCCACCGTAAGGTTGAACCTTGCCTCGTCCACAGCCGCGCTGACGATATCCTGCACCTTTAGGAAATAAGCCTTGTCGTCCGCCGCGAGTGTCTCGTCCGAATAGAGTTCATAGGCATTGTCCGTATCCTCCACCTGCCGCCCCGCATGGTATTTCTTGTGGGCAAGGTCTTTGCAGATCATACCGTTTTTGCATACCAGACGATAAACCAACGGTTCCACCTTCAATGCACCTAATCCAATCTCGCTGTTGGAAATGACAAAACCTGCCTGCACCACATCCCCCGGCGTGATCTCCGTCTTCATAGTCTTATTGATGATTTTTATGTAGAGATGCGTTTCGGTGATGTCGCAGCTCTCAATGTAGCAACCCTTCATCTGCGCGATGACCGGCAGAACGTGGTCGACCAGTTCCAGGTTATCCAGCCTGCGGTAGCGGTCGGACAGGAACGCCCGGAGCTTCCCGTTCATGGTACGAAGCATACGTTTCTCCGGGTTTGCGTCCAGCCAGCCGTTGATGTTATGATCCAACAGTTCCGGGTAATCTGTCCGCATCCGCATGTAATACTTGAAGGGGATGCCCAGCCGGTCCGCGATCTGCCGGTGCGCCACATCCGAGATTTCATAATACGTCCTTTCATTGCCTGCCGACACATACAGCAGGCTATTATTTTCTGTGCTGCTGACCATGAGACTGCGGGTGTCCGCAATAATATCCTTCCGTTTTACACGCTGTTCCTCTAATTCCTTATACAGCTCCTGAATGTTTTTGATGCCCTGTTTCATTTTCATTCCTCCTTAAATTATTTTGTGATTGATTTATATAAATAACCGTCATTTCCGCAACGACGGTTAGAGTTTTAATCAACAGAAAAGCCCCGGCGCTTTTCAGCACCGGGGCAGTCTGTTATTGCTCATATGAATAATATTTATTTCTAACTCTCAAGTTTGCGGTTACGGTTTCATTAGTTCTTTTTATAATCGTAAACGCTCCCCTTTTTTACATATTCAAAACCCGATTCTGTAATGGTTAAGCGAATACCACGGCCCGTCTTTTCAATCGTCCCACCGAATTTAAAACTACCGTTTATTGCGCCTTCGTTAAAAGAAAGCTTGTTGCCATCAATAGTAGCGTATCCTTTTGCATCGGCAATACGGTAAAAGAAAACCTCTACTTCATAGCCGCCGGTCTGCGGATTGGCTTCTTTAATAGTTATCGAAGATGGATCTTTTGGGTGGTTGGGGTTGTCACGTTTCCATTTGCCAAGAAACACTTTATCCATTGCGCCGAAATGTGCTGGATCGCGCACGTTAGAGCCGGCGCTGTTGGAAGACGCAGTTGTTTTGTTTTTGTTATCAGCAACTTCTTTTTCAGTTGTATCTTTTCCACACAATACCGAAAATGCAAACAATACAATGCCGATAATAACAACCCATTTAATCAACTTAAACAGGCAGCCCTTGTTGCCAGATTCATTATTTGAAGAGGTAGATGAAACCTGAGGGTTTGCAGGGGGAACCGTTGCCTGCGGGGATGTGTTGGTACTTGGTTCGTCTGCATAAGGGGTACCGCATTTCGAACAGAACTTTGAAGTATCTTTTAACTGATTTCCACATTTTTTACAGATCTTAGCCATAATATGTCACTCCCAACTTATTTGTGTTCCGCAATTATCACAAAATGCATCTTTGTAATTTATCAAATGTTTACAAACAGGGCATTCATATTGTTGTACGTCAGTAGTTGTCTGAGTTGATTCCGAAGTATCTGACCCCCAACTTAATTGTGTGCCACAATTATCGCAAAATGCATCTTTGTAATTTATCAATTGACCGCATGTTGGGCATACATATTGGGACGTTGTCGATGTTTCGTTTCCAGAACCTGACCCCGTAGTTGTAGATTTTTCCGGATACCCAAAAATATACCGGTTAATTTTATCTACAACATCAAGCATGATTGTTGACTCTATATTTCCAATAGAATCAATAACCAATGAATGCATAGGTTCCACATAAATCTGATATTTCTTATCATCAATCATGACCAGTTGCAAATATTTAACTTGGGTAATGGGAATAAATTGCTCGCTCTCAGATTTAAGGATTATCTGGTTGGTCATAATCATACCGTCTTTTGCATTACCAAAAAACGTACTGTCGAATAACAGTTTTATATCTTCACATTTAACTCCCCATTTTTTTGCATAAGAATTGGCTACATTTTTTGCTTTCTTTTCAGGAATCGCATCTAAAATATATAGCCTTTCGCCTACGCTATCTAAATTTTCTAAGTCCTCTTGAGTTAAACCGTTTCGCAATGCTGCAAATCCTTGATTTACAGTCGCAGGCGTTAAATCATTATAAAAGGCTTGCTCATTAGACGTTTTGGTTTCATTTATTTTTGTTTCATTTGTTTTGGTTATGCTGCTATCATTTGCTTTAACTCCATCATAATTTGCAGGAAAAGCAAAATCTGCCATTGATCTTTGCTCGTCAGCGGGTTCGATTTCCTCTAAATATTTTGATAATATCCTCTTGCTGTCTTCTTCTCCCAAAGAAGCAGCCTTTTGGAACCAATACTTAGCTTTAGCGTAATCTTTTTCCAAACCAATTCTGGGATCACCCTTAATATACAATACCCCGATATCGTGCAACCACGCTAAATCTTGTTTTATAATGCCTCCTTTTTTACATTCAATAACGTGTTCAACAGCTTCACTGAACGGTTGCAGGTTTTCAATTACATTAACAATCCATAAGAGGTTTTCACCTGAAAGACTTATACTCCATGTCTCATTATTAACGACCAAATCATCAATCAACTTACCTTTATCATACCTGACTTCTAAATTATGATAACGAATACTATTATCTTGCTGTACAATTCCATCAGACGTTAACGCCAGATATGTTTCATACTCAAATCTGCCCTTTTTCCCATTATGATAGTAGAGATAAATATCACTGGCATCTTTTTTGCACCAAATCGTATCACGAATCTCTTTCTCAACTTCCGGCGTTATGTCTGCCCCTATATACAAGTGACCATCCCAACTGTTAAACCTGTTCGCAATATGTGAATCATTTACAATCTTGCATAATCTTAAAATGAACGCAATAAAAATACCGGAACTGCCTATATTAACATTCAGCTTTAAAGGTGTCTCCTGACACGTTTTAGCAATTGCAGATTCCATGTCAGAGAAAAACTGCTCTTTATACGCCCTATATTCCTGAACCTCTTCATACCCTGCCGGCAAATCTAGCGCCACAGCATACCTTGCTTTCAAGCCACGGACAACTTCAAGGCTGTTCATTTCTTTAAGTCCGTCACGGGTATTCAATATTCTTGAAAGCCTCTTATAAACTTTCTCCCCGTTATACTGTGGGGAAAACTTCCCAAGTTCATTAATCGCATTGAAGAACGGTTCCTCACTTGCTCTTACAAATTCGGCAGCAAGAATGCTATGGAACACAAAGCCATTATAGTGTAATAAGCTACTGAATATTTCTTCGAGGTCGATTCCTAAATCTTTACCCATAGCCATTATTTTCTTTTCCTCTTTAGGAAATCTATGGATATAATCTACGTAAAGCTCTTCATCAAATGGGAATGCATAGAAAGCCTCCGCGAAAGGATCTCTTAAATCAACATCCTTGCCAAAAGAACCATCCTTTATATGTTTAAAAATGGTTAATTCTTTCTTCTTATCAACATGGACTTTACCCGTAATAATCTTGGCGATTTCAGGCAATAAAAGTTCAAAGCTTTCCCGAATCCCCTGAATTAATTGTCCCAATGCTCTGTTATACAAATCGGAACGAGCGCTGCTTGCAGACAAAGATGAAAAAATATCGCCGACCACATTAAAAGCACTATGGGCTATTCCGGTTCCAAGATTAATGGCTCCAGCCATTGCCATCCCTTTGACGGCGCCCGTTACGCCAAAACCACCACCGACTACGCGAAAACGATTTTCTTTACGAATCTCTCGGGCCAATTCTTCGTTTTTTTGTTCTCTGTTGATGCTGTTAAGCTGAGAACTCATATTGCTATATGCAGAAACAAACGGTTTTCTAATCGCAGTCCAAGTGTATTTATCAATTTTTGAAGGCGAATAATCATAGACCCCGTTTTGAAGCGCAATGTCTTTACACGATAAAAAGCCTTCTTCCAGCAATGAATAAAATGTGCCATAGGCCTTATCGGAAGCTGTTGACGCATCGTCCCATTCTTCATAATAATGGGAAAATTTATTTATTGCCTTTTTGGACTGTTGATTCAAGACTTTAACAATCTGGGTGTATATGGCGTACTCCTCGTTAAACCGGATAATCTTATTTCCAATCCTATAACTGTTTTTATTTTGATCTGGTTTGGCAGTCTTCCCAGTTTTTGCTGCCGAAGCAGTTTCTGTTTGTTGCACAGAGACATTGATCTTATTACCACACTTGTAACAAAATAACGCATCATCAGGCAATTGAGTGCCGCATTTCATACAGAACATTCTGATTGTCCTCCCTTAAAACCGGATAATATTTTGAGATACATACAAAAAATACACCCAGAATCATACCTGAGCGTATTCTTTCTTATGATTCTTCTTCAAATTCCATCAACATCTGTTTCCACGCTTTCTTCTCCTGTTTAGTAAAGACAAAGAAAGCAGAAACATCAATACCAAGCCCCTCAGCAATATCAATAAGCGTAATAACGGACAGGCCCTGGGTATATTCACCGCGTTCAATACGCCCCAAGGTACTTTTCCCGATATGACATTTTGTTGCAAGCGCTTCCTGTGTAAGGCCTTTCAACGTGCGATAAAAGGCGACTTTTGCACCAATGCGCTTGCAAATCATGGATTTTTTTACCTTTTCATTCACGCCAATCACATCCTTACTATAATTATGACACTGAGCCAAATTTTACGCAGTGCTAATTAAGGCTTTTAATTGCCCTTATAAGGCGGTTTTTTACCCTTATTACCCTAGTTCAATATGTGTAAAACCTGCCAGAGCAATAAAAATACCCACAGGCAATTTAGCCTGTGGGTTCGCCTGTCATATCCCCCCATGTTCCTTAAAACTGTAATAATATCCGTCTCCTATGACAAGATGATCCATAAGCGGGATACCGAAAATATCTCCCGCATTCTTCAGGATTTTTGTGAGCTGTTTGTCCTCAAAGCTCGGTTGCGGGTCTCCCGTGGGATGGTTGTGCGCCACGATCATGGAAGCCGCATGGTGGATGATAGCCGGGGCGAAGACTTCCCTCGGATGGACTACCGCTGAACTCAGCGAACCTTCCGCGACCTGCTGCACACGGATGATATGGTTCTTCGTATTCAGCAGCATGACCAGAAACCTCTCGTGGTTCTCATGCCGAAGGCTTTTCATAAAATAACCGGCGGCGTCACCCGGGGATGACACGCGATAGGGTTTTTGTGTCGGCAGCATGGCGACCCGCTTCCCCAGTTCCATGGCGGCAAGGACTGACACAGCCTGCAGTTCTGTCAGACCAAACTTGACGCTGATTTCCTCCGGGCTTTTGCACCTGGCCAATTCCACCTTGAACCCATCCTCCGTGGCAAACGTTTCCGCAATGCGGAATTGTCCTGATGTTTTACCCCTTGCGACAAGCCCAATCAGCTCCTCATCCGACAAGGATTCAATCTCACGACCATTCAGCTTTTTACGGGTTTCCTTCGTATCCATACGATAAATACTCCTTTCCATATTTTTGGGAATCAGTAAAAGAACCCTGTATCCGAGATGGATACAGGGTTTGTTTCATTGCTATCCGTATGGATAATATATATTTCAAAAATCGGATTTTACTGGAATGGAATGGACAAAACTGCTTTCATACAGTTGCGTAAACTATCTGCCGGTCAAGCAATAATTTACTGCCACCATAAAATTTTATTATCAGCCTTACAACCTTTCCTTTGAATTATGGTGTATAATGTAATATATGATGTATTGCGGAAACAATTTTTATGCCGTTCTGCAAAACATAATTCGGGGAGATTTGAAATGAAAGAAGCGGAACGCAAGAAGGCAGCCGTAGCTTTTTCAAAAAGGTGGGCCGGACTTGGCGACGAGGAAAAACACAAACAACAATTCTGGGATCAGCTCTTAAGAGAGGTCTATGGTGTGACGCAGCATGGCTATGTCACGCCTGAAAAAGATGTCAAGATGAAAGATCCCGGGGCAAAGAAAAAAACTACCCGCTTCATAGATCTTTATATTCCTACGACAAAAGTGCTGATTGAGCAGAAAGGCATTAAATGTAATTTAGACACACCGGAACAGCGTGGTGTTGATGCGTATGGGAATCCACGTATGGTAACGCCCTATGAGCAGGCCCAAAACTATAACAACTGGCTTCCTACCCATCAACGTGCAAACTGGATCGTTACCTGTAATTTTGCGGTTTTCCGTATCTATGATATGGAAAAACCGTTAGAAGCTCCTATAGAGATAAAATTAGAGGAGTTACCTGATCGTTTTCACGAAATGGACTTCCTGATAGATGCAGGAATCAGCCATATTGTCCGGGAATTTAATCTTTCCATAGGGGCAGGAGCTTTGGTTGGAAAGATGTATGACTCTCTACATAAGCAGTATGCAAATCCCAATTCCGCTGAAACGCTGCACAGTCTGAATGTCCTTTGCGTAAGATTGGTATTTTGCCTTTTTGCAGAAGATGCAGGACTCTTTAAAGAACACAATTCTTTCAGTAAATTTATTGCCTCTTATCGTCCAGAGAACCTGCGAGGCGGTTTAAGAGACCTATTTGCGATATTGGATACACCAGTTGACCAACGTGATCCGGACGATGAAGAGAAACTTTTGTCTTTTCCTTATGTTAACGGCGGACTCTTCAACTCTTCACAGAAAATCAAAATCCCGCGTTTTTCGCAGGAAGCTTACGACATCCTTCTGCATGACTGCGCTGAAAATTTTAATTGGGCGGGAATTTCGCCTACGATTTTCGGGGCTGTTTTTGAAGGCACGTTAAATTCTGAAATACGGCGTCAAAGCGGGATGCATTATACTTCCATTGAGAACATTCATAAAGTAATAGATCCTTTGTTCCTGGACGAATTAAGAGAAGAGCTTAATGAGATTGAGGACGAAACATCAAAAGTTAAGCGGAATCAAAAACTGGATGCATACCAAAACAAGCTGGCCTCCCTGCATTTTCTCGAGCAAAGATGCTTGGGATTGA
>Ga0326511_10003049_pt1 | contig 13516 bp, 17 predicted proteins | sample 0_2496_0518_D_FD_203701 | JGI IMG/M metagenome (GOLD analysis project Ga0326511, IMG submission 203701) | Bovine rumen microbial communities from UC Davis, California, United States - 0_2496_0518 | ecosystem: Host-associated > Mammals > Digestive system > Stomach > Rumen | place: USA... | reverse complement strand
CAAGTTGTTTTTGTATATTCTTGTTGAGTTCTTCAAAAGTAACTTCTAACTCATCAATTCTTTTGTTTATTTCGTGGATCTCCTGATTATTTTCTGCAAGTTGCTCTGTTTTGGTTTTCTTGTAAAAGTCAGGTGATACAAGAGGGAATTTGTCAAGGAATTGATTTACCATTTTGTTATCGCGTTTGCTAAATATTTTAAGACCGCCTAAATTGTGCAATAAGAATAGTGCAATACCTATAACTATAAAAGCACAAATCCAAGTTACATAAGGCATAATAGCATCAATGTTGATAATTGTTTCACTTATCATATCCGTAAATCCTTTGCGTTAATAGCGGAGCATCTCCACCTCTGACTACTCGGAACAAGTTATAATTACCGTTATTATCTCCCATTAAAGAAGCAAATAGAGTATTTTTTAAATCTTGAACCGATATTAAATCTTTTAAACTTTTCCTTTTCCCTTGTTCCATAACTCTATATTATTATAAAACAAAATCGGGCAATTTCCTGCTCTGTTAAATTGGCAAGTTTGAAAAGTTTGCGTAATGTTGGTTTTTCAAGTTGTTTTAGATATTGTCTTGTTGTTATCATCTTATCTGTTCATAATCTATTCTGTATAATCTGTCTTTGTGTAGCGTGTGCGGTTCTTTCAACCATCCCAAATTGAGATTTACTGCGCTGCCTATTAAAATTTGATCTTTTTTAGAGATGTTTGTTAAACTCTTAAGCATACGCATAAAGCGGTCATTTGTTTCTCTAAATGTTGTGTCCTTAATAATTAAGAATTGCAGGGGTATATCCTCACAAATCCATAAGCCTTTTACATATTTAAGCAAGCGTGATTTTTTTAACTGAAATTCGGTTAGATTTACCCTTAAAACTTTATGATAGTAGCACTCAAAATCGTGCTGAATGCAGCATCTGACATCGTGATGAAATTTACCGCCTACAAATGGTGTTAATATTTGAGGTATTGTATAGCCGTCTGTTAGAGTGTTTCTCGGTGTTAGATATACTCTGCCGTCATCATCTTTATAAAGTTGGTTATCTTCTGTGTACCAAATACCTTCAATGTTTGTTTGTGCAATTCTTGATTTATCTGTTAAAAAAGTTCCCATATTTTCCCCTATAAAAAAAACAAAGGGCAGCCAATGAACAAATGAATAATGAAGGATTTAAAAGGAGTCGCTGCCCTAAAACCTAATGTTCAACCAAAACCAAAATCCTCGTTTAGTTGGAGCTGCTAGTAATCTCCACGATTTTTGCTTTTGCGTCTTTTTTCTTTTGTTCAATAAACTTTTTGACTGCGGAAATAATCGCTTTTTTAACTGCTTCCAAAATTTCATCTGCGTGTGTCCTTAAATAATTCAATCCCATTTGCTTTAATTCAGGCAATTTTTCTAATGCATCTTTAATGAAATTCTTTAAAATAGCGTTGTTGATTGCCTTAATCGGATGTAAAATGTTGTTTAAAATGCTCATTTTGCTTTGCTCCTCATAATTTTTTTAATACCGTCTTGAATATATTTTAATTTTGATTGTACCCAGTTTGAAGTTTGACTATTGCTAACATATTGCAACTTTTGATTGTATTTATAGGCGTCATATATTTCAATCTTATGCCCTTTAAACTCACCCCAAGTGTATTCACCGTATGGTGTCTTTTTATATCCTTTTAATATTCCGAATGTCGGTTGTGATTTATTTGGTTGTGCCGGTGGAACATTCATTTAACATTTCCTTTATTTTCTTATCTATTTGCCTTGTTAATCGGTTTATTTCTTTTTTATTTTCTGGTGTTATTGTTCCGATTAAATATGTTTTGTATTCCCTCAACCCTTTAATTGACATTTTCATTTGCCTTTTTGTATTGGTTCATTGCATACAAACTTGAAAATTCAATATAGAAATCTGTCCATTCTTCTTTTGTCATTGGTTCTGCATTATATTGATGTGCTATTAGCCATTCTTCTGTACACTCTTCTTCTTTTGTGAAATCAGGTGTTGGATAGAAGATTACCATTTGTGCAATTTGCTGTGTTAAACCATTTAAAGCATTAACCATGCCATTGATAGTATCAACACTTTGTTGTGCATTAGCATAACCTTTAGGCTGTAGTCTGTAATTGCCCTTTGAAGTTGCTAAAAATTTATTATAAAATTCTTCTTGTCTGATTTTTGCTTGTTTTTTCTTATATTCAGCATCATTCAAAACATATTCATCACCATCTAAAACATATTCCTCGTTTGTTTCTTCCCACTTGTCAACGTTGTATATAGACGGGTTTAACGGTTGTTCTGTATAAAATTTTATCTTATTTCCTTGATAACCTAAATACATTATTGAGCCTCACTTTCTGAACCTTGTGCATAAATAAATCTATGCAAGTTAAACGTGCCTGCGGTATAACCGACAGAGTATTTTTGCCCCTTTCTGACAGGCATTGTTGCTCTTAAAATACTACCATTTGACGGTGAAACAAAAATAAAGCCGTACAATAGATTGTTTGCTTGTATTTGTATTCTCGCTCCTGCCGGTGCAGGATAAATTTGTGCTATAACCCACCCGTCTGCAGGTGCAGTATAAATTGAACCTGCTGCACCAAGGGTTAAATCAATATATTTATCACTAGGCATAGCCCAACTTGCACCTCTTGATGTGCCGCTATTACTTACATTACTTAAATCAACATCAGCTTTGCCGTTCAAATCAGTTGCAATTTTATCTATATCAACCTGAATATCTGTCTTAGATGAGTTTGCAATTACAATATAGACAAAGCATTTAATTGTTTGTGGCTGGACTGTTGAGGAGTTTCCGTAGATTGAGTTTGATTCAGAAGCGTCTGTTGTTTTGCCTTTACTTGGCCTATAACAATAAGTGCCTGCTGATGCGAATCCGCTTTGATTAGTTGTCCAATAATCACCAATTACTGCAATATGTGAATGATTCGGCAATCCTGCCTCAACCAAATCACCTAAAGCACTAATATCTGTTGTACCCTCAATAATACCAGTTATTTTAGGCAATCTTACCGTATTATTAGTACTATCATAAACAAACTTGCCGCATACACCATAGGTAGTTACAGAAGTTTGCCATTCTGTTTCCGTACAAAAATAGTTAGCATTAGGATTACTTGTGTGTAATTCTGCAATATAGTCAATAAACTCTTTATAAATACCGTATTGCAATAATGAACCGTCTAACAAATGTAACCCTGCGTCTGTTAATGGTAAGGTTGAACTTATAATTTCACCTACGTTACGGCATATAGCAGATATAGTACCGTCATTACTTACTTTTATAGATGAGTTGTCAGGTTTTACGGTTCCTGCGGTTGAAGCCGTTGCAACAGGCAGATTTCCCCAACTTGCATCTGTACCATCTGTAGTTAAGAATTTACCACTCTGCCCTGTTTGGGTTGGTAATCCGTCAAGAGTTAAGTTGCCATTACCAAGAATAGAATTGTTATTAATAGTCTTAATATTTGTTCCTGATACTAAAGGTGCTTGGAATTTAGCGTTACCCGTACTTGATAAGTTGGATAAATCCTTGTTTGCAAGATTGCTTGTATCAGGAATTGTTAATGTTACATTCCCACTTGCATCAGGTTGTGTATTGTTTACAGATGTAACCGTACCTACATTGCTTGTATAACCATTCGGATTTTTTGCATTGTACGGAGTATAACCTAATGCAGTTGTTACATCGCTTGATGTTATACCTGAAATAAAATCGCTATCATTATTAAAATCGCTTAATTTTGTAGGTTTATTAAAGATATATGCCTTAGATGTCGGGTCGGTTTCAGCCCAGTTAGCATTTATCTGCCCTGTTGCGCTTTCTTGCGCCCAACCTTTTGCACTATGAACCCCGCCTAATGCCTGTACTTGCGCATCTGTACCCTCAGCCCATATCTCCGCGTTATCCTCACTTGTTGCAGCAGCAGTAGCGCTTAACCCTGCAGCAGTTGCATAACCTTGAGCATCATCTTTTAATGTTGTCATTGTAGTTATGTATGTTGTTGCAGTTGTCGTTATGTTTGTTACTTGTGTGCTTCCCTCTGTTTGTATATTAGTTATATAAGTTTCTCCTGTAGTAGTTACAGAAGTTACTTGAGTTGAGCCTTCACTTTGAATATCAGTAATACAAGTTGTTGCCGTTGATGTAATATCAGATATTTGGGTAGTGCCTAAAGTTTCTATTTCCGTTAAATAACTTTCTCCTGTTGATGTTATTTCAGAGATTTGTGTGCTTCCGGTTTCTGTAATACTTGTAATATAAGTTTCTGCGGTTGAAGTTACGTTTGATATTTGTGTAGTGCTTTCATTATCTATATCAGAAATAATACTTGTTTTTTCTTCTCCAAGTTCTGTTATTATAGTTGTTTTTGTTGTTTCAAGAGTGCTTATTGCTTGTTGTGTAGCCTCTGTTACAGTAGTTGTAAAGCCTTCTACTGCGCTTGCTGCTTCACTTGCACTATTTGCGGATTGTCCTGCATAGTATTTTGATGAATAGTCTATACCTTGCACTAAATCAGGAGATATAGCCCACGCTTTGGCTAAACCATTATAAAATGTTTCATTCCCTATTGTGGAAGAAACATTATTATTCGGGTTTGATGATTCTGTCGTTACTGTATTATTTATCCCCGGTACATTTATTCTTATCTGATTATTATTATCATTTACATGGATATTTACCATTATTGAACACCCTCTACAACTTTAGGGAATACTATCATCGGTCTTTGTCCGCCAAGTTCCGGAATAACTGTGTCCTCATCAGTTGAGCCTGCTTCTGTGATTTTTACCCCGTAATAATAGGTTGCAAATTGCTCTCCTGCAGGTACAGTCAATAAATCCGTTAAACTTGCACCTAATTTAAAGGTTACGCTATCTGAATTGTTTGAAGTTATCATCAATTCATTACCTACAAGGTTTCTGTTTTCATCTCTTATAGCAAAATAAACATAATAGTTTTTTTCAGGGTTTAAACCGTCTATAACAATTTCGCCTGTGTCGCCCTGAAATATTCTAATAGTGCCGTTATCATCCATTGATATTGTCATTGTTCACCTCTTCAAAAATTTGGGTCAATAATTCATCTGTCATTGACGGAATAACCTGTTTTATTGCAGGAAGTAATAACTCATCTCCTCTGTAAACTCTTTCGCATAAGTTCCAAGCTGCAGCGACTTCCTCATTTGCATTTACAAATTGCAGTAATTGAGCGTATGTTATGCCATAAGGCTTGCAAACAAACTTGAAAAAGTCGTATTTTGTCATATTGAGCATTGCAATACGTTCTTTTTCTTTTTCTTCTTCTTCTTTTTCATAATCAGGGTTTTTGATAAGTTCACCGTCTTTTATAATGAAATAATTTGTGCCTTTTTCATTTAAAATTTCTATCTGTTGCGCTGAAATAATTACATAACCTGTCGGCAACTTGCCAAAATCTTTGACTTCTTCGGGTATCATATCGGAATTAACCATATATTGACCTCTAAAGTCAGGTTCAACTTTCCAATGTTCACCACCCCAAACAATAACCTGATTTTCTGCAATATCCGGTATCTGCTCAGTTGTTGAATTAGCAGGCATTAAGTATTCTGTCGGTCGTTTTGGGTTTTTCTGCGCTTCCTGCGTTCTTAAATATTCTTTTGTATCTTCTTTCCATAAAAAAACTAACATTATTTACTCCTTAATACTTGATAATCCATATAACAGACATATTGGCAGGTCTTACTTCGTTTGCAGCACCGTAAATATTGTTAGAATTAGATGCGTTAAAGTTTAGATAAGAGCCAAATTTACCATAGTTATTATCCCAACCGCCTTGTGTTGGAGTGTTACCTATCCCAGAGCCATTAAAACATCCTGAAATAGAGCATCCGGCATCTCGTGTACCAAATGCAGCGTTTGATATACCGCCCGATATATTTGGCAGCCCTTGCGCCTGTCTTGTTCCTAATGATGCTGCGCTTCCGCCGTAACCTCTCAAAAATACTCCCTGATAATCAGGAATATTGAAATGGTAATCATCTGCTGCGCCGTAAGTTGTGCCGATTTTTTCAAATAAATCTGCGTAATCTTCTCTTAACAGACTTGAACCATCACATTTTAAATATCCTACAGGTACGGTAGAATAAGGGATAGCTAAAATTGAACCTGTTAATACAAAATTGCCCTTTAATTGTGCTATTGCATTTTCTAAATAAGTTCTTAATTCGCTTGCGTTTTCAGATATTTGGTTTGATAATTCTCGGTTATTTGCGTTTGTATCAACCGCTTTTATGCTTTCGCCTGCTTCAAATTCTTTTAATGCCATATTCTTTACCTCTATTACTAGAATAGAGGTTTACAAATCGGGCAGTTATTCATTTAAATATTCATCATAATTTACATCACCATATAAGCGTGGCGCATTATACATAAATGGTATTGCTGCTCTTTGAAATACGTTTCTGATGTTGCCAAATGCTTGTGGTAATGGGGAACGGTTGTAGGCTCTTGCAAGTTTTAATGCAGGTCTTGAAATAATACTTTTCCCTAATTCTGCAATAGATCCTAACCCTGTTTTTTCTTGTTTTAATAAATCCATAGCAGCATTAATATCATCCATAGTATTTAAAAATGGTGCTTCCCCTTGTTTTACTAATGTATTTTCTAATGCTTGTATATTATTTGCTGTATTACCTTTTGATACTGTTGAATTATAGTTTTTCAAGGTTGTTGATGCTCTGTCTATTGCACCACCCGGAGCAAGAATTGTTTTTAAGCCTTCATCATCTTGAAATCCTTTTAAGGCAGCATATTCTTTGTTTGCTTGTGCAAGTTCAGGGCTTAAATTCTCTAATCTGTTGCGCATTTTGCCATATACTTGTTCAAGTACAGTATTTTGAATTTTTGGTCTTGTTGTATCAGCCCAGTTTGTCATTTGTCCGACTTGTTGCTTAATTTTTTGTAAGTCTATAGGACTTATTGTGTTTCTGCCCTGTAAAATGTTTTCTACATCGTTGGTAAACTTGTTAAAATATTCTGCCTGTACTTCTTCCGGTAAACCTTTTACACTTTTTTCAAGTTTGTTAAAGGCTTCATTCATTATGTTTTCATCTCTTGAGTTTTCTAATACATTGCGCAAAATATATTTATAATTCTGTTCTGCTCCTGCAAGTTCTCTACTTAAAGGATCTCTCATTTCATTAGAAAAATTGCGATTTACAATATCATCATAAGCCTGACGTGCTAAATTATAGCCTGCTTGGGTGTCGTTTATATTGTTATAACCTAAATTTGCATTGTAATAATATTTGTAATCGTTATCGTTCCCGTGTTTTAATAAATCAAGTTTATCATCTGTTTTTTCTAATAAATCTTCTATAAACTCTTTTCTTTTGCCTGTTCCACCTTTAAAATTGTTACTGTTTAATTGAGAGCGTAACCAATTAACAGGTTTTCCTGTTGCTTCGCTCAATATTTTATATGCTTCTGCTTCTTTTTCCTTTGAATAGAAATCAGGTTTTTCTGTATCATTTATATAGTTATAAAAATTTTCTTTTGGTTGTGTTCCACTTTCTACAAGGTCATTAAGATTAGATTCTAAATTCCCTGTTAAGTTCCTTGCAGCGTTTATATTTTCACCTTGATATTGGTCGAAAGTATTTGTTATATCTCCTATGACATCATCAACATTTACTCTGTCAGGAATATTTCTTAAATTTTCTTCTGCTGTTTGTATTGCTTCACCTTTTTGTCCTAAAAGGTTATTATAAGCATTTCTTACTCTTTCTGTTGTTGAACGTAAGATTTCTTGTGCTTTTTCTTTTGTGTAATCAAGTGCTTGGCTTGTTGGTTTGATTACTTGCTCAACTGTTTCAGGGCTTATTTGTGCAAGTTTACCTACACCTCTTTTAATAAGGTTTCCGCTTGCATTAATTAATCTTCCCCCGCCTTCTAATACAGGCGGTAATGCTGCTCCTACTGTTGCACCTAATGCAGTTCCTTTTAATGTTTTAGGAATAACATTTAAACTTAATCCGTTATCTCCTAATTCACTTGTTGCGCCTAATACTCCCCCTTGTATTCCGCCTTGTCTTGCGCCTGCGCCAATTAAAGGCAATAAGCCATTAGCACCATTTAACATACCCCCGGTTGCTACTGCTGTTGTTAAATTTGCTGCAGGTATAGCCTCTTGTAAATATCTTTTACCTAAGTTTCTTGCTTGTACCCCTAAAGGTGCATTTATTCCATATTTTGCTTTTTCTTCCCAGTCTGTTAAACTTGATCTGTAACCGGGTTGAAAATCTTTTTGTAAACTTGATATATAAGGATGGTTTTGTTCCCATTCCTGACGTTTATCTATTAAATTCTGATAATCAGCCTTTAAATCTTCGTTGTTATAGTCAAAAAAACCTTTACGGCTTCTAGGTCGTGTTGGTTCTTTAGCAGTTTTTGTAGATTTGAAAATTTCGTCTAAATCTGCCTCTGTTGGCGGTGTATCGCCTTCTATTTCTAAAGTCTGTCCGTTTGGTGCTGTAATTTCATATATCGCCATTATTTTTTAACCCTCACCGTATATTTTCCTACTTTTTTAGAACCGCCACTATTTCCTGTTAAAGATACTCCAAAATCAGAATAATAACGTTTTTCAAGTGCATCAAGTTTAGCATTTATTATTTTTGCGTTATCTCTTACATTTGGTAAGAATTTTTCATATTCTCTTGCTTCTTTAGGGCTAAATTGTGCACCTGTTAAATCGTGTCTTATTTGAGTTCTTAATGCATCTATTGCTGAACGTGTTTCAATATTTCTAGGGTTGCTATCCCAACGGTTCAATAAATCGCCTGTAAGCATTCCTTTTCCTAATCCTGTTGCCTTAGGATTTCTTCTAACCATATCTCTAATTGTACTTATTTGATTTAATGTACTTATAGCATCTCGTTGTTTTGCAGTTTGTTTTGCATTTGCCTTTTGAGTATCAGCGTTTATTCTTGCCATTGTTCCGGCATAAGATAAATCTTGTCCTCTTGCTGTAATTGCTCTTGTTAATGCTCTATCTTGTCTATCTGCAATATCTTTTTGTCTTTGATATTCTGCTTGGTCTTTTCTGAAATCCTGTAATGCTTGGTTATTCTGCATTTGCAAATTAGCCATCATATTTCTGTAATCAGCGTTATCTCTTAATTGTTGCGCTCTTACAAAGTTATTATAAACATCATTTGTTACATAACCGCGTACATTATTTACTTGATTTGCTACATTGTTTAATGCTTGTTGTTTTTCTTCATCAGATAACATCATAAATTCAGGGCTGTTTTGTAATGAATTTTGAGCGTTATTTATCATTTCGTTTCTAAACATACGGTCTTGGTATCTTAATCTCTGATTCAATGCGCCTGCTTGTCCACCGTATGCTAACATATCTAATCCGTTACCGCCAGTTGCGCCGACTATCCCTGCGGTTATTAAACCTCTGCCTAAAGGACTTTCTGCAATTCTGCCTAATGTTCCTAAACCTTCACCTAATCTGTATGCAAAGCCTTTATCTCTGCCGTCTTTTGTTTTATCATCTAATAAATTAGGCGCTGCAAAACCAGTAGCAAAATTTTCTCTTGCTCCGCTTGCAATATCATTAAATAATCCGCCTACTCTCGGATTATTAGATACAGTTACATTCATTGTATTAGGGTCAATACTATCTGTCGGGGTTGCCTGTACTCCAAGTAATCTCTCTGTAAGTGTTAATTTCTTTGGAGTAGGTAAATTCTCAGGGTTACCTGCTTTCATTCCGCCTTCTACCTGAATAAGCGGCAATTCTTGCTGTAACGGTTGCATATTATTTGCGTATTGTTGAAATACATCTTTTTTATTTAATAAATCCCATAAAGACATTGTTGTTACCTCATAATAGCGTTATATAAATTGTTTCTTGCAATATTTGATATTTGATTCTGAAAATTAGTATTTACATACTGTGGTTGTATCATTGTTGGCTGAAATCTTACTTGTGGTGTTTGTGTTTCCCCACCAAAATTAAGACCTCCTAATAAACTTTTACCAAAATTACCCCAGTTAAAATTATTACCCGGAGCATTTACTTCATCGTTTATTGCGCTGCTTATTACTCCATAAGTCGGTCTATTATTTACATTATCATTTATTGCATTACTTATAGAGTTATTAGTTCTATTTTCCCATTCTATCGGTCTGTTATCATAAATTGTATTATCAAATATTCCCATTTTTAACCTCTTAAATAAGTACTTTTGCTGCTGTACCCGCTATTGTACCTGCCGTATTTGCTACAGAGTTCCATAAATTATTGTTATTATCCATTTGCGCTTTGTTTAAATTATAATTACTTACATTATTAGCCAAGTTCTGCGAACCTGTGTTAATACCTGTAATATAGTTATACAAAGTATTTGAAGTATTGAGCAAATTAGATAAGTTATTTGCCTGTCTGTTGTAGTAATTATCGTATAGGTTCATTTGGTTATTAGCCAAAGTGTCAGCGAATGCATTAGTAGCAGCCTGCAACCCGCTTGAACGCATCAAGCCTCTGTTTGCTAACTGCCCTAATACATTTGCATCGTATGACTGGCTCATTTGCCTATTTAGATTATTCTGATAAGCCTGATAATTCGGGTCATTTGCAAAATCACCTGATATTAGATTCTGCAAAGTCGTATTTACATTCCCCCCGACTGTTCCCATAGTGTTTTTTATCCAATCAGGAGCGGTGTAATTTGTGCTTTTACCGCTTGTTGTTGAACTTCCAAATAGTCCATCTGTGTTATAACTTGCTGTTGCGTATTCAGGTGCTTTACTTTTCCCCATCTTTATACCTCACATACTTATTGCCTTTTATATGTTTAAAACCCGCTTTTCTTAATACAAGTGCTGCGTGTCTTAATGGTGTAAATGCATACATATCTTCATTAAATGCATTACATATTGTAATTATAGCCTTTACAACATCGGGCATTATGCCTCTAATTGATGTTCCTGAAAGAGTTAAATACTTTCCTTCTTTCTGAATTGTTATAAATCCTGCTAAATATCCCTGATTTTCTTCATAAAAACAAAATAAATTCGGGTTATTCATCAACCATTCAAAATCATATTGATTTGGCATTGGTCTTAATGTGTAAAGGTCGTATAATTCCTTTTCATCTCTGCAATGATCTATTATCATCTGCCCCTCGTTTTTAGTTTCGCTTTGATGTTCTTTAGTTCCATTGAGTTGATATAAAAACCCTGCCCCGGAGTTGTTGTATATATTTTTATGCTCATTGTGTACCAAGTTTGCGGGGTTGAAATCTCTACAACTTTTTTTGAATACGGATTATAACCTGCATAAACCGCAGAATCATACTTTTGATTATCAGGAATAATCTCATCTTCATTATCTTCACTTGCTGCATAAACTCCGCCACCTGAACCTTTTACTCTTATTGGTTTAGGGTTTTTATCCTTATTATTGACTGTTAATTGTACCCAAAAATCATTCCTGTAACTGTCATTCAATACTAATAATAACGGTGTTTTCTGCTTTTTGAGGTTAGAGTTAGAACCCAAGTTTATAAATGATGTTTGATAAACAGCCGGGTAAAATTGACCGTCAAATAATGTATTGATATTCTCTGCGTAAACTTTGCCATCTTCTCCGCCTGATAAAACATCATTCTTTATAAGACATAAAGTATTTATGTTCTGTTCGCTTCTTTGTACCCACTCATTTAAAACAAAGTTGTAAATATAGATGCTGTTATTGATTAAGCACCATACCTCATTTTTATTATTGTAAATACAACTAAACATCTTAAATGTTTGAACATCATTAAAATGTGATTGTATTTCTCTTGCTACCGGACCTGCGGGGCGTGTCTGCCCTGAATCAATGTTTTGAATATAGTAAATATTCTTTTGGTGATTATCATAAAAGAATAACCCTAAATCGTGTTTTACTACGGAAGTATAACTAAAACATCCTACACCTGCCGTTGTTTCCTGTACTGCATTATCTGTATCATTCGGAGTTGTGTTTATAAAGGTTATATCTTCATTTGTGAATATGTATAGTCCTCTAGTATAAGAAAATACAGCAGTTACTTTTTTAGAAAAATCAATATACCAACTGTCTGCCTTATCTTGTGGATTATCGTTCCAAGTGTAAATATCGTTTTGATGGCTTGAGTGTACTCCGTATTGGCTCGCTACAACTAAAAAGCCGTTCCATTCGGTCATTGATAACCATTTTATGCTTCTGCCTAAATAATCAACTGCCGATATGCTTTTTACCCTGTCACCATAGGCAACATCTCCGGTAAAACAAACCGTTTTTACTTCTACACCGTTTGTAAATACAAATACATCATAAGCCGATGATGTCATTGTTAAGCCGTTACATTCACCTGTTACGGTCAAATTATCAATAATGATTTCCGGCTGTCTCAATACATTTATGTAAAATAAAACCCCTTTTGTATCGTTTTCAGCATAAATAAATCTGTATGTAGTGCCTTCCTGCAAAGATGCAAAAATGCCTTTTATTTCGTAACCGTCAGGCAAGGTATATAATACGCTGTTACCATCCATTGTTTTTATACCTGTGCCTGAGCCGATTTCAGTTTGTACGAGTTCGACATTATCACATTCGAGGGCGGATATTTCGCCCCCTGCGTTTACTCCGTTTAGTTCTCTGATTCCTTTAAAACTCTGGAATATTTGCGGTTCTACTGATACTGCCATTACATTACCATCCTTGCAGTTACTTTAGACGGTTTAGCAGCCCTTTTGAATACTCTCCATCTTTCCTCAAATTCATTGAGTGTAGGCCTGTAGTTTTCATCTTGCTCGTCTTTATTATTCTGTGCCATAGTCATTAAAACAAGGCAATCCATAAACAAAAATTCTAATGTTGACGGCATATTTATAAAGTCATCTTCTTTTGTAAATTCAAATTTTAAACTTCCGTCTGTATCTTTTACCGGCTTGAATTGGTTATAAACAATGTTATAGTTATAAGTCTTATCAGGTATAGGGTAAAGTCGTATTTTTGAATTAGGGTTGTTATAATCTACCCAGTATGCGGTTGGTTCGCCTGTTTCTGTTTTGTCATACTTTGAACCATCACCTACAAATAAAAGCGTTTCCCTTGTATCTGTGTTATAAATACTTGCGATTTGCCCTATTGGCGGATTGTAATTAGGCATTCCACTAATGGTCATAATCGGTTGTTCTTTTGCCCTAAAAGGGAAGTCCTCACGATTTATTAAGTATCTCAACGCAGAGTTTAATTCGGCTTTTGCAGATAGTGAATCTTCGCTATCCCAAACCATATCATCTGAATTAAATCCGCTCCACGCTTTCTGCCCTAATTCTGTTAATAACCTCTGAGCCGTTATTGTCATTATAATACCTCTATTTTATACTGTTCTTTCTTATCTCCATTATAGGTTATTACTTCTTTGACACCTGCTCTTAACTGTTCTCTTGCTTT
>Ga0326511_10003048_pt1 | contig 13520 bp, 14 predicted proteins | sample 0_2496_0518_D_FD_203701 | JGI IMG/M metagenome (GOLD analysis project Ga0326511, IMG submission 203701) | Bovine rumen microbial communities from UC Davis, California, United States - 0_2496_0518 | ecosystem: Host-associated > Mammals > Digestive system > Stomach > Rumen | place: USA... | reverse complement strand
TGTTGAAAAGGACGTAAAAGCCAACGAGGCTCCGGCGTCGAAGAAAACCACGAAGAAAAAGGCCGCTGACAAATGATGTACGGCGGCGTGGACGTGTTCGGAATTATCGCGGGTGCGTCCAACATCCGCACCGGGGATAATCCCCCATACACGTCAGAGGACTTTCTCGCGGCTTATCCGCAGTTTGGAAAAGTCGACGAGACAACAGGGCAGCCCATTATTCCGGCAGTAATGCTGGAAGCATGGGTAAATATGGCCAATGCAAGTTTATCAAAGGCACGTTACCACGATGCCTGGGAACTCTGCATGGGCCTTTTTATTGCCCATTTTTTAACGCTGTATCTGCAGAGCGCAGCCAGCCCAGACGACCCCACGCAAAAAATCATCAATGCCGGACTTGCAAAAGGCATGGTAGCCAGCAAGTCGGCAGGTGACCTGTCTGTAAGCTATGATTTTTCAATCATTCAAGGGCAGGAATTTGCAGGCTGGGGAACGTACAAGCTGACCGCATTTGGGCAGCAGTTTGTCACGCTCGCAAGAGTGTACTCGATGGGAGGCATGGTGGTATGGTAAGCCCCATAGTTAACGTTGTAAAAAGCGTCAACCTGGGGAGCCTGACCGATGCCGTCGGCGCCTTGGCAAAGAAGGAAGTGCTGGTGGGTATTCCCGCTGAACATTCCTCAAGGCAAACACCCAGCGACGACAACATCAACAATGCGGAACTTCTCTATATTCAAAGTCATGGCGTCCGAAAAGCAGAAATGCGAGCGGAAATGCAAAAGCACATTGATGCAGGGAAGAAATACAGCGAGGCACACAGCCTGTATATTCAAAGCCATGGCTCACCGTTATGGCACATTCCACCACGGCCTGTTTTAGAGCCATCAATCGAGGCAAGCAAGGAACCTATAGCAAAACAGCTCCAAGGGGCCACTGTGGCCGCGATAGACGGAAATCAGCAGGAAGTAGACAATGCCCTACACAAGGCAGGAATGGTAGCCGAGAACGCAGCCAAGGCATGGTTTGAGAATCCACAAAACGGATGGCCGCCGAACTCACCAAAGACAATCGCCAAGAAGGGCTCAGATAGTCCTTTGATTGATACGGGCGAAATGCGGAAGGCCATAACCCACGTTGTAAGGGAGCGAGGTGAGGGAGATTGAGCGTAATCAACCTGGAAGAATTGACATTCGATCCAGACTTCTGCACGACCTTTGTAGTGGAGAAGCACGTCGTAACATGGGTCGAAGGCGAACCGGTAGATGCGGGAGTAACGTCAACAAAGGTAACAGGTATCGCGGCTCCTTCCTCTCCCAAGGACGTGGAAATGCTCGACTTGGCAGACCACAAGCACGGCACCAAAACCTTCTACACCAACGAAGTAGAGCTGTGTATCACCGATACAGAGAACACGAGCGACACAATCGTATGGCGGGGAGGCCGGTACAAGCTCCTGCACGTTTTCGACTACTCGGACAATGGGTACTGGAAAGCCATAGGAGATTGGCAGGAGGAGGTGACCGGCGATGGCCAGCCTTGATGATGTAAAATCTGTTTTTTGGAATATGACAGCCCAAACACTCAAAGGTAAAATCGATGAAAAAATGACTGAGCACCCCGAACGCTGGATACGCAAGATGTATCCGAAGAACGGCGCCCCGGATTGGAAAGTAGACGACAATATCGTTTTCTTGAACCTTGACCAACGGGACGACGACTATGCAAAGCAGAGGGACAGCATTTATAAGTCGGAGCAGGGCACCATCATGCGGCACGCCATGCGCACCCGCGTGTGGGATTTGACATTCAATGCCTACGGCCCAAAAGCCTATGACATTTTAGCAGCCATGCAGGACGGTGTATTTTTACCCGAAATAAAGGCATACCTGGCAAAGCATGAAGTGTATCTGGTGCCGCTGATGCAACAGCCCATCCAGAGCAACGAAATCTTTGCAGGGCAATGGTGGGAGCGGTGGAACTTGACTCTCACATTTAACGAACAATATGTGTCGCTCGAAGACGTCGGCAGGATTGAAACTGTCCGGATTCGGGCCGAGGCACAACGATAAAGGAGGATAAACAAATGGCACTTAAAAATGAATTGCCGCTGAATCCGGTGGTCAATATCATCGTCAATTTGTCGACGATTTCCGCACCGCGCAAAGCATTCGACACGGCTTGCTTGATTGGCGATGTTGGCAACGTTGCCGATTTTGACAATGCCCGTATCGTGACCTATGACAGCGTAGATTCTATGCTGTCCGCAGGCTTTGCGACTACGAGCCGCATTGTCAAAGCCGCACAGCTTATCTTCGGGCAGGCCAAGACCCCGAAACAGGTCATGATCGGCAAGACCGGCACGGTTAACACGGCAGGAAAGAATACGTACACGGTAGCTACCAACGCGGTAGCCGATGATACGGTAACCTTCAACGGTGTAACGCTTACGGCAGGTGCTGTTAATGGCTTTGCTGTAGGTACTACGGAGACTGAAACCGCGACCAACATCGCGGCCGCATTTGCCGCGAATGCGACTATTAACGCCACGTACAACGTGACGGTGGATGGCGCAGACATTGTCGTAACGGAAAAGACCGCTGGCGGCGGCAACACTCCCGGCGCAATGACTACCACAGGCACGCTTGTTATCACGGCAGGTACCGCAACGCCGAGCGCAACTCGCGCAGAAACCCCGGTAGAAACCTACACGGCCTGCCGCCAGGCAGATGGCGAATGGTATGTGGGCTTGATTTGTGCAGACCTCACCGACGAGCAGATTCTCGAAGTAGCCGCATACAACGAGAGCTGCACGCCTGATTCCGTTTTCGCATTTACGACGAGTGAAGAAGCCGTAACGGACCCGCAGGATGGCGGCATCTTCAGCCAGCTCCAGCTGCTCAATTATCGCCGTACCATCGGCCAGTATTCCACTGCACACCCGGACGCCATCGCGGCCATCATTGGCTGGGCAATGGGCGCTATGACCGGCACCGCCAACAGCGCATACACACTTGCATACAAGACAGAAACTGGCGTACAGGCTGAAAACGCTGTCCAGAACTTCACGACCAACAAGGTCAATGCGGTAAAGAGCTTCAACGGTAATGTGTACATCAACCGCGGATCCTATTACAACATCTTCGAAGAAGGCAAGGTGTTCGACGGCAGCTGGTTCGATGAAATCATCTACTTGGACAAATTCAAAAACGACTGCCAGCTGTCCATCATGGATTTGCTTGTGCAGAACAACAAGCTGCCGCAGACGGAATCGGGGATGGGCCGTATTAAAAACGCCATCAAGACGGAATGCGAGAGCCTTAACAACATCGGCTTTATTGCCGCTGGTGTGTGGAAGGCCAATGATATGCTCGACCTGAAATATGGCGATACGCTCCCGCGGGGCTATCTCATTCAGAGCGAGCCTATCAATGACCAGTCGCAGGCTGACCGCGATGCACGCATTGCACCGCCTATCTATGTCAGCTTGAAGCTCGCAGGCGCAATCCACCATGTAACCGTTCAGGTTGACGTGAACCGCTAAGGAAGGAGGATATAAGCAATGCCTAATTTCAGCACTTACAGCTTCACCGATGTGGTAGCGACGATTTCCCATCCGAACTACGGCTCGTATTCGATTCAGGGCGAAGGCATCGGTGACCTTACGATTTCCAAGACCACAGACCGCTCTGTGCATGATGTTGCCAGCGACGGCTCCATCATGACGTCCAAGATTGCCGGCAATAATGGTACGGTAACCATTAACGCACAGCAGACCTCCAGTCTGCACGAATTCCTGCAGGGCATGTTCAACTACCTGTGGAATGCAGATACGAGCGAATGGGCGCAGATTTCGTGCACCGTTGAAGCACCCAAAATGGGCAAGAGCTTCTACTGCACGAAGGGCGCATTCATTAAAGAACCGGATGAGCCGTTCCAGGCACAGGGCCAGCGCGTAGCGTGGACTTTGCTGTTCTCGGACATCCAGCGCATCCAGCTGACTGGTACGCATTAATTGACTTAGGGATAAAAACACGCATCAAGCCACCCCTCCGGCATGGTGCGTGTTTATTTGCATAAAAAAGGGGAGAACCATAATGGCTAGACAGACACAAAAGACTGTAGAGATTCAGGGTCGCAAGTTTACAATTCGAGCGTTCGATGCATTCACCGGCGCTTATATAGCATTCACTTTGATGGAAAAAATGATGCCGATGGGCATGGAAAAAAAAGTAGCAAAGATGCTGCAGGCGGAAGGGAAAAGCCCTGAGCTTATGCTCCCGCAGAGCCGTGCGCTTATGACGAAGGGCGAGTTTAACAGCTTCATCCGTGACTGCCTGTCTGTAGTTTCGGAACAGCTGGCAGGCCGTGAAGCACCGGTACTCAACAAGAATGGCTCTTGGGGCGTGCAGGACATTGAGAACAACACGATGCTTTTACTTCTGCTTGTTATCAATGCGCTGGCCTTTAACATTGCCGATTTTTTTACCGGCGACGGATTGAAGGACTTAATGAGCAGCCTGCAGGATTTGAAGCTGTTCAATACGTAAATCTAAACGCTTGGGTATACGCCCCAGTCATAGCAGGCCGATGGCAACAGCACGAACTATGGGACGGAACCTATACGTTGAAAGACCTTTTAGACGTTCACGAGATTATGGCTGTAGAGAGCGAGAACCGACGCAGGGCGCAGGAAGCAGCTGAGAGAAGAAGGGAGGCAGGCATTCCATCATGATTGGACAGATTATCCAGTCTTATCTGGTAAGCCTTGGTGTGCAGATTGACAAGCCAGGATTCCAACAGGCTGATGCAACAATACAGCGCACCGGCGAAAATATCGACAGAGTCACGGCTGGCATGGCGCGAAATTTCGTCAAAGCCTCCACGATTATCTCGTCGGCCATTGCAAGCGTTACGGCATCGGCTGTCGGGCTGATGAAGGCTACGGCGCAGGAAGACCTGGCCATGCAGAAATATGCTCGCTCAATGATGATGAGCGAGGAAGCTGCATGGAATATGAAAAAGGCCACCGATGCGCTAGGCGAGTCAATAAATGACATTGCTCTTACACCGGAGCTGATGAGCCGGTTTAACCAGCTTTCACAAGATGGCTCAAAAATGATGGTCGGCGGGGACTTCAAGGAAACGATGAAGAACTTCCGTGACCTTATGTTTGAATTCACCCGCCTAAAGCAGGAAGCCAGCTATGCACTGAACTGGATTGGGTACTATCTCATGAAGTACCTGCAGAAACCGCTTGCTGACATTCGGGAGAAATTCAAAACGTTCAACGACATGGTCATTAAGAACATGTCAGTTTGGACAGAGAAGGTCGCACGGGCAATTTATTACGTCATCGAAGTAGGCCGCCACCTTTTAGAATTCATCGTGGACATCGGCAAGCACGTCAAAGCACTGTGGGATTCATTCCCTTCAGGAGTCAAAAAGGCGATTGCCGCCATTACTGCCTTGCAAGTCGCTTTGAGCGCAGGACCGCTTGGACGGGCAATAATGCTTATCAGCACTTTGCTCCTGTTGATTGACGACTACTACGGCTACATGGAAGGCAAAGACGCGCTTCTGGGCAAGTATTGGGACAAGCTCAACAACTTCCTCGACACGGCCAAGCAGAAGTATGAGGAGTTAAAAGCCACGGTCGAGCCTTACTGGGACAAATTTATCGGCTACATCGAGCAGGCCCAAAAGTGGTTTGATGAGCTGATGACCTCCATCGACGAATGGAGTAGCAGCACCGGCGCAGAAATTCTGAATGACTTCATCGACGAGTGCAAGGATTGGTGGCGGATTCTCAACGACCTTTATGACACCATCGAAAATGGCATAAAGGTGACTTGGCAGTCGTTCATGGAGTCGTTGGAGAAAAACGATACCATCAACGACGTGCGGCAGTTACTGGAACGATTGTGGCGAATTTTTGTAATCCTCTACGAGGCTGTCAAGGACGTTATTGAGGGCATTATTCAATTGGCGGACGAGATAGCCAAAACAGAGGAATGGCAGGAGTTTATCGCCGTCGTTGGTGAGCTTTTTGACGGCATAGTAGAGCTTTTTGACGCCATCATGGAGCTGGTAGAAGTTGCACTCACTGCATTGTTCGGTCAATTTGAGAAGACAGACATTGTATTCTCTTTCCGTGACGTTCTGCGAGCTGTTCTGAAGGTTTTCACCGGCATTATTCGTGCTGTAAACTGGGTAATTGGCCTACTGAAAGACCTGTTCAAATTGGTCGCAGGGAATACAACCTTCAAGAAATTCTGGGAGGAAGTCGGCAACACAATAAGCGAAGCAATAAGCAAGGTGGGAACGTTTGGAAACAAGCTCCGTGAATTGTGGGATTGGATAACGGGAAAATCGTCCAGTAAAGGCGGAAAAGGAAGCAAAGCTGGTGTGGGCGCAGGTGGCGTGGACGCGTTTATGGCGGCTATTTCCGGCCAAGAATCTAACGACAATCCTGATGCCGTCAATTCTGATTCAGGAGCCAGTGGAATGTTTCAGATTATGCCAGAAAACTGGTCAAGCTGGGCTGAAAACGCTGGTCTTTCTCCCGATGCACCGCAGACGGCTGAAAATCAAAAAATTGTAGCTAAACATAAAATGCTTGAATACTATAAGCAGTTTGGCAATTGGCGCGATGTGGCTATTGCATGGTATGGAGGCCCTGGCGCGGTCAATTATTCAGAAGAAGCAAAAAATAAGCCACAGTATTACAACGGGAATAGGTACCCATCGATTAACGAATATGCCGACCAAGTAATGGAACGTTTTGCAAAAATGGGTGGCAGTGAAAAAGAACCCATCGGCCACGTTGGCTACACCGGAGACTTTGACACGAGCAAGTGGAATATTTGGTCATCGACAGAAGGTGCTAACACGACATGGGATAGTACGGTTACAGACATCAGAGGCTGGCAACAGGAAGTCGTCGATTTTATGAACGATGCCGGAGATGCCCTCAGCAAAATAGGTGTTAAAGGAACGATAACGGGCGCAGCTGAAAAAAACACGTCCACGAAGAAATATCACAACAAAGGCCGCTACAGTCATGAAAACGGCTATAAAGTAGATATTTCAGACGGCAACATTCCCTATGGAAGTGAAGCCTATGAGATATTAAAAACCTTAGCAGAATCGCATGGCGGCCGTCTTGATTACGAGGCCGACAAAGCGCACTACGATATTACCATATACCCACAGGGCGTTCTTGGATTTGCAGACGCTCAGACAGCTGCAGCATTAGGAGGACAGCCAGTCAATAATACTGAACGGAATCTTCCGCTTGAGGGCTTCGACCTTAGCAAGCTCGATGAAGTAAGGGAAGTATTAAACCAAATAAAAGGGATGCTTCCTATCGATTATTTTGAAAGTATTTCTGAAACCTTAGATGAGCTGACGTTGTCTGAAAAGACAAAGGAAACCATCGGCGGTATAGTTGGCAAAGGCCAGGAAGTTGCAAGTAATATCAAGGACGTTATTACCAGCGCGACATTAGGCTTTATGGGGAGTAAGAGTGCGGATAACAATTATGGCATTCAAAGACCAGACACCCAAACGGGCAACCGTGCAGAGTCGCAGGCACCCGAAGAAACCGATGGCATAAACGTGTATCTCAAACAGATAATATCCGTTTTACAGTCCATCGATAAAGGAATTCTGCAAGGAATGAATATCGAGCTTCCTGAGCTGAAACTTCCCGAAGTTAAGCCGGAAGGAAATTCTAAAAAAGAGGCCGGAGAAAACATCGGGAGCTATTTCAATCAAGTATTGGATATGCTTCTATCAATTCGCAAAGCCATTCCAGGGACACCAAATATCGAACTTCCCGAATTAAAACTTCCCGAAGTTAAACCAGAGGGGAATTCTAAAAAAGAAGCCGGGGAGAATCTCGGTGACTATTTAAATCAGATATTGGATAGGCTTTTGATGATTCAAAAAGCAATGCCCAGTATCCAAAAAATAGAGTTCCCGCAATTGGAAATACCTGCAGTAAGTTTGGAAGGCAATCCGCTCGGCGCTTTGCTCGAAGAATTTAGCAAAATCGGCGAGAAGTTTGCTGATTCAAACATGTTCGATGGCATAGATGTGGTCGGCGTGATGGAAAAAGGCATGCAAGCTATTCAGCCGATGGCTCAAAACGAATACCGCGATTATGCGGGCAATACGACTGTCACGAATAACAGCAGCCCGTCCTTCAAGATTGATGTTGGTGGCGTGACAATTAACGGCGCAGGAAAGACAAACAGTGATGTCGGGAAAGAAGTCGGCTCTGCTGTCATGCAAGCGGCATCGCGCTTTTTTGCTGACAATTGCCTGCTGAACGGGAGCCGACCGACAAAGACCGCAATAGAGCAGTATAGCAATTAAGGAAGGAGGTCAATATGGGATATAAACATGGGCTGTCACTCGACGGCATAAACTACTTCGCAGACATGATAAATAACCCTACACAAAAGCCCGATTGGATGAAATTCGGCGTGACTGTCGGCCAGATGACCGGCAATTACAAAATCATCGAATTCATCACGGGCTTTAAGGGCCTCCAGGGCTTTATGTTTCAAGGCAGGAACTGGACCATTGGTGGCATGGCTTTTGATGGCATTATGCGCACCGACCACGCTTCACATGTGCGCACGACAAACTATCCGGTTCAGACCGGTGTAACGATGACCGACCATGCCATCGTCGAGCCTGCTGAGCTGACCATTGATATCATGATGACCGACACCGCAGGAGACATTCTGACCAATGACCTGCTGGAGAACTTCATCGGCAGCGGCGTTACAAACGTGCTCGGCAAAACAGCCGGGAGCATTGCCAAAATAGCCGTACAAGCCAATAGGATGGTACAGAATGCGCTGGCGCAAAGCACCAAAGGCATATTTGGCAGTATGACTCAGCAGAATACAGCTCTTGGTGGCTTGTTTGGTGAGATTTCGCGACCATCGGCTATTTCTGATGTCGGTTCAGGGCGCAGCATAAACGCATGGCAAGCGTTAAAGAGTATGCAGCTGGAACGGGCACCGCTTACTGTAACCACCCGCCTGCAGACATACGAGAATATGATAATCGAGGAACTGTCAGCCCCAGACGATTACATGACGCTCAATGCGCTGAAATGCACCGTCCATCTGAAGCAGATTATCTTCGCGAATGTTGCGGAAGTCGCTGTATCGCAGAGGAAATCAACGGCGGCGCCAACAAGCGGTGGACAGCAGCCGGTACAGACGGTTAACAAAACTTTGGCAAAAGCGACTGCTGATGCAGCAGGCATTACAGTCGGATAGGAGGGATAATCATGCTATCAATTTTACCGATGCAGACCATCCCCAATCATACATTTTCAGCCGTTATCCCGTTTGATACCGAAAACATCAACCTGCGATTTACCATGCAGTACAACGAAGTCGCAGGTTTTTGGTTTGTGGATATCAGCCAGGATGACCAAATGCTTCTGTCCGGCTATCCGTGGATACCAGCGCAGGACCTTCTTGAGCAATTTCAATATCTGGGAATCGGACACGCATACATTGTGCCGAAAACACAGATAAGTAAGCAGTTTCCAGACTATGAAACCCTGTCCAGCGAATGGGCAGTAGTATGGGGAGATGAGAAACTTGTCGACGACTGACCAAACACAACAGCAGGAGCCCAAATGGGGCTCGGGTGTGCTCTACGGCCGTAAGTGGCAGATTACCATCTATAAACCCGCATACAAGAAAAACGATAAGGGCGAGAAGGAGCGCGACCCGGAGCACGACACAGAAATAAATGTTTCTGACCTGAAGTGTTCGTTTAAGTGTTCATACACAAACGGCACCGCGCTGACCGTCGGAACGCTTGTCGTTTACAATCTAAACGCGGCGACAGAAGTCGAAATCATAAACGAGGCTTTCCAATTCTCGGTTTACGGCGGCTATGAGCAGGGCCAATACGGCGAGATTTTCACGGGCGATATCGTGCAGGTTATCCGAAACAGGGAAAACGGCATCGATTACAAGCTGGAGATTCTCGCGATTCGCGGATGGCAGCAGCTACAAATGAACCATGTGCGCTCATCCGTGGCGGCGAACAGCAAGCCGCGCGACATCGTCCAGCAAGTGTGTAAGAGTGCTGAAATCTCGATAAAGACCGGAGAAATCAGCGAAAAAATCCCTGCTCAGCCGCTCCCGCGTGGGAAAATCCTATTCGGGAAGCCGTTTAAGTATCTTCGAGAAATCGCTGTGAACAATAACGCATTCTTCCGGCTCAATGAGAAGAAGGAAGTGGAGATGCATTTTATGTACGACGAAATCCCCGAAAATATGTGTCTGACACTCACACCAGAAAGCGGTCTTGTTGGGACCCCAAAATACAGCGACAACGGCATCATCATCAAAATGTTGCTCGATCCGCGTGTAAAAGTAAGGTCTATGATTAAGATTGATAACAGCCTCGTACAGAGACAACTGCTCAATATCGACACCAGCATGAGCGGGAAGAATAACGAGCAGCCGCAAAACCTCGTCTTTGACAAAGATGGGGAGTATGAGGTTTTATCCGTCACGCATAGCGGGGACACCTGGGGCGATGATTGGAGCACCGAAGTAGTCGGCATAAGCCGCACCGGCAGAAAAACGTTGCAGACGGCTGTGTCGAATAATACGCAGTCATTGCAGGCATAGCAAAGGAGGAGATTATGCTAAACATCAACGAGCGAACAAAAGACGAGCTCGAACAAAAAATGCGCATATTGGAATCTTTTGGCTGTGACCTGCGCGTAGCATGCCCTGCTATCGTCAAAAGCGTGGACTATGCACGACAGACACTTACTTGCCAGCCCGCGATACGAGAACGCATGCACGATAAGGACGGGAACATTACATGGCTCGAAATCCCGATACTTCTGGATGTGCCTTTCTTGGTGTACAGCGGCGGCGGGTATTGCCTAACGCTTCCCATTAAACCCGGCGATGATTGCCTCGTTGTATTCGGCGACAGCTGCATGGATGGCTGGTGGCAGAATGGCGGCGTGCAGAATCAGGTGGAAATGCGCAGGCATGACCTATCGGATGGATATGCCATCGTTGGATTCAGGAGCCAGCCAAGTGTGGTATCCGGCTATTCGTCGGGCACCGCCCAGCTCCGCAATGCGGCAGGCGATGCCGTTATCGAGATATCGGGAAGCACCATAAACATACGGGCCAGCGGCGGAGTTAATATTTCTGGAGGGACCACTATCGACGGCAAAGCATTCCTGCCGCATACGCATAGCGGAGTACAATCCGGTGGTAGTAATACAGGAGGTGTGTCTTAATGCGTTATCGAGCATTGGACGAAAACGGCGATATGGTCATGCGAAACGGCCAGGCATACATCGAAGATGTCGAGGCTGTACAGCAAGCCTGCGCGACGAGGCTTCGCCTGCTCATCGAGGAGTGGTGGGAAGACATAAACGATGGAGTTCCATACTGGCAAAAGATTATCGCTACCCGCAACATAGACGAGGCCGTGCGCATTATCAAAAAGCGCATCGAAGGCACCAGTAATGTGCTGACAGTAGTGGCGCTAGAGCACGATTGGAATAATGAAACAAGGACGCTGCGGATTCGTGCGGCCGTCCAGAGTGTATATGGGATTTTTGAGCTCAATGAAGAATTAGGAGGGGAGGTATAGTACATGGCGTATTTCGCACCTTACATCGACGATGCTGGGATTCACGTCCCCACCTACGTCGATATACGCGATGACATCATCGCACAGTTTCGGCAGATTTACGGCGACGACCTCTACCTTGGGGATGACAGCCAGGATTATCAGATGATAAGCATATTTGCCAGCAAAACTGCTGATACCATGGCCATGTTGCAGCTTGTCTGGAACAACCACAGCCCAAAAACGGCCGTAGGTACAGCCTTGTCTAGCCTGGTGAAGCTCAACGGCATAGCCAGAAAAGCGGCCAGCTACTCGACATGTGTACTTACGCTGACAGGCACACCAGGGACTGTCATAGCAGCCGGCTCCGTTAAAGACGACAGCGGAAATATCTGGGATTTACCCGCCAACACGACACTCACGGGAGAAACAACTGAAGTAACGGCCATCTGTGAGGTTTTGGGGGCCGTAGAGGCCACGGTTGGCACCATTACGACCATCAATACGCCCCAAGCTGGATGGACGGCCGTAACAAACACTGTAGCGGCTGTAGTCGGTCAACCGGTAGAGATTGACGCAGAACTTCGAGCAAGACAGAGCGCATCGGTCGCGCTCCCGAGCAGAAATATGCTCGATGGGACCCGCGCGGCCATCGCGGCCATTAATGAAGTCGCTCGAAGCTATGTGTACGACAACGATACAAACGTGACCGATGCAAACGGCATCCCAGGTCACAGCATAGCAGCAGTGGTCGAGGGCGGGCTGGATGCAGAGATAGCCGAGGCCATCTACTTGCACAAAGGCCCCGGAGGCGGCACGTATGGCAGCACAACGGTGGATTACACAAACCCAGACGGGATTGTGACTCCTATCCGGTTCAGCAGACCGACATACAAAGCCGTTGATGTGACCGTCACAGTACGTCAAGGAACTGGATACACAGCCGATTTGCTGACTACAATACAAAACGCCATAGAAGCCTATATTTTGAGCCTGTCAATCGGCGACGATGTGCCCGTAACGGGCATACTGACCGCCATAGCTTCCTGTGTAGCGAACCCCAAACAGCCAGCTTTCTTACTGTCCAGCGTGACACTCGGAGAAGCAGGGGAAACGCAAAGTATAACCGATGTGGCAATCCCTTGGAACGCAGTAGCCGATGTGGGCACAGTATCCGTAACGGAGGTGACCTAAAATGTCACTTCTAAGCGCATACCAGGACTTAATTACCAGTGAGCACAAAGGCAAGCCTAAATATATGGCCACGGTTACAGCCCTGCTGCAGCCGTCAAATGACATCTTCGAACTGGGCGTGTATATGGATGACTTCTTCGATTTAGACGAAGCCACCGGAGCCCAGGAAGACGTCCTCGGGCAGATTGTAGGGCAGAGCAGGCAGATGCCGTTCGAGCTCATCGCAACAGGCACAAACGTGCTCGACAACGAAGACTACCGCACGTTGCTCAAGGCAAAAATAGCCAAAAATCTATGGAAGGGCGGTATCGCCGACCTTGAAGAAACATGGCAGAATTTGTTCGGTGAGCGTATCAAGATAAAAGATAATCAGGACATGACCATCGAAGTACAACTGACCGATGTGCCAACAGAGGCCATACAGGAGCTGATTCTGCGAGGGCAGGTAGTACCTAAGCCGCAGAGCGTAGGACTTAATTACAACGTAATCCGCGACCTCAATAGTACGATTTATGAAGGCGGTAGAATCAGCCAGCATAAACGTTTTGAAGTATGGCCGCTCAGACCGACAGACCAGACCGTTACTACACCGATTTATGTCGGCAGCACTTGGTCTACGCATCATCGCTATGAGGTTCGACAGGAGCCACCAACCGACCAGGCAGTCAATATTGGCAAAT
>Ga0326511_10003047_pt1 | contig 13520 bp, 15 predicted proteins | sample 0_2496_0518_D_FD_203701 | JGI IMG/M metagenome (GOLD analysis project Ga0326511, IMG submission 203701) | Bovine rumen microbial communities from UC Davis, California, United States - 0_2496_0518 | ecosystem: Host-associated > Mammals > Digestive system > Stomach > Rumen | place: USA... | reverse complement strand
GCTCTGCTCGTCTCCAAATCCATGCATTGCTATCTTTCAAATAACCTACTGCGGTGCGGAGTGCTTCTTGTGGTGTTAGTCCGCTTCTGCCTGTCTGGATCACCTTGTCCTCTGTGCCCTCTGTTAAATTAGCTGAGCCCTCGTTCTCCGTGTGCTGGTTATTGCTTCCCTCGCCGTGTTTAATATCGGCTATTACATCGTGACCGTTCTTTCCTCTTATGATCTGCTCTTCGTCGTGTCCGTCCTTGCTGCGTACAATCTGTTCGTCGTCGTGTCCTGTCTTGCTTCTTTCTGTTACGTCTGTGTCAGACCCGGTTTTGCCTGTTACTGTCGTAGCGGTGTCGCTTCCCTGTCTCTCGTGTCTGCTTCCGCCGTCTCCCTGTGCCTGTGCTGTGATATTCTCCCAGTCAAGGTTCGGCACTTCTCCGGCTACGGCTCCGCTATAACTTATGCTCATTGGTGCCGCCTTGTTGACGCTGCGTTCCTGGTTCTTTACAATATCTACAACACCCGGTGTTGTCGTTGTTGTGTTTGTCTCTTCCACTCTTGGTGTGTGCTCTGCCTTTTCTTTTTCAACTACGCCCGGGGTGCTCTGGCGTTTCTCTGTCTCTTCAACGCCTGGTGTAATCTGGCGTGTTTCTGTTTCCTGCACGCCCGGCGTCTCTGTTCTGTTATCTGTGTAGTCATTTTCAAAGCCGCCTGTCTTGTTCTGCTCGGAGTTCTCTGTGCGTGTCTGTGTCTTGTCTGTTAACTGTCTGCGCTCCAAATAATCAGCTACTAACGGGTCGAATGCGGTCAATTCAATACGTGATAAATTAGCGTAGCGTAATGCTGTGTAATTTATCTGGTTAATAAATCTGCGGGCAAATTTAGCGTCGTCAAATAAATAACGGTCTCCGAACTCGTCTTCTATCAGCTTCTGTTCTGCTTCGGATATACCTGTATTTACATAACCGCCCGTGGCTGTGCTGTATGTGTAACCGTCTGCCTCGTCGTAAAAATTCGGGTTATCATTTAGAAATTCGCTTAGGGTCTTTCTGCTCATCTGCTTTTTCCTCCTTTGCTTCTGCTTCTTTCTTTTCCTCGGCTTCTACTTCGTCTTTATAAAATACGGGTTCCATATGTGTGCCAAATGTCTTATTGATAAAATCAAATTGCATCTCTATATTTTCCCTGTGTGCTTTTGCTTTTATATCGACTACGTTCTGCCCCTGGTTAAGCTCTGGAATTGTAACCTCTGCTTTCTTGTCTACGGTCTGGCTTCCGTCCATCAGCTCTAACTGTCTATACATCTGCAGTAACCATTCTATGCCGCCCGTGCAATCACGGATCCCCGTTTCCATGGTGTTAAACTCTATAACGCCTATATTCTTGGCATCAAATGTTCCCGCCTTGGCTACGTCAATCCATGGCTCGTTATTGTTACGCCTTGCGTAATAATCTCTTATGGCTTCGATCTCCTGTGGTGTTGTTCCTGTAAATACTCTCGGGTTTTTCAAGTCGTCTAAAACGTTATCAAGAGTTCGCATCGTGTTTGCAATCTTTGCCGCGTATTCAATTGTAATATTGTAAAACGGTACGCGGTTCAAATTCTCCCAAAACATAACGGCTCTGGCGTTCTTCTTCCCTGGTGTTCCTGTTACGCCCTGGCGTAAAAATGCGTGCTCGTCTCCGCCCGGCACTGCTAAATCCACGGTGTCAATAAATCCGTTTGCTCCGTGTATATTAGCGTTTAGCGGGTCTCTGTTTACGTTATAGTTACCGGCGGGCAATCCTGGCAAAACAAATAATGTGTCCGCTTTCTCGAAAAATACCACACCGCCGTGTGCGAAATTTGACTCCTTAAATACTCTGGGGTTAATAGTGTCTGGGGCGTTCTTAATACCGCAAATACGGCATGTTTTCGCTTCTTCGGATAATACGTTCCACCAGTTTTCCGTTTCTTCAATATTGGCCGCGGCGGTGGTCAAGGGATCCCCCTTGCGTCCGCCGATCCAAATGTTCGGGCACGCTCTTTTCAGTAAAGATATCATATTTAACTGTTTGCGTCCCTCATGTCCTTGGTCATGGTTTGCCATCTTGTTTTTCCTCCTTTATACATTCTGGCCCGGGTTATAAGCTTCTCTGTTTGGTAACTCGTGCCAAATTCTTACGCCTACGCTTAGCTGTGCGGCTGCTGCTTCTCGTAACCATCTTGGTGTGTTTCCGCCTATGCTACAGCCCTTAATCTGGACAAAATTAAACTTGCTACGGTTATTTAATACACTCTGTCCGCCTATAAGCGGGATAGTGTCTTTATAACCGTACATGGTTAAAATCCTGTCTAGTTTTTCGATATCACTCTGTCTTGGCTTATATCTTACAACAAATACGCCGTTACCGATAAAATCACGTAGTGTTTCGCTTCGTGGGAAATTCAACGCTGGCGCTGCAATCTGCCCCGTTGCAAATTGCGCTAATTCGTTCGACATTCTTGCTCCGTATTGTTCTTTTAAATATTCCTTGTTATGGAAATAATCAACTCCGGCAAGTGCCAAATTAGTTACTCCGCCTATTGCTCCGCCTAATCCTGCACCGCTTGGTGATGCATTCATGGCCGCGTTCATGTTTTCTAGTGCGTGGTCGGATGCCATCATGGCTGCGCCCATCTGGTGTTCCATCTGTGCTCTAAACCAGTCGTCTGTGTTCTGTGCGCCTAAATACTGATTAACTGCCCCGCGCTGTGCGTAGAGTGCCTTTTCTGCTGCCTGTATTGATGATAAACGGCTATCAACGCCGCCGCCTCCTCCGATTCCACTTAGTGCCGCGCTTCCTGCTTGGCTGGTTAATCCTGCAAGTGCTCTTAGCGGCATCATTCCGTTTTGGTATTCCATCTCGCCCTGTGTCACGCTCATTCCGTGCAACGTTGTGGCTAAATTTATCTGGTCGAGTGTGCTTCCGCTCTTTCCTGTATATACCAAAGGGGCGTTTGCCCATTCCATGCCGGCTACTGCGTTGGCAAAATTAGTCTCGTTTTCAGTGCCCTTAAAATATTTAAACATAAAATACGGGCGGCCACTTGGTCTCGGATCTGTAATTTTAACAACTGTTGGCGCGTCTCCTGTTTCTCCTGGCTGTAAATCCTCGGGCTTAAATGAAGCTCGCATTCCGCTTGCTACGGATATAAGCTCTAAACTGTTAAGCGCTCCGTATAGTACGCGCTTGTTATCGACGTTAGCATATTCAAAATGCATCGTGCTGTTCGCCTCTTCGTGTGCGCCTGCTATTTGCGTAATTTGCCCCGTTTCGTCTGCGGGTTCAAAAACTGCCTGGCTGGCTGGTAATACGTAGCTATTTAATATACCGCTTTCAACACCTAGACCTCTTACTGCGGCTATCCCTTCTTTGACTTTTGTCTTTTTTGCGTCAAAATATTCTGTGCCTGGTGTTCTGTATGTGTTATATTCCGACGTGTCTCCGAACCACACTTCCGTGTTGCTTGCTACTGGGACTACTGTTGGCACGGTTACTTCGTTGCCGCTCTGGTCGTCTGTATATACGTGTGCTTTGTAGTGATCTGCCTGTGCGTCAAGCGCGATCGTGCTTTCTACGATAATATGCTGGTCGTCGTCGTTGTCGTCAAATAGCTTTATAATATCCATGTCAAGCTCTTTGCTTGGTATGAGCATGGGGTCTTCCTCGGTATATGCTCCGTATGTGTCGTTTGCCTTTGCTACGTGGTGCCTTGTAACTATTCCGTCCAAAAATGGGATATTTTCAACGCCGTCGTAAATGTCTGCAAGTGTCAACATTGCATCGCATGTCAACGGGATAGTTTGCACATCTTTACTAGATGGCACCGGGATTCCTGCTTCATAATAGTAAAAATCGCCCGTGTCCTGGTCGGTCAATTTTACATATTCAACGTTTTTAACCTGTGCCCTTGTTGCTCTTACGGTTATGGCGTTTAATCCTTCTGCCTGTAATATATCAACTGGGGGCAAATCGATATAATCGGCTGTCTCCAGCTTGTCTCCGTTGTCAAGCACGTTTAGCGTATTCAAATGTGTATGATAGTAAAGTCTTACATTCCACATGTTTTACTCCTTATAAAAATGGGGCGGGCTGTTAAAATACTGCCCGCCCCGTGCCTGCTTAGTTCTGTGCTTTGTTAATTGTTACAAATGTGCGTCTGTGGTCATAAAGCACCGCGTTGTCGGGTGATGATAACCACAAATTAGTGTAACGTCCTGCGGTGTTTCTATGTGGTTCCACATTTACCGGGTTAAGTTCGTTATAGAAAATAACGCCCTTATCTGCAATAACTGCTAATGTGTTAGCGTGTGGATCCTCATATCTCGCGTTTTCAACCGGGATATAAATAGTCTTATATGTTACTGCTGCCTGGCCGGTTCCTGTTGTTGCAATTCCTGTGCTCAAATAGTACGCTGTTGCTACTCTCTCGCCCAGCTTGTTTTTGTAGATAGGTGTTGCAATTGCGCCGGTCAAGTCGGCTACGAGTGTGGCTTCTGCTGCGTTTGCTGTTGCTTCTGCGTATTCTGCGTAGCTTGGTGTGCTGTCGTCGCTTACAAGTTTAATAGTGCCCTTGGCATATTTCTCGTTCGCAGTAATAACGGGCTTAATTCCGCCAAATCTGCTGAGTGCGTCGAGCTTAATTTCCTTAATCTCTGGCATGGCAAGTTCTGGCGCGTTAAGCTTGTTAAGTGTCTTAAGCTTTCTATAAAGCTTAGGGTCTGCAAGCAAGCAAAGGCTGTTTTTGTCAACCTTTGTAGCTCTTCCTCCGGCGTTCATTTTACCGCCTGCGCCTGTCTTGCTATATACAAGTGTATCAACGATATCGTTAACAAGTTCGATAAACTTTACGATATTTTCGGCGCTTGTGAGGTCTGGTGTCTCGTATTTCTGTGTATCCTGCAAAGGATGATCTGTGCTGTCAAAAATGTTTGAAAGCGCTTCTTCCACGTCGAGGGCTCTCTGCTTTCTAAATCCCTCAACAATTGATTTGCTCTGTGCTGTTGCAAATGCGTCAAGACCGTATGTTTCTGTAAAAAGTGCCTTATACTGAAAACGATCTGGTACGGTTACCAAATTGGCGATGTTCTCGTTCTGCTGCCAAAATGCTTCTTCAGCTTCCATTTTACGGATAACGTCCTGGTCTACGCTGTCGCCGTCCTTCAATCCCATCCACTGTGGGTTAATGCAATCCATAACCTTGGTATAAATACGCTGGGTAATTGCTGCGCCAATATCTCCGGAGTATGCTTCTCCGAATCCCTGTTCGCCTAATACATCACGTACGGCGTCCATCTCCACTTTCTGCAAATGGATCTTCATTGTGAGCGCGTAAAACTCGCCCAGGATATTTCCGCCCCCGTTTACAAGGGCCTCAAATCCTTGCTGAGTAAAATATGCGTCTGTTACTTCGGGTGTCTTTGCTGCGAAACTCTCGTCTTCGTTACGGCAAGCGTTCCAAAGTTGTGCGTTTGTTAAAAATGGCATAATCTTTTCCTCCTTATGCGTTCATATTAGCGGTGATGATATCCATCGCCTTTTGCTGTGCTTCCTGAGCCGCTTTTTCCTGTTCGTCCTGTTCGTCTTCTGCCGGTGCTCCTGTTACTTTGCCCGTTGTGTATAACTGGATATAATCGACTTTTAAATCCTTATATTTCTGCTCTACTTCGGCAAGTTTTCCGGCTGTTTCCGTGTCTTTTGCTTCCTGTGCTACTGAGTCTTCTTTTGCCTTGGCAAGCAAGTTAGCTACTACGTCGAGTGCGTTGTCTGCTGTCAAATCCTTGGCAATTGCTGCGTATTCGTCATATTTCATCTGTTCGCCCTCCTTTTACTGTGTAACTGTAACGTCCTTAATTTTGCCGTCGGCTTTTGTTAACGTTACTGTGACCGTGATCTGTTTTTCGCTTGTGATATTGCTTTTATTAAGTGCCTGTAAAATCTTATTAGCAATTTCACATTTTTTTGTTGTTGTCAATTTCATACGGAAAAACCTCCTTTCTATTTGTCAATATATCACATATTAAAAATGTTGTCAACAAAAAAAGTTGCCCGGCCTGAATAAAATCAAGTCGGGCAACTTTTAACAAAAAGGAGAACTCACGGTTCTATTAAAAAATAGCATATATTTTTTAAATAGTCAAGCCTTCATTTCTAAATTCATGCTGTTTAAAAATTCTGGCGCGTTCTGCGTCTTTCTTCTTCTGTATTTCGTCCAAATATTCGTCGTAACGCTCGTCGGCTTCCTCTCTCTTTAATTCTCTGTTTAACTCGTAATTAAAAACATAATCAAAAAAATTGTTATCCATTGCGATTCTCCTTTCGATATCCTGCCACGCTTTTACGCCTGTTGGCGCTTTCTCCTTTTTGATACATTTTACGTTGTGTCCCTGTGCTATTGCAAAGGCTGCTTTCATTGTTAACATGTTTTTTATCTCCTTTCTATCTATTATTATACGCTCAAACCGTCGTTTGTCTATTGTGCAATATTAACAAAAATTTAGGCCTTTTTGTGGTGACTTCTGGGTGCTTCCGGCAAATCGGGGTAACTCTTATATAAGACCTTGCCGTGCTTGTCTTCTGTTCCTGTCTGCCACGTGTCAATAATTCTATAATCGTAATTTTTAAAATTCTTGCTCATATAATCGGCTATCGCCTGGCAGTCAGGTGCGTTCCTGAAAAAGTAGGCGTCTGTTACAAATCTGCCGCCGGGTTCTATTGCGTCCCTTATGTTTAACATAATATAAACCAACTGGGATAAAATGGCTACCATCAATAATTCGTGGTTATACTTCGGGTTACGGATGTAGCAATCTTGTAGCCTGTCGTATTGAATGAACTTCTTTTGATAATATCCATAATGTAACATCTTGGCTTCTGCTTTTGTCTTCTTGTTCTTATATACCATTGATATGAGTTTTGCTCCGATCTTGCTTCCTGTCTGGTAATTCGTAGAAAATAGGAACTCGGTTTCTCCTAAATTGTGTTCGTCTATATATTTCTTTAAATCGTCTGTTACTATACAATCGGACTTTAACTTCTTGCCCCTATATACGTAAAAATTTAAGCGCTCTGGGCTTTCTTCCTCGTATAATGCGCCGTCTATTGGTAACTTTTCGTAATTCATTACGTGCGGGTATGCGCTATATAAATCTATCTGGTATTGAAAATCGCGCTCGCAGTTTCCGCCCCTTGTTGCTGGGCGTGCGTAAAATATCTGCGGTATTTTCTTATCGTCAAGTATTTTATAAACTGTGTCCATAAATGAAAAATCAAATGCCGGCTCCTTCTTTATTAAACTCTGCGCCGTGCTCTTTGTTGAGGGTGCTTCCTCGCTTACTATTGACTTACGATAATATAATAAACCGTCTATAATAATCTTGCTCGTATCCCATGCGTATTGCTCGCTCATTTTCTCCGATAAAATGGCGTCGAGCTCGGCGTCCTCTATTGTTCTAATTGCTTGCTTGCTCATTTATGCAGATCTCCTTCCGTTACTGATAATATCATAATATTTTTTACTTTCTTGCCGTTAAACTCGGAAAGGGGCTTTTCCCGTTTCCTGTCTGCCAAAACTATTACTATGCTGTTAAGCGTCCAACAACGGCTTACAACCGTGTACCATTCTCTGTTCGTTACTTTACTATCGGGGGTTATTATGTAGTATAGCTTCTGTTTGTCTGTGACCTCGCTTCCTTGGTATCTCGTGCAGCTTCCTATGTTGGCTAATTGATAATATGCCCGGCTCTTTTGCTTCTCTGCCTGCGTCTGCGATAATATCGGGTAATTGTTCGGGTTCTTTGGAGGACGGCTTGCTATGCTTCCCTTTGGTATCAGTTCGTCCGTGTCAAAAAATGATGTAGCAAATGACTTGTCCCTATATATGAAGTCTTCTGTCTCGTTTAAATGGGTTATATATACGTCGTGGGTGTTATATTCCATGTCTTCATATTTGATGATGTCAAAACGTCCGCTATCTATATCCGCTTTAAAACATCCGAACTTGTCGTTGCTCTGTGTATATAACGCCTCTATTTTTGCTTTTGTCTCATCGTCTCTTGCTCTTTTTGTCTCTGTTCCCTCGTCGCTTAAAACGTATGGCTCGTTTAAAAACTCTTCAAATAATTTGCTAAAACTCATATAGCGCCGTCCTCTCTTGCAAGCATCTGGTGTGTGTCTGTTAATACTATTATGTTATAACGTCCCTTGTGGTGTTTTATCCAATCAAGTACTCTCGGGCTCGTCTGTAATATCTCGTCTATGATGATGTTTTTATATTCTGGGTCTTTTTCTTCGATATAAAAGCGCCCGTTCTCGCTTGTAAAAAGTGCGCTACATACGGTGCTGGCTTCGCATCCGTATCTTTCCTGTGCGTCTCTTTTAAGCTTGTTCGTGCTTGTTGTCCATAAATATGGGATATTGCGTGATTGAAAAAAATTATTTATCACAGATGACTTTCCCCGTCCGGCTACTCCGTAAACTACTTTAACTAAATCGGGGTTAAGAAAATCAGCTTCAGAAAATGAAAAAACCATGTTTAGTTCTCCTTTTTGTTATTAGCGTATAATAAAAATTTTATACTGCCCCTCTTCTTCTTTGAGTTCATACATTAAGAAGGCTGGTGTTGTAAATAGGATATTGAAAAAATCGACCGTCGTGTGGTTATAATCGTCGTAGGGTGTTACAACGTCGCTTTCATATTGTAACAACTCTTCGGGGTTCCAATCGTCGTATCCGTGAGCATATAGCCAGCTACCGCTGTCGTGCCACCATATAAGTGCGTTTTGCACTTCGGTGCCGGTAAAATCATACCACGATATAATATCGATCGATTTTTGCTGTCCTTTCTTCTGCGCTCTTAAACGCTTATTATACGCATCGGCGCGTTCCTGCGCCATGTCTTTGTCGCTATAATATAATCGTGTTGCTACTTTTGTGGCGTAGTAACTTATCATATTATAACCGGGCTGTTGTGTTTCGCTTTCGTACCACTTACCGCGGTAATACTTACGATAAACTTTAACTACCTTTGATTTTTCACTGTCTTTTAATTCTACTTCTGGTTTCATAGGCGCCGCCCCTTTCTTATCGGTGTAATAAGATGATAGCATACCGTATATGTTTTTATCAATTGACAAATTGCACAAAAAAGTGTATTTTATTTATAGAAGTTTTTGTACACTATTATTTTCGAACGGAGGTTTGTTTTATGGATTTTACCGATGTAGTACAAGTTATTATTAACAACGGAATGGGGATCGGCGTTGCTATTTACTTTTTAATTAAAGATTGGAAGCAAAGTGAGCAGCGTATCGAAGCAGACAAGGCCAGGGCGGAGGCAGACGCAGCGCAGACAGAAGTCATGCGCCAGTTATGTAATACGATCGAGGAGCTGCGTATTACAGTTGCGGGGTTAAATAAATAATGAACGAAGCATACGAAGCTTGGCGCTCAAAATTTGACAAGGAGCGCGAAAAAACAACTGATGATTGCTACACGCCGCCTCATGTTTATGAATTTGTAAAAGACTATTTTTGCAAATACTACGGGATAGACGAAGCGAAGATTATACGCCCGTTTTATCCCGGAGGCGATTACAAAAATGAGGATTACACGGATAAGGTTGTATTAGATAACCCGCCATTTTCTATTATGACCGAAATTGTAGCTTTTTATCAGGCGCATAATATACCGTTTGTTATGTTTTGCAACGGAACAACAGGAACAACAAAAATGCACGGTCTTTTAACATACCATATAGGCGGCAGCGTAGTATATGAAAATAACGCCCGCGTAAATACCGCATTTGTTACAAATATGGATAAAGAAGACGCGATAGTTTCAAATATCGATTTTTGCACACAGTTGGAGCGATTGACGCAAAAACATACACTAAAAGAGCAGAAGTGGGCAATGGACGAAATAAGCCTCGCCACGGTCAAGAAAACTAACTGGAAGCTTAAAAAGAGCGAGATTATTTGCGATATCCATAAACGCAGAAAAGACGCGTTCGGTGTAGGATATGTTATAACCATGGAAGCAGGGATACGCCGAAATGAGGCAGAAAAGGAGGCAGGATATGTTGCAAGGAATTGACGTAAGCCGTTGGCAGGGAGTTATAGATTGGGCAAAAGTAAAGGCCAGCGGTATTAAATTTGCCATATTAAAGTGCGGGGGAAGCGATAGCGGATTTTATACCGACCGCACATTTGAGGCAAATTATAAGGGCTGCAAGGACAACGGAATCGCCGTCGGCGCGTATTATTTTGTTGGCCGTGATTGCATCACATACGAAGCAGGACAGGCAGACGCAAAAAGAATGCTGAGCATTTGCGCCGGTAAAGAATTTGATCTGCCGTTGTTTATTGATTGCGAAGCACAGGATCCGAAATGGAAGGTCGGAATTACAGATGCTATTATCGGATTTTATGACGAAATAACAAAGGCAGGAAGAAGCGCCGGCGTATATGCAAGCAAGACCAGCGGTTTTAAAGACAGGATAGAGGACAACAGAATTCAGCACATCACACATTGGGTAGCACAGTACAACGCATCCTGCACATACGACAAGCCATATATTATTTGGCAGAAGAGCAGCAAGGGAAGAATTAACGGTATTAACGCTAACGTAGATTTAGACGAGGCACAAGATAACGTATTTAACGTAAATAAGAAAACAGACCTCGCGGTTGTTATAGCAGTATTTAACGGAGAATACGGAACAGGAGCAGACAGAAAAGCAAGACTGACAGCGGCAGGATATAACGCCGCAGACGTACAAGACAAAGTAAATAAAATTTGCGCATTATTTGATTAAAGGAGGGTTTATTATGAGCGTATCACCACAGGGTTACAATTTGGGCGGAGAGCCACGCAACGAGAATCCATTTTGGGGCGAGGGCGAAGACCAGGACGTTAACCGCATTTTTATGGACGTAAGCATAACAGGCGGCCACGGAACACCGAGTGCAAGCATCACAAAAAATATATCAGGGCACGACATTTTATTTTCATTATTGCTTAAAAATTTGGTAGGAGCACCAGGCGAAGACGGATATAGCCCAAGCGTAACAATCACTAACATAACCGGCGGGCACCGCATAACAATTACAGACAAAACAAGCACACACACGTTCGATGTTATGGACGGAACACCAGGCACACCAGGAGCGCCGGGAGCACCAGGAGCGCCGGGAGAAAACGGAATCAGCCCTGACGTAACAGTAACAAATATAACAGGCGGGCACAGGGTAACAATTACAGACGCAACAGGAAGCGAGAGCTTCGATGTTATGGACGGAACACCGGGAGCCCCAGGCACAGACGGAACAACGCCCGTCATTACAATTACAGCAACACAGGACGGCGAGCCCGTACAGGTAACAAAGACAGGAACAGACGCGGCTCCGAATTTTAATATTGCACTCACAGGTGGTGGCGGAAGCGCAAGCGGAACAATCGGATGGGGAAATTACGGAGAAGAGGTTGCGGGAAAATATCCGAGAGCAGCAAAGACAGAGTATAAACTAGATCAGCCATTAGTAGTAAATGCATCGGGTCGTGATAGTGTATACATTATGGGAACACGCTACTACAATTGGACATTGACAGGAACAATTCCTACGAATCTTATAGTATCTACAAAATACACACCAGAGATGACACCAGGCAGCGGACCAAGTTATCTACCAGGCGTACATGCTGATTTATCAGCATATCTCACACCAACAATTACTCCTGAAGAAGAACAAGTAACAGTGGACAACATACGCATACAGATATCAAACGTATATGTAAACGAGAGTGAGAATAGTTTATCTATAGACTTAAATATCATTTTTGACGCACATTTTAGCGGAGAGGACATGCCGAACCAGCAGGCATATGTAAACTTAAAAGCAAACGCAGGCGAGTGGTCGTCACCTATGACATACGCTTATTTGGAAGTTATACCGGAGGCATAATATGAGAGGACATTGGCAGTCACAGACAAGAAAACTGAATAGACACTATCAGAGCGGAGACGGCGGAGGAAGCGGGCTGACCAAATGGAATCCGGAGGCAGGTTGCTTGTATAAAGTAACAAAAGGCGGGATAGCTTATTATCCCGCCCCCTCATATTGCGTTTTAAATAATGGAAGCATGTTGCAGGAAATTTTCTGGAACAGACAGTATTCAGCAAGCGGTGTTGCGGGTGTGGAAATATCCGAGGAACAGCAACTTGAATATGTTCCATATTTTCCAAAGACCAGCGACAATTATTATATAGGCGTTGGTTTGCAAGACGTAACATGGGAAGCAGAACAAGCGTTCGATGTCATTCAGCCGGACAGTCAGGAGACAGTTGTCACATTCTTGACAGGCGAGAACCTAAACAGCAAGAATGCAAATTTGCTTAAACTCACATATGCAGGTTTTACAGTCCGCAAGCAGGGTGCAGGAAATTTGACACAACAGGAATACAAGGATTTGTGTAACGCATTATATGTACAATTTGGAAATGCGCAGATTGACGGGCGTGGTCATTATACAGATCAGCCCGTCCCAGCATTTTATCCAGAGAACATGACGGGAACATTTACCGCAGATATAACAGGCAACATCGGGTTTATGAGCAACCTTGTTGGAAACAGTGGGCCATACACATACAGCACGAACATAAATGCTTTTAAATATCCAGCGTTCACAGTGCAACCTCAGTATATGAGAAACAGAGAATGGAGCGGAAAGCAGACGGTTAAAAGCATGGTTGCTCCGTCAATCACTCCATATATTACAGGAGACAAAGGCGGATTTTTCGGAATGCATGGTTTTGCAAGTGGATCCGGCGGATCAATTCCAACAGGTGTATATGATGTAGCAACAGGCTATACATATTTTGTATTGCAAGTATTAAAGAAAGTAGAGGGAATAACATGTCCAATCACAGGGTAAATAAATTGTATAGACAAAATGACTATGCAATAGAAGATCTGGAAGAAGAGTGGGACGATTACGGAGATTTAGCACGATTTGGAGACAAGAACGCGCCCCGCAGTGAATATGAAAAGGACGAGCCACAATATTGCACAAAGACATGGGACGAGCTAAAAGCCGAGTATAATATCCCAAGTTATGAGAAGCTAACGGAGGGTTGGTTTAGTTTGCAGCCCCTATTATCTTATAACCGCCATTTACTTATAGGCGTAGGAATGAGAAACAGCGGCAAGAGTACAGGAACGCCCCTTTGGTTAATACCATGGTTTTTAAAGTACAACGAGGGGTGGATGTATTGCAGACGTGATAAAATAGAAGTAGAGGAGACAGCCGACTCATGGTTTGATAACGCCGTAAATATTATTAACGGATATATAACCAAGGAAGAGGACAAGATCCAGTGCGAATATAAGGGCGGGCGCTATTTGTTAAACGGACGTTTAGCCGGTATAGCCGTATCGCTTAAATTGCAGCAGAAATTAAAGTCTAAGAATTTAAGCTGGGTAAAGTGGCAGATATACGACGAGGCTATAACA
>Ga0326511_10003046_pt1 | contig 13522 bp, 20 predicted proteins | sample 0_2496_0518_D_FD_203701 | JGI IMG/M metagenome (GOLD analysis project Ga0326511, IMG submission 203701) | Bovine rumen microbial communities from UC Davis, California, United States - 0_2496_0518 | ecosystem: Host-associated > Mammals > Digestive system > Stomach > Rumen | place: USA... | reverse complement strand
GCGATTAACCAACCAATCAATGCCTTTTTCTTTCCACTCACCTATCTGTTCACTCTTGCTGAGTTTTGCCTTTTTTGCCATTTGTTTTCTCCTTTCTCTCGTAAACTAATGGTTTCTTGATTTTTTGCTTCTTACAAAGGAATCTCTGTATCGTCTTGATGTTGCATCCGATAGCATCCGCAATCTCTCCCTGCGTATAGCCGTTGCACCACTGCTCGTATACCCATTCCTTGTCTTTCCAGTCTAATAAGCTCTTCCCCATCTGTGCCATCCGCTCACCTCGTTATCATGAAAAATCCTGCTACCACTGCGAAGATGGTCAGGAAGACCTTTCCGCACAGCTCATATGCAGGCATTCTCCAGTCCTTGCCTTTCATGCAGAGCTTGATCGCTTTTCCGGCATCTGCGAGCATTGATACCGCCCACAGGTCAAGCACTGCGATTATAAGTAACCACCAGCCAACATCGATTTGATACATCTTCATCCCTCACTTTCTACCCACTGCACATAGCAGTGAGTGCCGTTCTGCTCCACCCATTCGTAACAGCTCTCCAGCGTTGTACCTGTGTATACATCCAATACCTTCCCGGTTTTGACTCTCTCACCGCCTGTATCCTCACACTCGAACACCCCTATATATTCCATGTCTGTGGTGTATAGGATGCACGTCTTGCCGAAATAGGCAGGATCATAAGCCACCATGCCATACCTTGCCGTCTTGCCTGTTGCGGTCTTTGCTCCCTCTTTTGCGTAGTAGACCGTTGTCCGAATGAGTGGCAGGCTTCCTGTGACTTCGTCCTCTGCTGCCACGGTAAGGGGCGATAGCATCAGCAGGCTGGCAATTATTGCAAGTATTTTCTTCATCCGCTCACCACCTTTGCCCGAAGCTCTATCAGCTCGCCAAGATCGTCCATAATGGCTTCGTGGTATTCAGCACAGGCCGTGAGCTTTGACTTCATGGCTTCGCTCTTCGCCCTCTTCGCCCTGTACCTGTACTTCCTTGCCAGCCGGTACTCTTCGCTCCGTCTGTCCGATGTGGTCATATTCCCTCCTATCTGCGTGGTGCCGATTTCACCACTGCCGCTATCTCTGTGTCTGTCATGTTCGTGTACTCAGCCAGAGTACGGAGCCTGCCTACTGACATGGTGCCCGGCTCCCTGACATTCTTCTGCAGGGTTGCCGGCTGTATGCCGGTCCGTCTGGCAAGTTCGGAAATGCTTGGGATGTGCATCCTTACCATTGCCGTCATTATGATTTCCCATGATTTCATAGGCTTCCTCCTTCCTTATCATGACGCCACCGCCATCCAGCCTTTGACGGTTTCAAGCCGTTCCTTGCAGTCCTTGTATATCTGCTTGTAGTGGATGCCTTCTGCCATTTCATCAAGGACAACCTTGGCAATTATGCGCTCCATCGTTGAAAGCTCGTTCAGCTGTGCGTTCGTTGCACTGTCTCTTGTGGTGATTCCTGCCATCTTGTTGGCGAGCTTCGTGTATGTCATGTAGAGCATATCTGCGTGACCGCTTCCCTGTTCCCTGGCATACTCCACCAGCTTCTGAAGTACATCCGTCTCACCTTTGCGGATGAGCTTGCCCTGCTGTCTTGTCTCAATCCAGACGCTCGTTTGCTTTTCGGTGAGGATTTTCTCCATCTGGTTGAATGCGCTGATGTATTTCAGCTTCCATTCCAGAGCCTTCTTGCCCGTGAATCCCATTACCAGCAGGGAGAAGCCGTCTCTGTTCATCAGATACTTTAGATACCTTTCTCCATTCTGCGGATGCTTGTACCATGTCTTGAAAAATAGTTGGGGGGTCTCCTTATTTTTGGGGATACCCCCTACCAGCTTTTCAATGGCTTGCATGACATTGTCGTGTCGTTTTCCGAACATTTCTGCCACCGTCAAGCTGTCCGTGAGTGCCTGCTCGTTTTTCAGATAAACCAGCTCGTTCATTCTGCCTCTCCTTTCTGCTTCTCGAATAAGATGTCATCAAGCGACACTCCGAAGATTTCAGCGATTTTCTTTGCGTTCCCGATGGAGATTTTTTCGGGTTCGGCTTCCCAGTTCTGATAGGTGTTGACATGGATACCAAGTCTGACCGCCATATCTTCCTGCGAGATTTCCTTGGCTCTTCGCCAAGCTCTTACTGTCTGCATTTTTCTTGTCCCTCCTTTCTTGTGTTCAGTCTACATTTTGTAGACTATGTTGATAATAGTCTATGTTTTGTAGATTGTCAACAGTTTTTTCTATGTTTTGTAGATTTTTTTGTTTTGTCTATGGTAAGATGTAAAAAAGGGAGGTGACGCTATGAGTATAGGAAGAAGCATCAAAACATTACGGATTCAGCGCAATATGACGCAGGGTGAACTTGCTGACAAGCTCAATGTAACCAACAAGGCAATTTCTTCTTGGGAAAATGACAGAACAGAACCTAATATGGGAATGATAGAAGCCATGTGCAAGGTTTTTCAGTGCACAAAGACAGAACTGATCGATGGAATGATTTCGGAACCTTCAAAAGACAACCACGAAAATGCTGACCTTATGGATAAAATCAATAAGCTATCACCAACACAGAAAAAAGAAGTGGTGCGTTATATCGATTTTATTCTAAGCAAAACTGATGAATAGAAAGAAGGTGATCCTATGGCAAAGGCGAAGAAACTGAAATCAGGAACATGGCGGGTGCTCGTTTTCTCACATTATGAACAGGTTGACGGCGTGAAGAAGCGCCGGTATGAGTCTTTCACGGCTCCCACAAAAGCAGAAGCCGAGCTGAAGGCCGCACAGTTTGCGAATAACAAGGACAGGGTAAGGTGCGGAAAGCTGACAGTGGGTGACGCTATTGAGCGGTACATCTCTTCCAGGAAGAACACTCTCTCCCCTTCCACGCTGAAGACATACCTGGCAGATTTTGAGAACAATACCGGCATGATAAGGAACATACCCATAAGCAGTGTCACCTCCGAAGACCTGCAGCGTTTCGTGGATGACCTCGCCGGACGGCTCTCCCCCAAGTCGGTCAAGAACGCATATGGGCTCGTCCTGGCATCCATACATGTCTATTCCGATAAAGTGTACCGGGTGACGCTTCCTGCCCGCATTCCGGCTGATTTCGACATTCCTACGGACAAGCAGATCGCACTCCTTATGGACAACGCCACCCCACGCTTAAAGCTCTGCATAGCACTTTCCGCCCTCGGAACGCTCCGAAGGGGCGAGATATGCGGACTTAAGTACAAGGATGTGCTCTACGACTTCAATGCCGTATATGTCCATTCTGATGTGGTCATGGACGCTGACGGACGCTGGGTGCATAAGGACATGCCGAAGAACAGTTCTTCCATCCGCCGTGTCCAGCTCCCTGCTGCCGTCATGGATCTGATCGGGTGCGGAGAGCCGGAAGAATACATCTACAAGGGCACGCCCACATCCATCACGAACAAGTTCTGCAAGCTCCGTGACCGGCTGGGGATGAAATGCCGGTTCCACGACCTTAGGCACTACTCTGCTTCGATAATGCACGCAATAGGCATTCCGGATCAGTACATCATGGCTCAGGGTGGCTGGTCAACGGACTCCACTCTCAAGGCCGTCTACCGGAACACCCTTTCGGACAAGCAGAAGAAATTCACGGAGAAGAAAAATTCCTATTTCGACAAAAAGTTCTTCCAGAACGGCTGAAGAATAAAAAAGGGGGCGGACATGTTCCGCTCCTTTTTTCGTGTTGCATTTCGTGTTGCATTTTTGTTAATTCCGGGTCATTTTTTAGCATTTTCAGTTAGTTTTGCTAACTGACAGTTAGCACGAAAACCCTTGATACATCAAGGGTTTTCGGTATTTTCTGCATTTCTTGAAAAATCGAGGTGACAGGATTCGAACCTACGGAAATACCGGCACAAAACCGCATGGTTGACGGATTTGTCAGGAATCCGTGTTGCATTTTGTGTTGCACGGCTTTTTTCACGAAAAAAAGGGCACCAGCACAAGCCAGCGCCCTTTCATATGGGGGAACCAAAATGGATGGTTCACAATAATTCACGCATCTTGGCAGCGCTCTTTGCTCCATAGATGCCATCGGCTGAAAGGCCGTATGCCTTCTGCCATGCTTTCAGGGCGGCAGTAGATGCCTTCCCGAAAATGCCGTCTTCCACAAGGCCGCAGCCGAACCGGTTGAGGTTCTTCTGGAGAAGCTTGGCATTTGCTCCTTTGCTTCCCTTTTTGACTGTCGGCACTGCGATTTCCATCGGTACCGGATTCGGATACTGTGGCTGAGCCGGTGCGACTCCGAGCCGTTTGTTTACCTCTGCGGCTATGCTTCCGTGAAGGTTGTACAGGTAGTCGCCAGGGCAGGCCTTGTTGGCAAACCACCTATGAACGGACATATTCTGTACCGATACCTGTCCGATCAGGGACTTGTCAGCCTTCCACTTCAGCTCCTTGATGTTGTTCCTTTGGCACACATCCACCAGAAGCGCCACAAGGGACTCAATGGCCTGCGGTGATACATGCCAGTCGGGCTTGCCGCCGTCATTGGCTACCTCTATCGTGATAGCCCTATCATCATTCTTACTGTTGGAAGTACACCAGCTCCGGTATTCTTCCGGCACATAGCAGGCAATGGAACCGTCCGAGCCTATGCCGTAGTTGCTGGAAGCCTTTTTCGACTTCTTGGCAAAACTGTTCCCTATGGCCACGATATTGCCGTTGCATGCCATACAGTGGATGGAAATCGTGTCGATTTTGGATGTCCTTTTGCTCTTATTCGGTGATACTATCGTCACCTGTGCAAGGCTGCTCACTATCATCTTCTTCTTCCTCCTCTTCTTCGAAGCCTTCCGGGAACTCTTCCCAGTCCTTAAGGTCTTCTTCATTAGTTATCAGTGGAATCGGGTTCTTAATTGCTGTCGTTAGCATTGTTTACCTCCTTATCGACTACTTCTTCCGTCTTCTTCTTCAGCAGTCTTACCAGCTTGAGAAGGAAAGGCGGAAGCTTCACGCCTATGTCACGGATATTTTCAAGTATGCTTATCATTTCGTTGAAGGAGAGCCAGAGTGCGACTACTATCGCCACTATGAATGGCTCCATGAATCCCGGACTGACATATTCGGCGGCATAATTGATGAGTATGTCAATCAGTGCCCCTACGCCTACCAGAAGCAGCATGCAGACCTTCTTGGCGATTCCGTTGAGTCCTTTGTATGAGTTCGGATGTTCGCCCCTTTTTGGCGCCGCCATGAGTCCCGTTAGGTAGTCCACTACATTACATGCCAGCAGCACATAGATAGGTATTGCCAGATGTCCGAGAAAAGCAGACAGTGCCGTAAAAAAAGCGACTACTGCCGCCCTTATGACTTTTGCTCCTGCTTCATTCATATTTTTCTCCTGTTATCTCTTCATATTCGGCAGCAGTTATCCAGGGATTGTCCTCCGGATTGGTTACCGCATCCCTTACCCTTTTCTTGTTCCATAGTCCGCTCCGGTAGAGCTGTTTCACCTTCTCAAAGTTCTTGCTGTGCATTTTTCATCCCTCCTTTATGCGTCAATGTCCACATCCGTCATCATTGCCAGGTACTCAAGGTCAGAACGGATTTTCGCCATGTCCTTTTCGTACTGTGTCGGCTCCCTGAGAATGAAGTACCATTCCTCTCCCACCGGCTGGATCTGTACGAGTATCATGTTGTTGTAGATCTCCTTGTGGTCGCCGTACTCAATGACCACTGTGCTGAGTCCGTCCACGAACATGGCCTCTGTTATCTCCGTCTCGCTGACGAAGTTGTTTCCGTTCATGGTGAGATCCGTGATCTCTTTGCCATTAGATAGTTTAATTTTGATTTTTTCCATTTTATCCTCCTTTTGAACAGTTCTTCATACAGATCTATCAGGTTCACTATCTGCCTTGCAGACATTACTGTGTAATTGTCGGAAAGCCAGCCTTTGAAAGCGTTCTCAATATCTTCCTGGCTTATCCGTCCGGCTTCATGAAGGTGCTTGTAGGCTTTCAGCCTCCGCCTCTCCCTTGTGACGGCCTTCGGGTGTATCTGCCGTATGATCTTCCCGGTTTCCGTCATGCGGTACTTGATCTGCAGGTGTCGGAAGGGTGTCGAGAGCTTCGAAATATAGGTCTTGTTGGGATGTACTGTCAGCCCGATCTTTGACGCTTCGCCCGATATCTTCTCCCTGAGCTCCACAAGGTACTCACGGCTTTCATGGATACAGTAAAAATCATCCGAGTACCTGCCGTAGAACCTCTGCCCTTCGACAGTCTTGACCAGTGTATCAATGCGGTTGGCAAAGCTTATCCCGACATTCTGGGAAGGCTGCCCTCCGAGATTTACACCCATGCCGTCCGGCAGTATGGTCTCAAGAAGCCATTCCGTATCAGCTTCAAGCTCAGGATCCTCAATGCCCATAAGCTCCAGCATGTATTCTCTTGCCTTCTTCCGGTCTATGCTCCCATAGTAGTTCTTGAAGTCGCCAAGAAGGATATATCCGTCATTGGATCCGTTCCGGCGGTAGAACTCCGTAAGGTGCTGGATGAACCTCCTGCGGTGGAATGCCGTACCTTTGTTCACACGGCTGGCCGCATTGTCATGGATGAGTCGTGGATCCATTCGTGGTGTCAGCATTTCATCACACAGTAGGTGGTTTATTGTCTTGTCCACCGGCGGTATGCTTGTCACATTCCTGACCTTTCCCCTTTCCCTTATGACGAACTTTGTGCCTTCTTGTGGTGTATAGGAATGGTCGCCAAGGCACTGCTGAAGCTTTGCCACTTCCAGCAGCATGTTCATTTCAAATAGTTGTGATCCGTATTTCCATTTTGAGCTGCTTATCGACTTCTTAGCAGCCTCGTACAATAAATCTGCATCTGTATACATAATTCAAAAAACCACGCTTATAGGACTACCAGCCGTAGCTGAGTCCGTCGCAGCCGCTATTTACCGTTGCCGGAAGGATAACCGCTCCTTTCCCATTGCCACATCTGGAAACTTTGTCCGGTGATGTGGCTGTGAAATCACGCCGAACGCCCCCTGTATTTGAAGCGTTGTTGTTGTTCGCATTTCCATTATTGTTCACATTGCCAAACGCAGAGCCACTCAGCGGTTACCCTAAGCCTTCAAGTTAATCTTTCAAATGTTTCAGGAATCGGTTGTCTGACTGTCTAAGTGCTTTCAGCAGGTTGAACTCCCTTTCGATCTCAAGGACTATCTGCGTATACCGGTTCTTGTTTGCCGGAACCATCTCGACTATGGCCTGAAGTTCATCCTGGAGCATGTTGCAGCACTCAAGGGCACGATCCATTTCAAGCCGTCTTTCGACAAACTCTGCCCGGTAGCTCGGCCATATGGTATTCGCTGCCCTTAAGTGGGCGCTTATACCCTGGGCAAGGTCAAGGACTCTTTCCCTTTCCTTGTCTATGAGCCATTCGGGCATGGTATTGTTCTTCGTCCCGAAATCGGTCAGCAGTTCCCTTACTATCAGCCGTCTTATCTTGTAAGCCTGATGCTGTGCTTCAAGCTTGCTTTTGCCTCTTTCACTTTTCTTTACATTAGACATATCAATTCTCCTTCCCCGGGGGACAAGCCCCCGGGGATTGCCGATTACCCGATGAGGAAAGCACGCCGAACGCCCCCCGGAGTTGAAGCGCTGCTGCCGCTCGCAGCTCCATTAGCGCGCACAGAGCCAAACGCAGAGCCACTGATGACATCATCACACCAGTACCATGTTCTTTCCTGGGTTGTCTTATCCCTTGCCACTATCGTTTCCGGCATAGCCTGGAAGAGCGAAAGCTGACGCTCACGCAGCAGTGCGTTCAGATACTGACCAGTACCTTCTGTATATCCCAGCCCATGCCCCATTATCTGGCAGATGTTCAGCAGGGCTGCCTTCTTATCGATATATGCTCCGCCGCTTGCCACATTGTTGCTGATGGCATTGGTCAGGTAAAGTGACTGTGTCAGGATGTGGCTTTCACCAAAGTCGGCATTCAGCTCCGACTGTATTCCCGGAAGCGTAGTCGTATAGATCAGGGAAGCAGTTGCACCTCCGGTGGTGACATTTGTGGTCTGGTGCTGTGCGGTATGGCTTATCTCATCCTCTACCACAAGCATGTGGTGGCTGGTCTGCTCCGGAGAGCTTTTGCCGAAATAGTAGTCTGCATCAGCAAACCAGTACTTTCTTCCGCTGGCAGCAGTGTAGTGCATTCCTACATGTACCTTGTCGAAGGTACCGTCTGCGATGCTTGCCCACATTTCGTCCGTAATCTCCGTGATTTCCTCACGGAATGCCAGCCTGTTGGCTGCACCTGATCCGGAGCCGAAGAGCTGTTTCAGCAGTGCCCTGTGGTTGTTTGTTCCGTCATCCAGGATGACATTCTCCGCATCCCTTTTGACCGGTCCGGATATCTGTGCGAGATCCGAAATTCTAAGATCGCTCATTTTGTTTCCTCCTTTTTATGCAAAGTTGAATTTAACAGTCTGGTGAACTACCAGGCGGTCATCCGTGTTAACTATCAGCCTATCGCCGTCAGCATTCAGTACAAGGTTTGAACCTATTCCGAGAGAGCCCTTTGCTATCTCTTCATAGACCTCATCCTTTGCGTCCCTGATAGACAGATCTATCTCATCAAGCACTGTGGTCTCCCTCCAGAAGAGCTGGTCGAAAGCACCGCCTGATGTCGCCTTTATGCACTTTTCAAGCTTATTGTTGTAAATGCAGTACTGTTTCGGTGAGTATGATGTGTCCGGATCGTATGCGTCCGGTACTCCTATCTGTGCCTGAAGTATCTGTATCAGGTTCAGCAGGTGCGTAGCCGTCTCGGTATCGAGCACATCATGCATTGACGCAACCCACGCTTCGAAATCCGCCTGCTCATCATCCATCCATGCAGTGGCATCAGCCTCGAAATCAGACTCGAAATCTTCTATCTGCTCAACATAGTCGTTGTAGTCAGCCACTATGGCAGTGGAATATTCAGCCATGAAAGCGTCAAGCTGAGCCGTAAGCGTTGCCCAGTCTATCTGCGACACTGTGCCTTCCACGATGCCGCAGAGCGTTGTATCCGTCCTTCTGTCCGTGATATGGCTCTGTGTGATGGTGGTCAGCCCCCTTGTCACGCTGATGTCTGCCAGTGCAAGCTCATATGTGTCGGCAGTCCTTACAAGCGCCGGCGCTTCAGGACTTGACGAAGGTGTGCCCTTCTTCCAGTCAATGACCATCTGCCTGTTGGTAAGGTCCCAGCGGAGCACTATCCGGTCTATGCGGTCAAGCGATCCGTCACCCACATCAATGGTGATCACATGGTCATCCTGATTCCGGAAGGCATAGCCATTGATGAAGCCGAATCCAGCTTTGACAGCCACATCCATGTCGCCATTGGCGACCACCATGAGTCCGTTGGTAGGCTTCGGGAACACTCCATTTCCGATGAATGTGGAAAAATACCACGCCCAGTCCTCAGCCTTGTACACCCGGTCATGGTCCACACTGTTGAACGGTAAGTAGTTCATTCTTTTACCTCACTTTCTTGATTTTATCCAGAAGCGTGGGAGCTGATTCGCCGAAGATGGCTTCTATCAGCACCTTGCCGCTTTCGTATGTCTGCGTGATGGCCGTGATCCTTGAATTGATGGTCACGCCCCACTGCCTTTCTACGCATGTCACCCTGTCCCCCAGGTCGAAGTCTTCCTTGTAGTGCAGGTTCGACATGGTATTTATGGAACTGTTGAATGTATAGTTCTCTATCATTCCGTCAAGCTCTGTCTCGCCCCGGTTCGCCAACATCTGCCGGTACTTGGCAGCAGGAATGTCAACGACCTCTCCAGAACTGTTCTCAGCCGTCCGCTGGATGTCAGAAGCGTCCACAAGTACTTCCTGAAGGTTGTAGCCGGTTGCAGAGCCTCTGTCCACCTCCACTACTTCCTGCACGTTCTGTGAGTCTGCTGCCCCACGCACAAAGGCATGGTTCTTCTCGTTGGAAGTATCATCCTCGAACTCCTGGGAATTGACATTCTCGAAATCCCTTGAAAAGATACATGGCGGGTTTCCGTCTTCATTGCCGTTCGTAAGGTTTCGCCCTTTGTACAGATAGAAACCGAACTCTTTCAGCCTCTCGCATATCAGGATGTCATATCCTATCTTGCCGCTCTGGCATACATCCCTGACTTCATCGCCCAGGGCTTTCAGGGATTCGTTGGAATACTTGAATGTATTGCCCCCAAGGTCTTCCTGATCCAGTACTGTAAACTGCGGAAACTTCCTTGCGGTGCTCGCATTCGTTCCCACATTCCTTGATATCAGCGCATTGACCACCTGCTGGCATGTCACATCTTCAAGGACTATCTGCGGATTGATGACACGCTGGTTCAGCCATGATGATATGACCGAACCCCTTGCCTCTATCTGCTCCTGCCCCTTTTCATTGTTCGCATACCTGACATAGGTGATCTCTGCGCCCCTGCGCCAGACATTTTCGGAAGAATCGACATAGTCAAGGTATTCATCATGCTTCACGACTATGTTTCCGACAGAAAGCAGCGCCCGGTTGTTGTTCGTCATGGGGGCAAGTATCTTTATCTCACCCACGCTGAAGTACCTTATGGTCCAGATAAGGGAAGCGATCTCGTCAATGGTTCCAAGGGCATTGAGCTCTTTATCAAATACTCTTACATCCATGCCTTATACCCCCAGATACTTCTGTGCAAAGAACACTGTAGCCTCAAGGTTGGAAAGTCCGCCGTCAGCGTCATACCGGAAAGTATTGTCGCCTATCGCCAGCTGCATGAATGTTGAGTCAACATCCATGTACCGGTAGAGGTTCGTCTCAACTCCGTTCCTTAAGAGCGTTATCCCCTTGTTGCCGTAGTTGGTGTCTATCGTGACGATATCACCGCCCTGCATGGTGTAGTTGATTTTGATGTATTCCCTTGTATCCACATTGAAAAGTGACGGATTCACGACCGCACCGAGCGCCCGGAACTGTATCCTCATGCCGGTATCGACATGGCCTCCGTTGTAGACAGTGACCACAACGGACTCTTCATGATGCCCGAAGATCATGTCTTCATCATCATCCCTGTCTATCTCACAAGGGAACTCCCAGTCACCTATCCAGCTTGCTATGTCTTCCCTTATCTCGGCCTCATCCCTCCAGAAGGGATCCAGGCAGCGGAACACTATGGAAAACTCTTCGGTAAGCTTCGGGTGCGTGAATCGTGGGGTTTCCTTTACCTTTGCCCCTATCTTTTTCACATAGTTGCCGTAGAAATAATAGAGAGTGCCTTCAAGCTCCGGATTCAGGATCCTTACCATGTCCCTCCGGAGCTTCAGGTATGTGTCCTTGCTGGTTTCCTTTATCTTGCCGTTCAGCTCCACATCACGGGGCTCTATGCGGTTGCCGACATATGTGTCGCCATTCTGCCCCATGGAACCGGTGGAATAAATCGTATTGGTGATATCGGAAATGCCGGACACATCCTTCTGAACATTCACATGATAAATAGAGCCAACACCAAAGGCGATACTCTCGCCCCTGGCATTGACATATCTCAAAAATTCAAATTCCTTCATGACAGTGCCCTCGCAATCTGCTTGAACTCATAGGCAGCAGCCTTCTGCTGTTCGGAATAGCTTGTTTCTTTTGCGTTGATGGTCTGGTTTACTGTTATCGGCTTTACGCCCTGATCCACGAGCTGGGAAAGCAGGCCGACCATCTGGCCGAGCAGTTCTGCCGAAGCACCTGCGCCGGACTCTTCACGCACTATCTGCCGTAAGTCATCAAGGGCACCCACGAACTCCGGACGCTTCTCGCCGACACCGATAATGGAAGGCCGGTCAAAGATACCGCCCTTGTCATACCATTCGACTGAAAGCTTGGGAACCTTGCCTTCCTTCAGGTCGAACTTTCCCTCGATCTTGAAATGTGGCAGTTCGATATCCGGAAGCTTCCACTCAAAGTCGAAGATCTTCTTCAGCCAGTCCACTACTCCAGTCATGTACTTCTTGATACTTTCAAAAGTACTCGTGAAGGTGTTCTTTATGCCGGTCAGCAGGGTGTTCACAGTGTTCTTTACTGCATTCAGCCCGGTATTGAAGACGGTCTGTATGAATGTCAGTACTGTGCTTACCTTGTTCTGTATGTTGTCAAGCTGTGTAGTCCAGTACTGAACGATAAGCGTCAATGCCGTGCTTACTGCCGTCTGTATTGCCGTCAGGACTGTATTCCACAGGTTCTGTATGAATGTCAGCACTGTGCTTACAACGGTCTGCACTGCCGTCAGCTGTGTCCTCCAGTAGTTCACGATGAAGGTCAGCACTGTCGTCACTACATTCTTGATGTCTTCCAGCCTGTTCGTAAAGAAATTCTTTATGGAAGTAAGGATGTTCTCAGTGAGTGCCTTCATGCCTTCCATGTATGCCTTTACTACTGTCACAATGAACTGCCATACCCTGCTCACAGTGTTCTTGATATCGGAAAGCGTGATGCCGAAATCTTCTTCAATGACATCCAGCCATCCCTTTATGCCCTGGATGATAGCCTGGAAAGGTGCCGTGATGATGTTCAGCACACCTTTGACATAAGTTACTACGCCATCCCATGCCCTCTCCCAGTCACCTGTGATTATGCCGGATACTATCTTCGCCCAGCCGCTTATCAGCTGCATGAGTCCCTTGAGAACCGCACTGATCAGCTTAACTCCGGCTTCAATGTACGGACCGAGTACCATGCAGAAGCCTACCCAGATACCCTTCAAGGCTCCCACAATAGTGTCAAAGTCAATCCCCAGCAGTTCAAGGGATTCTTTTACATCCGCAACTGTCTCAGAGAATGTTCCGCTGATTTCATTCCATATATCGGTAAGCCTCTGGCGGAACTTCTCGCTCGTATTCCAGAGTGTCACTGTTGCAGCAAGTGCCGCAAGGATTGCCGCCACCACTATGCCGACCGGATTGGCCAGCCCAGCCAGTGCGCTTCCGAGCCCTGCCGCACCGCCTTCTGCACCGCCAAGTGCAAGTGTTATGGTTTCAATGGCAGACGATAACTGCGGTGCAAGCTGCATTATGCCTCCCACTATCGTCATGAGCTTGCCTGCGACCACCAGCAAAGGACCGAGCGCCGCTACGGCTATGCCGATCTGTGCCACGGTCTCCTTCTGTTCGTCCGTAAGCGAATTGAACTTGTCCACCAGCTCCTGAATGGCATCCGAGCATTTAAGGATTGACGGAGCAAGTGCCTCGCCCAAGGATGTGGCCGCCACATCAATGGAGCTTTTCAGCTTTGCAATCGAACCGCCGAAACCGCTCATCATGGCGTCTGCCATTTCAGCTGTGGTGCCTTCCGCAGTCAGTGCGTCTGACAGTTCCTGTACCTCACTCGGTGCAGTGTTAATGAGTGCCAGCCACTTTGACATGTGGTTCTTTCCGAAGATGGCAGAAGCCGCAGCTATCTGCTCGGACTCGGAAAGGTCTGCAAAGGCATCATGCAGTTCCTGCTGGATCTGCACTGTGTCCTTCATTGAGC
>Ga0326511_10003045_pt1 | contig 13529 bp, 6 predicted proteins | sample 0_2496_0518_D_FD_203701 | JGI IMG/M metagenome (GOLD analysis project Ga0326511, IMG submission 203701) | Bovine rumen microbial communities from UC Davis, California, United States - 0_2496_0518 | ecosystem: Host-associated > Mammals > Digestive system > Stomach > Rumen | place: USA: California... | reverse complement strand
TTGCACACTCAAGAATACCGGCAGCAAGAATACTTTCGCCGATAACTCTTGCGAAGTCGAAGGTCTCAAGGGCATTGTCGAACAGCTGTTCTTTGTGTTCAAGGGTTCCAAGGATTCTACGATGGCGATCAAGGCTTGGGGCTTTGAAGGCAGTGGCACGACTCCTCCCGAACCGCAAAAGCCGTATGGCGAAAAGGCTGTGACGCTCCCGGCTAAGATTGAAGCGGAACACTTTGACATTCCGGGCGTTGGCCGCGGTGGCGATGTCGATTCTTACAGCGACGCCGATTCCGAAAACCAGGGCGATGCCAAGTTCCGCGAAGACCTGGGCGTTGACATTGTCGAAGGTGGCACGGGCATGGCGATTGGCTACACGGCTTCTGGCGAATGGCTCGAATACACGGTCGAAGTTCCGGAAGACGGCGACTATGCTATTGTGGCCTCTGCTTCTACCGGGATGGAAAATGGCGCGAGCTTCTGCTTCTTGGTTGATGGCAAGGCCGTTGGCGATACCGTCAAGGTCCCGCAGACCGGCGAAGACTGGAGTGTCTATAAGGAATTTGAAGGCGGCAAGGCAAAGCTCACCAAGGGCGAACACATCGTCCGCCTCGTCATCACGGGAAACAACGTGAACGTGGACTGGTTCTCGTTTGGCGATGTGGAAAAGGTTGGCATCAAGCCCTCTGTGAAGTTCCAGGCGAATGCTTCTCGCGTCTACCGCGTGTATGGCGTGAGCGGTAAGCTCGTGGGCACTGTGGATCTCGCCGGAAAGAAGGCTGGCGAAGCTCTCCAGAGAGCAGGCTTTACCAAGGGCGTTTACATGCTCAAGAGCGTTGACGGTCACAAGACTTTCATGACCTCTGTCGCAAGATAATTCCTTATGAGGGAGACGCCCGCGAAAGCGGGCATGACAGAAAGAGAAGCTCGCGAGCTTCTCTTTTTTCTTGCGCCTCGTTACCAAAATGTCAATGATAAAAATTTGGAAAAGTGTGTTTTTGGGTGGAAGTAAACCTAAATTCTTAGTTGGAAAGTCTTGCAGTTTTGCAAAGGGTATTATGGAATGTTGCATGAGCGCTTAAAGCTGTTCGCTTTAGCATTTTCCCAAAATTCCCCAAAAGATCCTCCTAAACCACACACCCTAATGGCGCTGAATGGTGCCATTTCACCTCGGGATGAATTTCCCGAGGTGTTTGCATTTGCACTATGTGCAAATGCCAGTTGCTAGGCTCGGATATAGGATTGCAAGCAATCCTGCATCTCTCGCCTTATGCAACTGTGTGCTTTCGCGCCTCTCGACCTACGCATTACCAAAGTGTCAATGGAAAATTTTCTGCGTTTCGGGCGGTTTTTGACTCTGGGGTATAAATTTAGAATGTACCCTCATGCAAAATGCATGGAATAACTATGGGAGATATTTATGAAGTGTATGGGTGACGTCCTGAAAATTGCCTCGTTTGGTTTGGCTTTGGCTATTCCATCGTTTGCTTCGACTGTCAATGTTGACGTGACTGAAGAACATCAGGTTATTCGCGGCTTTGGCGGCATGGTGCATAACCAGTGGCAGGGCGGTGGAGGACTTTCCGAAGCGGATGCCAAGCTTGCTTTTGGTACAGGCGATGGTCAGATCGGCCTCAATACGCTTCGTATTCCGGTATATGCCAATTCCAGTGATTTCAACAAGGAAGTGAACGCCGCAAAGTATGCAAAGGCTGTTGCTGGCGATGACTTTATCTTGTACGCAACGCCGTGGACTTCTCCTTATGCAGGTGCAAATCAGCACATGGCTTCTTCGAACTACCAGAAGTATGTGGACCACCTGAACAGCTTTAATGATTACATGAAAAATCAGGGTGTTCCCCTGTACGCCATCTCCATCAGTAACGAACCGGACTGGTGCGGTGAATGGGCTTGCTGGAGTGCCGATGAAATTTACAACTTCACCAAGGGCTATGCCGACAAGATGCGCAAAAACGGCGCCAAGGTGATTTCTACGGAATCCTTCCGTTACGACAAGAACCTTTACAACAAGGTCTTGAACGACGCTAACGCTCTCAAGAACTGGGATATTCTTGGTGCGCACTTCTACGCAAGTGACCGAAGGACTGGAGACAACTTTTTCCAGTATTCTCTTGCCGACCAGAAGAAAGTGGAACGCTGGATGACGGAACACTATACCGAAAGCCAGGGAAGCGGTAACGACTGGCGTACGATTCGCAATACGGGTGACCAGGCGAATCAGAACAAGCGTGATACCGTGAACGCAATGGACTTGGGTTACGAAATCCACCGCGCCATGGTCGTGGGCAACTTCAATCAGTACACCTGGTGGTACATCCGTCGTTGCTATGGCTTGATCATGGAAAAGGACTTTGGCAACAAGCTTCAGATTCCGCAGAACGAAATTGGCAAAGTTTCGAAGCGCGGCTATGTGCTGAGCCAGTTTGCCCGCTTTGTCCGTCCGGGCGCAATCCGCGTGGGCGCTACGGCAAATCCTGAAAAAGAAGTTTTTGCAAGTGCCTACAAGAGCAAAGATGGCGATAGCGTTATCGTTGTGCTCGTGAACCGCGATTATGCTAAGACCAAGGAAGTGACGGTCAAGGTGCAGGGCGCCGATGTCCAGTCGTTCCATGTGTATACGACGAGCCAAGAAAAAAATGCCAAGTACGAAGGCGAAGTCGAAGTTAAGAACGGCTCCGTGACCATCACCATGGATCCGGGCAGTTCGAATTTCAAGGACTGCATTGTGACGCTCGTGGGTGTTGGCACTCCGGCAGACCCTGTTCCTCGTGAACCGTTTGGCGGCAAGGCCGCTGAAATTCCGGGCAAGATTGAAGCTGAAAACTTTGACGTTCCGGGTACGGGCAAGGCTAACAAATCCTACTACGAAAATGATTCCGAAGACCGTGGCGAAACGAATTACCGCGAAGGTACGGGAGTTGACATTTACAAGAAGGCTACGGGCTACGTTGTGGGCTACAACGAAGAAGGCGAATGGCTTGAATACTCCGTGAACGTGAAGGAAGCGGGCGACTATACCATGTTTGCTTCTGTCGCAACGAGCAATTCGACGTCAGGTTTCTCGCTCTCCCTGGATGGTGAAGAACTTGTTGAAAATGTTGCACTTTCGGGAACGAGCTTCGATGAATATGTCAAAGTCAAGGCCAATGTAACACTCCCAGCGGGCGAACATATCCTCCGTATGACGGTGACGGGTTCCTGGTTTGATATCGACTACTTCAACTTTGCAAAGGGCAAAGATGCGGCCGACCCGGACAATGCTACGATTGGTTTGCGCGGTGCTGATTTCCGCATGCCGACCGAAGCCGAAAATTACAGTGTCTTTGACGTGAATGGCGTGCTTGTCGGCAAATTCGAAGCCATGACCAAGGCCGATGTCCAGCGCATGACCAAGAGCGTGGTGCGCCAGAACGGCATTTACTTCGTGAAGTCTCTCAAGTCCGGCAATGCTTACCGCATCTCGGTGGCAAAATAATTTCATATTCCTAGAAGCGGGAGTCGAGCAATTGGCTCCCGTTTTTTTTGAGAGTTTGTAAAAAGGAAATAAAAATGAGTGTGGAAATGAGTTTTAAAAAGCTGATTGGCGTTGCTGGTGTTGCTGCTGGACTCTCCATGTTTGCTGTGACGGGTGCTAGTGCGGCACCGGACCCGAACTTCCATATTTACATTGCCTACGGGCAGTCGAACATGGAAGGTAACGCCAGGAATTTCACGGATGTGGATAAGAAGGAGCATCCGCGCGTCAAGATGTTTGCAACGACATCTTGCCCGAGTCTTGGCCGCCCGACGGTGGGCGAAGTTTACCCGGCTGTGCCTCCGATGTTCAAGTGCGGTGAAGGCCTTTCTGTGGCCGACTGGTTTGGCCGCCACATGGCGGACTCTCTCCCGGATGTGACCATCGGCATTATCCCGGTCGCTCAGGGCGGCACGAGCATTCGCCTGTTTGACCCGGACGACTACAAGAATTACCTCAATTCTGCCGAAAGCTGGCTGAAAAACGGTGCCAAGGCTTACGGTGACGATGGCAATGCCATGGGCCGTATCATCGAAGTTGCGAAGAAGGCCCAGGAAAAGGGCGTCATCAAGGGCATCATCTTCCATCAGGGTGAAACCGATGGAGGCATGAGCAACTGGGAACAGATTGTCAAGAAAACTTACGAGTACATGCTCAAGCAGCTCGGCTTGAATGCCGAAGAGACTCCGTTTGTCGCCGGTGAAATGGTTGATGGTGGTTCTTGTGCCGGCTTTAGCAGCCGCGTTCGCGGACTCTCCAAGTACATTGCGAATTTTGGCGTGGCAAGCTCCAAGGGCTACGGCAGTAAAGGTGACGGCCTCCACTTTACCGTAGAAGGCTACCGCGGCATGGGTGAGCGTTATGCCCAGCAAATGCTCAAGCTCATCAACGTGGCGCCTGTTGACCCTGTCCTGCAGGAACCGTTCAAGGGTGCTCCGATTGCTATTCCGGGCAAGGTCGAAGTCGAAGATTTTGACAAGCCGGGTATCGGCAAGAACGAAGACGGTACGAGTAACGCCTCTTACAGTGACGAAGATTCCGAAAATCACGGTGATAGCGATTACCGCAAGGATACGGGCGTAGATTTATACAAGGCGGGTGATGGCGTCGCTCTTGGTTACACGCAGACTGGCGAGTGGCTTGAATACACTGTCGATGTGAAGGCTGAAAGCGAATACAATATCGAAGCTAGTGTTGCCGCTGGCAATTCCACTTCTGCATTCAAGCTCTATATTGATGACAAGGCGATTTCGGATGAAGTTTCCGTGCCGCAGACTGCCGATAATTCCTGGGATACCTACAAGACGATTACCGTCAAGGAAGGCGTCAAGCTCAGTGCCGGCAAGCATGTGCTCAAGCTTGAAATCACGGCCAACTATGTGAATATCGACTGGATCCAGTTTACCGATGCCAAGGAAACGATCGGCCTTTCGAAGGTTCGTTTCGACATGACGGAAGCCGAAAGCAGCTTTAGCGTGTACAGCATGCAGGGCAAAAAGCTCGGGACATTTACTGCAAAGGGAATAGCCGATGCTATGAACCTCGTCAAAACGGATGCCAACTTTCGCAAGCAGGCTCAGGGCGTGTTCTTTGTTCGCAAGGATGGCGCGAAATTCATGAGCAAGAAGGTGGTCGTTTTCGAATAATTCTAGACTCCATGAAGGGTCCTGGCGGATGCTAGGACTCTTTTTTTTACAAAATGCGTTTTTTGAGCGAATTTCGCAAATCATTGACAAAACGTCCATATTATATGGAGCCCTGCTGTGCTACAAAACGGCTTTTTTAGGGTAGATTCTTTATAGAAATTTGGATTAAGGGATATAAAAATGAGAGTAGAAAGAAACTTCAAAAAATTCATGGCCCTTGCTGGCGTTGCCGCTGGGCTTTCTATGTTTGCGGTGGGGGCAAATGCCGCTCCGAACCCGAACTTTCATATCTACATTGCTTACGGGCAATCCAATATGGCGGGTAACGGCGATATCGTACCGTCCGAGGACCAGGCAAATCCGCCCAAGAACTTTATCATGCTTGCTTCGCACAATGCAAATGCAAGCCAACGCAGCGGCAAGACGAATCAGTCTATCAAGACGGGCGAATGGTACCCGGCAATCCCGCCGATGTTCCATGCGTTCGAAAACCTCTCCCCGGCAGACTACTTTGGCCGCGCGATGGTGGATTCATTGCCGGGCGTGACTGTGGGCATTATCCCGGTTGCCATCGGTGCTGTGAGCATCCGCGCCTTCGACAAGGATCAGTACGAAGCTTATTTCAGGGGCGATGGCAAGGACATCATGAACTGGGGCTGGCCCAAGGATTACGACAACAACCCTCCGGGACGCATCCTGGAACTAGCCAAGAAGGCTAAGGAAGTCGGTGTCATCAAGGGCTTCATTTTCCATCAGGGCGAAAGTGACGGCACGGACGCCAACTGGCGCAAGACGGTTTACAAGACTTACAAGGACGTGATTGACGCTCTTGGTCTGGACGAAAACGAAGTCCCGTTTGTGGCTGGCGAACTCCTCCAGGAAGGCAATAACTGCTGCGGAAGCAAGAATGGCGGCATCGCCGAACTCAAGAATAACTTCAAGAAGTTCGGTCTCGCTTCTTCCAAGGGCCTCAAGGGAAACGGCAAGGACCCTTATCACTTTGGCCGTGAAGGCGTGATTGAGCTTGGCCGCCGTTATGTCCATGAAATGCTCAAGCTTATCGACAAGACTATCGACCCGGATGCTCCGGCTGTTGACTTGGTGGATCCAAGCAAGTCTACAGTGTCCGACGAACCGCCTGAGGAATACGGCCCGTACACCGAAGCCATTGCCATTCCGGGCAAGGTGCAGGCTGAAAACTACAACAAGGGTGGCGCCGACAAGGCTTATATGGACCTAAGCAAGGGCAACGAGGGCGGCAAGCTTCGTAAAAACGATGTTGACATTTACCAGCCTAACATGGGTATTGTCGTCGGTCACTGCCAAGCGACAGAATGGCTTAAGTACACCGTGAATGTCGCTGCTGATGGCGATTACGAAATTTCTGCCAACGTCGCTGGCGATAACGGTACAGGCAGCTTTGTCCTTTACATGGATGACAAGCGGATCGGTACGGAAATTGCAAACGAAGGCAAGGGCTTTGACAACTTCACGACGGTAAGTGGTGGCAAGGCTACGCTCACCAAGGGCGAACATGAACTCAAGCTCGAAATTACCAATGACTGGATTGATATCGACTATGTTGAATTCAAGGAAATAAGCGCCCAGCCGCCTATCGGACTTAAGAATATCCGCCTTAGCATGACCGAAGCCGAAAGCAATTTTAGCCTGTTTGACATGCAGGGCATTAAGCTGAGTTCGTTTACCGCAAAGGGCATGAACGAAGCAATGAATCTAGTGAGGGAAAACGCAAAGCTCCGCAAGCAGGCAAGGGGCGTGTTCTTTGTCCGCAAGAACGGAGATAAATCTCTAACGAAAAAGGTGGTGATACATGAATAAAAACGAGTTGGCCGTCGTAAAGCAGATTGCTTTTTTCTTTGTCGTTGCTGTAGCGCTTGGTCTCATGTATGGGTAATTTGTAGATTGAATACACGAGAAAATTTAGTGTGACTCCTATTAAGGGTTCCGGCGAATGCCGGGACTCTTTTTGTATAGTATCAGTATGCTTGGCGCGCATGTCTGCATTCGTCATCGAGAATGCGCGGCACTCTCGTCATCCTCGAACGGAGTGAGTGACAACCTCAAAAGGCAAGAGTCGCGATCAAATTTGTTTGGGCATGACCGAGCCGAAGAGGTTGGGGCTTTGTCCCATCCATAGAATAAAAAAATCGCTCCGATGGACTCGGAGCGATTTTGGTGTATATAGGATGAATTATGAAATCAAATTCATTACGGCAACGTGAAGGACTTCAGGAACGGCCAACCGATCTTGCCATCGCCCTGTTCGTGACCGCCACCCTGCTTGGTGCAGAGCACGACCTTTGTGCCGTCCTTGCAGTTGGAGTATTCGTTGCAACCGTTGGAGTTCTTGGACGGAGAGCCTGTGCAGCCGTTCTTTTGTGCCCAGAACTGGAAGTTGCCTTCGGCACCCAAGAAGTTCAAGCCGTCGTTGAATCCGCTATCGCCACCCTGGTAACGGCAGACGTTGTCGTTTGTACCGCGGAACATGATGATGGAGATCGGACGGTCAGGATTGCACTGTGCGCTGTTGGTCTTGTTCAAGTCCATACCTGCAGGAGCAACTGCGGCGTACACATCAGACATGAAGCATGCCACATGGTTACTCATACCGCCACCCATCGAGAAACCGGTTGCGTAAACGCGCTTCTTGTCGATGCAAACCTTTTCTTCAACGGCCTTGATCATTTCGCGAGAGAACTTCACGTCGTCATCGTCGGAGCAGCAAGGACCAACGTTCCAACCCGGGCCCATCTTTCTGGAGTCTGCAGACTTCGTGCCATCGGGGTACAGAGAGATAACGCCTTCGGGGTCTGTCTGAGCCTTGTAGGTCGTGCCATTGAGCTGACCCTGACCGCTACCCATAACCGGATGGTAGTCCACAACGAGAGGTACCGGCTTGTCGCCCTTGTAGGCGCTCGGCACGTGCATGATGAACGTACGATTCTTACCATCGACGTTCACGGACATCTTGTGGTCGCCAGACTGGTAAGTCTTGCCGGCGCAGTTGATGATTACATCGTCAGCCTTGCTGCTAGAAGAGGCAACGGTGCTAGATGATTCCGGCTTTGCAGAAGAGCTGGAGGCGGCAATCTGGCTGCTGGATGTCGGATTGCTAGAAGCCTTTTCCATCGTAATTTGGACGTTTTCTTCTGTGAAGCTCTTCATCGTGTAGGAGAAGTTGTTGTAGCCTTCCTTGGCGAACATGATGGTCGGCAGCGGATCGCCTTCCTTGAGGAGTGTTACAGTCTTGCCGAGCTGGTAGGTGCCGCGGTTGCCGTCTGCGTTGATGCGGAGGAACTTTGCACCCTTGGCCGTTGTCTTGTTCAGATCAAGGCTGACCGAACCGTTGACATTGTGCTGCGTCTTGGAGAAGGCGACCTTGCCAAGAGCATCCATGACAGAAACGGTAAGGGTCTGGGCTTTGATGCCCGAAATGGTAATGACGTTGTAGTTGAACTGGACGGAAGCCTTGACGGACTGCATGACTTGCAAGCCCACTTCGTCGTAGACGAGGCTGAATTTGCCGTCTGCGGCAGAGGTCGTTTCAACATTTGCGTAGTTGAAGGAACTGATTTTTACGCCTTCAAGCGGCTGTCCTGCTTTTGTGGACACGGTGCCGTTGATGCTCCAAGCGAAAGACAGAGAGCTAAGCGCTGCTACTGTTCCTGCGAATGCCATGGATTTGAACATGGTCATAGCGACTCCTTTTTATAGTTAAACATTCCAAACTCTATTCATCCACCCGGTCCAACCAAATCCCCCATGATATTCGCTAGACCTATCCAAAATATAGATGGGGGAGGCTTTATTTTGTCAAAATTGCTTTTTGAAAAAAAACAAAGCGTTGTGAAAATTGCGAAAAGGAATTTTTACAAAAGGGCGCGCTATTGATAAAAAATCCATGAAAAGGGTGCGCAATAGCGGGTAAAAACCATGTAAATGGGGTAGATTAAGATTGTTAGACTTGTCCAGTTAAGTTGGAAAAGGAGTGATTATGGGATTGTTTAGTAAGATGGCGAAGTCGGCTGTGGTTTTGGCTGCTTTTGCTGTAGTGAATAGTGCAGCCGTTAAGGTCAATAACCCGATTATGTACGTCGATAGCCCGGACCCCTCGATTGTCCGCGTTGACGATGCCTATTACATGGTCACGACGACCATGCATTTTGCGCCTGGCGTGCCTGTTTTCAAGAGCACGGATTTGGCGCAGTGGCGCACTGTGGGTTATGCCTACCAGACGCTTGCCAACAATGACCAGCAGAATTTGAATGGCGGCAAGGATGCCTACGGTAAGGGTTCCTGGGCATCGAGCATCCGCTACCACAAGGGATTTTTCTACGTGCTGACCCCGTCTTACACGACGGGCAAAACTCATTTGTACAAGACCGCCGATGTGGAAAGTGGCCAGTGGTCCGAAGTGCAGCTCCCGTTCTACCATGACCCTTCTTTGTTCTTTGATGACGATGGCACCGTGTGGGTGTTCTACGGCAGTGGTGACCAGATTAGCTACGTGCAGTTGAACGATGATGCTAGCGGCGTGAAGGCTGGTGGCCGTAGCGGTAAGCTCGGCGGCGTGAGCGTGAACCAGGCGACCGGCAAGAGCGGCTATATCGTGCAGCAGGAAGGCTCGCACATGGAAAAGGTAAACGGCGAATACTATCTGTTCACGATTTCTTGGCCGAACGGTTCCTGCCGTACCGAAGTGGTTTACCGTTCTAAGAACCTCTTGAGTGGATATACAGGAAGAGTTTTCCTCTCTGATAACGGTGTTGCGCAGGGTGGCATTTTCGATACTCCCGATGGCAAGTGGTATGCGCTTTTGTTCCGCGATTCTGGCCCGGTTGGCCGTATGTCGCACCTGGTGCCGATGGAATGGAAAGACGGTTGGCCGGTTCCGACGAGCGGATCCAAGGCTCCCTCGACGATTGACTTGCCGGAATCTCCGCTCCCGGGCTACGGCATGGTCACGAGTGACGATTTTGAATCTGGCGAACTTGCTCTCGAATGGCAGTTCAACCATAACCCCGATAACAAAAACTGGAGCTTGTCTGCAAATCCGGGATTTTTCCGCATTACCACGGGCCGCACGGATAGCCGTGTCGTGAATGCAAAGAACACTTTGACACAGCGTTCCTTTGGCCCTAAGAGTTCTGGCCGTACGCTTGTTGACGGCAAGGGCATGAAGGATGGAGACATGGCGGGCCTCGTTGCTTTGCAGGATGACAAGGGCTTTGTCGCGCTTGCTAAGGAAAACGGCAACTACAAGGTTGTGATGTACACTGGAAACAAGGACGGCGAAAGCCAGAAGGAAAGCAAGTCGATTTCAGGTTCCAAGGTTTACCTGCGAATTGATTTTGACCTGCCGATTGACCGTGGTACTGCATACTTCTATTACAGCACCGATGGTGAAACTTGGAACAAGATCGGTAGCGACGTGAAGCTCAATTATGACCTCCACATGTTCGTGGGCGTACGCTGGGGTCTTTTCAACTTTGCAACCAAGCAGGCTGGTGGTTATGCAGACTTTGACTGGTTCAAGGTCGGTACCGATGTGAACGATGAAATTTATCTTGAAGGCGCTGGCGCAGAACCTGTTCCGCAGACTCCGTTCTGTGCCGCAGGCGAAAACTGCCCTGCCAATGCAATCCCGGGCAAGATTGAAGCAGAAAACTTTGACGTGCCGGGCAAGGGCAAGGATGGTTCCTCTTACTATGACGGCGATTCTGAAAACCACGGCGATAGCGATTACCGCAAGGGAACAGGCGTAGACCTTTACAAGAAGGCAACTGGCGTCATTGTCGGCTACAACAGTGAAGGCGACTGGCTCGAATACACCATGGACGTGAAGGAAGAAGGCGATTACACCATGTTCGCTGCGGTTGCTGCTGCGGGTTCCACCTCGAGCTTCAAGCTCTCTTTGGATGGCAAGGACATTACCGAAGAACTCTCTGTTCCGGCGGCAAGTTCTGGCGAAGATAATTACGATGAATACAATAAGGTGAAAGCCAATGTGAAGCTCCCTGCGGGCGAACATGTGCTCCGCTTTACGGTTGTTGGTTCCTGGCTTGATATCGACTACTTTACGTTCGTGAAGGGCGCGAATGCTAAGGATCCAGAAGAGACGATTGGCATCACAAAGGGCGTTCGCTATAATGTGCAGGGAGTGCAGACTTATGGTGTCTATGGCTTGAACGGTAAGTTCGTCGGCCGCGTGGATGCTTCCAGCAACTTCGATGTACGTAGCAAGGTGAACAGCCTCGTGAAGGAAAGCGGCGTGTATGTCGTCAAGTCTCTCACCACCGGCTTCACCCACCGCATCTCCGTAACAAAGTAATCCTCACAGTTTATTCATAGTTCCTCCAACACCCCCAAGGCTAGAAAGCGGATGCCAGAAGCGCAGCTTATGAGCATCCATTTTCTAGCCGTTTTTGGTTGTTCTTAAAACACCCCCGAGACCAGGAAGCGGATGTCGGAAGCGAAGCTTACGGACATCCATTTCCTGGTCGTTTTGGTTGTTCTGCAAACACCCCTATTACACATTCCCAGAACAACCAAGAGGCCGCCCCTCCCTTGACAAATCGCAATGAAAAATAACGCCTCGCGCTGACACTCTCCCCCTCTCGAATATATCTTATAGTCATACAATTGGGCCTTGTGTCCCAAGGAGTAAGAGGTATGTTTGGTAAAATTTTTAAGAAGGCGCATTGCGTCCTTTCTCTTGCCGTATTGGCGAGTCTCACTACATTTTCATTTGCAGACAACATTAATGTGAACGGCACGAACCGTACCATGAATGTGTATGCCCCGAAGAACATCGAAAAGGGCCGTCCGCTCATTATCCAAATGCACGGCATGAATCAGGATGCTCCGTATCAGCAGAATGCCGCCAAGTGGGAGCCGATTGCCGATACCGCACGATTTGTGGTCGTGTTCCCGAACGGTCAAAACAAGGCCTGGGACATCGGTGGCGACAAGGACATCAATTTCCTCAAGGCGATTATCAACGAAATGTACAACAAGTACGGCATTGACAAAAATCGCGTGTATGTTTCGGGATTCTCGATGGGCGGCATGATGAGCTACCATGCAGCAAATAAGATGGGCGACATGATTGCGGCCATAGCCCCTGTTTCCGGTGGCGGTGGGGTAAACTCGCCCAAGCGCGCCATGCCGATTATGCATACTCACGGCACGAGTGATGACGTGGTGAATTACAACAGCACCGTGAATACCCTCAAGGGCTGGGTCTCTGCGCAAAAATGCTCTTCGAGTTCCAAGGTCACAAAGCCGTATCCGACAAACAAGTCGGGTTCTGCCGCCTCTCTCGAAGTCTGGAGCGGCTGCAACGACAATGTCGAAGTTCGCTTGCTCACGATTGCTGGCAAGGGCCATTGGTATTCCATGGACGAGGCCGTCAGCGTCAATACGAGTGTTGAAATCTGGAATTTTGTCAAGAATTACTCGCTGGACGGCTCCACGCTTACGCCGCCGATTGAAGTCCCGACCGACCGCGACAGCATTTTCAACGGCGGCTTTGATTCGACCGATGTCGCCTGGACTTTGCAGACTCACGGCAGCGCCGCCGCAACAGGCGATGTGAAAAACGGCAAGTACAATTTTAACATCACCGCCGTTGGCGACCAGAATTATCAGGTGCAGCTCATCCAGCACGACTTGCATCTCGAAAAAGGCCAGTGGTACGAAGTGAGCTTTGATGCTAGTGCCGGCGCCTCCCGCACACTCGAAGTGAATGTGGAACAGCACACGGATCCGTGGGCAAGCTACCTCACCGAAAAGGCAAATTTTGAACTTGGCACGGAATCCAAGAAGTATTCCTTCCAGTTCCAGATGACCGCCGCGACTGACAAGGATTCCCGCTTGAGTTTCAATGCGGGCGCCTCGACAGGTACGCTTACGCTCGATAATGTTACGCTCAAGAAAATTGCGGAACCCGATCCGGGAACAATTGCGCTGGCTCCGTCTCTCCGTCTCAAAACGACCGCTGGAGTGTACAATGTTTATAGCCTTGCGGGCAAGCGCCTCGGTTTTGTTGAAATCATTGAAAACGATGTGCCGAACATGCAAAAAACGATGAAAAACGCAGGCTTTGGCAAGGGCGTCTACATCTTGCGCAGCAAAACACGCTCGTTCATGATGCCGGTGGATCGGTAAAAGGCTAAAAAGTTTCGTTCTCTCTCCAAGAGCAGTCCCCTTCGGGGGGCGCTCTTTTTTTGTGCGTTCCACAATAACTACTGACTATTGACTAATAACTAATAACTAGTAACTAGTAACTAGTAACTAGTAACTAGTAACTAGTAACCAACAACCAATGA
>Ga0326511_10003044_pt1 | contig 13530 bp, 9 predicted proteins | sample 0_2496_0518_D_FD_203701 | JGI IMG/M metagenome (GOLD analysis project Ga0326511, IMG submission 203701) | Bovine rumen microbial communities from UC Davis, California, United States - 0_2496_0518 | ecosystem: Host-associated > Mammals > Digestive system > Stomach > Rumen | place: USA: California... | reverse complement strand
TTCTAATAAAATAATAATACTAGATATTATGGCATAATTTTTAACTTTTTTATATTTTTGATTTAGCTTTTTATTATTTATATTTCTATCTTTTTTTTTTGCTCTAAGGTTGTAATATAATTAGAAACTAACATCTCTGCTTCTTTTATTATATAATCTTTTTCTCTTTTTTTAACTTCAAGATTTTCTTTTGATTTATTTTTTTCAATTTTTTCTACCTGTTTTATTTTTTTATTGGATTTTAATATCACAATTGCCTCTTCTACTATATTAGATGGTAAATTTTTTAACACCACCATATTTTTAAGATTTCCTTGGCTCATTAGTACCTCCCTAAAAAATATGTATTTGTAATATTATTTCCATAAATTTAGTTTTTATACAAATATAACCTTAAATATCTATTATAATTAATAAATATCTAAGGTATAATTTATTTCTATTATGCACTTTTTAATTCTAATCTTAACTTATCAGCTATCATTGCAATAAATTCTGAATTTGTTGGCTTTCCTTTTAATGCATTTACTGTATAACCAAAAATATTTTCAACAATTTTTTGGTCACCTCTTCCCCAAGCCACTTCAATTGCGTGGCGAATTGCACGTTCTACACGACTTGGTGTTGTATTAAATTTGAATGCTATTTTAGGATATAGACACTTTGTAATTTGATTAATTACTTCCATATCTTTTACTACCATTGTAATTGCTTCTCTTAAATATTGATATCCTTTTATATGAGCTGGTACACCAACTTCATGAATTATATTTGTAACCAGAGCTTCTAGATTTTCTTCTTTTTTGCTTTCATCTTTTGGAATATCTATATATTGTTGTTTTGTTTCTCTAGTTATAAATTTACTTGTGTTTTGAGTTGGCTTAAATAATTTTATCTCTCTAATTCTTTTAATAATAATCTCAATATCAAATGGTTTAACCACATAATATTCCGCTCCTAATTCGATTGCTTTTTGTGTAACTTTGTCTTGTCCCACTGCTGACAGCATTATACATGTTGGCATATTGTTTTTCATTATTCCATTTATTTTTTCTAAAACACCTAATCCATCAAGATGTGGCATTATTACATCTAATAAAACTACATCTGGTTCTGTTTTTATTACTAAATCTACTGCTTCATTTCCATCTCTTGCCATTCCTACTATTTCCATATCATCTTGAGAGTTTATATAACTTGATAGTGTATGGCTAAATTCTTGATTATCGTCTGCTATAAAGACTTTAATTTTTTCTTTCATTTTTCCCTCCTAAATTTAACTGTAAATTTTTTACATTTCAGATTATAATACTTAAATTTAGGATTTGCAATAATGTTTTGGAATTTTTTTCCATTTATTTGTAAAAAGTTCCTTTTTATTTACTTTTCGTTATATACTTTTTAGATAATTCTTTAATATTTTTTAAATTTATATTTTTTATTTCCAGATCACCTATTAATTGATTTTTTACTTTCTCTTCTATCTCAATTTTGCAAACAATATTCTCCAGATATTGTGTTTCTACAATATTTATTTTATTGTTTTTACAGTAATATTTAAAGTTTTCAAATTCATTATACTCTAAAGACACTTCTAATTCATGTCCATAACATTTTTCTATTCTTTCACTTTTTTCAATAACTTGTAATAAACAATTAGAATAAGCTCTAACTAGTCCACCTGTTCCTAATAAAATGCCACCAAAATATCTTGTTATGATAACCAATACATTTACTAAATTATTCTTTTGCAATATACTTAACATTGGAGCTCCAGCTGTTCCAGAAGGTTCTCCATCATCACTTGATTTTTCTACTAAATTTTCTTCAATTATCCTATACGCTATACAATTATGCCTTGCATCAAAATATTTCTTTTTTATTTTTGTTATTATTTCTTCCGCTTCTTTTACACTTTCTACATAAAACAAATTGGCTATAAACTTTGACTTTTTTTCAATCAATTCTGCTTGTACATTTTCTTTAATTGTGACAAAATCATCCATTAAAAAACTCCTTTTTTGATTATTATAATAAGTATATACTATAAATAATTTTTTTACTTTAATTTATCTACTATTGCAATCGTCCTGCAACATAGCCTGTAGAATAAGCTATTTGTAAATTAAATCCTCCTGTATAACTATCAACATCGATTATTTCTCCTGCGAAATATAACCCATCAACTATTTTAGACTCCATAGTTTTTGGATTAATCTCTTTTATATTAATTCCACCACTTGTTATAATTGCCTCTTCAATAGGTCTAAATCCGCTTATCTCCAATTCAAATTTTTTTAATAATCTTACTAGATTTTTTCTTTCTTCTTTTGTTATTTCATTAACTTTTTTATTTGGATTAATATTACTTTTTTCTACTATTGTTTCAATTAATTTATTAGGTAATAAATCTCCTAAGCTATTTTTAAATTCTTTATTTTTTTGTTTGCTAAAATCTCTTAATATTCTTTCATCTAATTTTTCTTCTAATAAAGCAGGTTTAAAATCTATACTTAATATAATTTTTTTGTTTTTTAATTTTTCTTCTATATTTTTATATCTAACCAAATGAGCTGAGCTACTGAGTATAGTTGGCCCAGATACTCCAAAATGTGTAAATAACATTTCACCAAAATCTTCATATATTAATTTATTATTTTCTAAATCTTTAAATTTTATATTAATATTTCTTAAGCTCAGTCCTTGCAAGTCTTTACACATCTCTTTATCATAACACTCTAAAGGCACCAATGATGGTTTTATTTCAGTTATGCTATGTCCTAACTTTCTTGCAAATTCATATCCATCTCCAGTTGAACCTGTTAATGGATAACTTTTTCCACCTGTTGCAAGTATAACATTATCACATTTAATTGTTTTGCCATTAGCTATTACCCCCATTACTTTATTATCTTCTACCAATATTTCTTCTACTTTATTTTCATATTTTACTTTTATATTTAATTTTTTAATTTTTTTAGTAAAACATTTTAACACATCTATTGACTTATCAGTTACAGGGAAAATCCTATTTCCTCTTTCTTCCTTTACCTCTAATCCTTCTTCGCTTAAAAATTTTATAATATCTTGATTGTTAAATTGTTTATATACGCTATATAAAAACATTCCATTTCCTGGTGTATTCTTTATAAATTCATCTATATCTAAAGAAGATGTAATATTACATCTTCCTTTTCCTGTAATCAATAATTTTCTTCCTAGGGATTGCATTTTTTCTAATATTATGACTTCGTTTCCATTTTCAGCAGAAGATATTGCTGCCATCATTCCGGCAGGTCCTCCTCCAATTACAATTACTTTCATATAAATCTCCATTCTTAATTATTTAGTTCTATTTTAAGATAACATATATTCAATAGCCTTTATAACGCCCAATTTTCCATATTCATATGTAAGTCCACCTTGCATATAAGCAATGTATGGTGGTCTTATCGGTCCATCGCAACTAAGCTCTATTGTTGAACCTTGTGTAAATGTTCCAGCTGCCATAATTACTTTATCTTCATATCCACCCATATCTCCTGGATATGGAATAACTGTAGAATCGATTGGTGAGCCCATTTGTATTCCTTGACAAAATTTTATTAGTTTTTCTTCTTCTCCAAATGCTATTGTTTGGACTATATCAGCTCTTGTTTCATTAAATTTTGGTTCTACATTATATCCTAGTTTTTCTAATATTCTACTGGAAAAAACTGCTGTTTTTAAACTACTTGCGACAACAGAAGGTGCAAAAAATAATCCTTTTATAAATAATGAATTTTGCCCCAATGATGGTCCAATCTCCTTTCCTATTCCAGGAGATGTTAATCTTTCTGCACATAATTCTATTAAATCTTTTTTTCCAACAATATAAGCTCCAGTTGTTGCAATACCTGCACCTAGATTTTTCATTAAAGAACCAACTGCAATATCTGCTCCAATTTCTATAGGTTCTTTATCTTGTACAAATTCACCATAACAATTATCAACCATAATTATTACTTCTTTATTAACTTCTCGAATTGATTTTATTACTTCTTCTATTTTTTCTATAGTTAAACTTTTTCTTGTAGAATATCCTCTAGACCTTTGAATTTCCACAAGTTTTACATCATTTGTTGATAATCTTGTTTTTATTTTTTCTATATCAAATTCATTATTTACTAGATCTATATGCTCATATTTTATTCCATATTCTTTTAAAGAACTTTTACTTTTACCAGATATGCCAATTACTGTTTGAAGTGTGTCATAAGGCTCTCCAGTAATGCTTAACATTGTTTCTCCTGGTCTTAATAATGCCGATAGCGTAATAGCTAAAGCATGTGTTCCAGATATTAATTGGCTTCTAACAAGTGCATCTTCTGCTTTGAATACCTTACTATATATTTCTTCTATTTTGTTTCTCCCTGGTTCATCAATTCCATACCCAGTTGAAGAATTTAAATGTGATTCTTGTAAATTACACTCTTGAAATGCATTTAAAACTTTTTGACTATTATTTTCACATATTTCATCTATCTTTTTTAGTTCTGATTTTATTTCTATTTCAGTTTCTTTAATTAATTCTTTTAAATTCATTTTTAATTGCATTCCTTTCTATAGGCACAAATCAGTTTGGTAAATAATTGAAATTATTTTTTTTAACTCACTCCACCTTTTTTAGTTCTACTATATTATACCATCTATATAACAAAAAGTCCAATTCTTAACGAATTGAACTTTTTTATACTATTTTTATTATATTATATAATTCTATAATACATATTTCTTGATTAAAACTACTCCTCCTGCTATTGTAATTAATACAGCAAATCCTAATACAAAGTAAATTCTCATTTGGCCTGTACTAATTGATAGCATAACTGGTGCATCATCTATGTCATCTTCTCCTGGTTTTTTATTATCAGGAATTGAGTCTCTATCAGGAACTCCATATTCGTTGTAGTCTTTAGATATTTCTGCTGTATTTACCATAACACCCATGTTGTTTTCATTGTTTATCCATGTAAGTAATACTTCAACATCTGCATATTCTCCTGGTTGTAATAATGTGTCTTCTAATAATGTTGTTGAAATCACATTATTTCCTTCATCTGTCCATCCTTTATTGTCTTCTTGAACAAATTTTAATCCTTCTGGAATATAATCTGTTACTTCTTTTGCATATCCAGCAATATCACCTTCGTTTATTACTCTGATTGAATATCTAAATTTAACTGTTACTTCATTTAATTTCTTTCTATGTAATTCAACTTTAACAACTTGTTCTGGGTCATCATATGGTTGGTGTCCAGTTTCTGTTACAGTTTGACCTTTACTATCAATAACAATTGCTTGTGTTACCCATTTTCTTAGAGCTAAGTCAAATTCTTTAACAACTACTACTTCATAGTCATCATCATCTTCTTCTCTGTCTTTGTCATTTCTTGTTTTAACATTGTCTGGGATTGAATCTATATCTTTTGGTAAATCTTTTCCATCTTCATCTTCATATTTTGTAATTTCAGCTGTATTTATTAATTCTTTATTAGCTGGTGTATTACTGTTTACCTTACAAAGAATTGGTAAGTCTTTATAGTCTAATCCTGAACCTTTTCCATCATCATTTTCTTTATCAAATGCTTTTAATATTTTGTCTTCTCCATTTTTAGATGATAAATATGATGTTTTTACTATTCTTCCATCAGCTGTCCATCCATATTGTTTATTAAATTCTCCATCAACAAATTCTAAATTTTCTGGTAAGAAGTCTGTTACTTCACCTGCATATACATCTTCAGAACCTTCATTATATACTCTTATATTATATAATACATATGAATCTCTTCCAACAATTATTGGTGTTTTATCTTGAATATAAGTAGCATCATGACATTCTTCATTGTCTCTTAATTCCTTTGTATCAACTGCTGTTTGTCTATCATATGGATTTTCAGCACTTCCAGCATTTTTACTTGTAGTATCTTTTGTTAAATACTCTCCATCTTCTATATTAGTATCTTTGCTTATTGCTGTTATAAATTTAGTTAATGCTAAGTCTACTTTTTTAACAAGTACTACTTCGTAATCATCATCATCTTCTTGTCTATCCTCTACATTTTTTGGATTAACGTTGTCTGGTGTTGAATCTACATCTTCTGGTAAATTATTTCCATCTTTATCTTCATATTTTGTAATTTCAGCTGTATTAATTAATTTTTTACCTGATGGTGTTTTACTATTTACTTTACATAGAATTGGTAAATCCTTATAATCTAACCCTGAACCATTTCCATCATCATTTTCTTTATCAAATGCTTTTAATATTTTGTCGGTTCCATTTTTAGATGATAAATATGATGTTTTAACTGTTCTTCCCTCAGCTGTCCATCCATATTGTTTATTGAATTCTCCATCAACAAATTCTAAGTTTTCTGGTAAGAAGTCTGTTACTTCTCCTGCATATACATCAACTTCACCTTCGTTATAAACTCTTATATTATATAAAACATATGAATTTATTCCAACTACTAATGGTGTCTTATCTTGTATATATGTAGCATCATGACATTCTTCATTGTCTCTTAATTCCTTAGTGTCAACTGCTGTTTGTCTATCATATGGATTTTTAGCACTTCCAGCATCTTTACTTGTTTTATCTTTGCTTAAATATTCTCCATCTTCTATTTTTTGTTCTTCACTAATTGCTGTTATAAATTTAGTTAATGCTAAGTCTACTTTTGCAGGAACTATAACTTTTTCAAAGTCATCATCATCTTGTTGTCCCGGAATATATTTATCTCCTCTATTAATTTCTGTATCTTTATATTCTGGTTTATTTCCATCTGTAGTATTTACATTGTCTTCTTGAGAATCTCTATCTGTAATAGGTTGTTTATTTTCATCTTTAAATTCTGTTATGTCAGCAATGTTTGTTATTTTTTCATCCACTTTTGCTGTACTTTTTACTTTACACATGATTGGAACTTCTTTAAATGATAAACTATATGGTTGACTACCGCCATCAATTGGTTGAGCAGCTTTTATTAATTGATTTTCCAAATATCTTGTTGTTACTGTTCTTCCATCTTCTGAAACTGACCATCCACGTTGTCTATTAAATTCCCCATCAACATATTCTAAGTTTGAAGGTAAATGATCTTTTATTTCTGTTGCATATCCAGCTATATCACCTTCGTTATATACTCTTAACATATAAACTACTATATTACCTTTTTTTACTTCTAATGCTTGTTTTGGATGTTCATATGTAGCTGTTGTAATTAGTCTTCCATTTTCTGTTGTGTTTAATTTTGTTGTATCTACATTAGGCTCTCTTGTATATTTTGTACCTGTTTTTAGCCATTCACTATCTTCAATTGTTTCGTTATCACTTACTGCAACAATAAATTTTCTTAAAGCTAAATCAAATGGTTTTAAAATAATATTGTCATAGTCTTCGTCGTCTTCTTTATAAATTTTCCAATTTCCGTCATCATCATAGCTCTCTGAGCTGTCTTCTTTTTTCCATTCTTCTGGAGTTGAATCTCTATCATCTATTTCATTTCCGTTTTTATCAGAATCTTTTGAAATACATGCTTCATTTCTGATTGTAATACCAGTTAAATTGTCTGATACTACTTTCATTTTTACAAATACATCTTTATATTTTAAATCATTTGATGTTTTTGTTCCACTATTTTTACCAAAAGCTTTTATTAAGTTGTCTGTATGTGCTGTTGTATCAGGTTGTCCATTAATCTCAGGATATAAAGCTAATTTTGTTGTTCTTATTTTTCTTAATCCTTCATCTGTTGAATCAACATAGCTCCATCCATTTTCCATATTGAAATCACTTGCAGCTTTTTCAGCATCAGTTGCTTGTGTACCTTCTGGAACAAATATAAATTGTAATCCTTCTGGTATATCTTCAGTTATTTCTGATGCATATCCATCTAATGTTCCTTCATTATATACTCTTAATCTGTATGTTACTATATCTCCTTTAGCAACTGAAACTGGATTTTTATCTAATTTATAATCAGCTGTTGTTTTTGGATTTGTTGTAGCATTTAATCTACTAACATCTATTGATTTTATTCTGTCTGTTACAGCTTTTCCATTTACTTCTGTAATATTTTTTATTAATTTCAAGTCAAATGTTTCTGGCTCTAATACTAATTTTTCAAAGTCATCATCATCTTGTTGTCCTTTATAATAATAATCTGAATATCCCCTGCCTGTATCTGATATTAAAGCTTTATCTGTACTTCCATGATAATTAGTCATATTTTCTTTGTTATATTCTGGATGTGCTCCTGGTGCTGAGTCTCTATCATACCCAATTTCACTTCTTGAGTATGGAGTATCTGTTTCTGCATCATACTCTTCTGATATCCATGCAATATTAGTTAACACTGTCTTATTTTTAGAATCTGCTGTAGCCATAACTTCACATTCAATTTCTATAGTTTCAAAACCTATTCCTTTTTTAAAGTTATCTGTTTCATATGCAGGTAAATTAGTTGTATTATTGGCTTTTCTATTTAAAATTAGTTTATTATCACCTTCATAATTATATGAACTATCTGCATCAAAATTTCCGCTAACTACATTATTATTAAATTTTAATCCTGCTGGTAGTTGATCTATTACTTGTGTTGCTCTTCCTGCTTTTTCACCTTCATTATAAATTCTAATTTCATATGTTACAATATCTCCTGTTTCTACCGCTACTGGATCTTTTCTGTGTTTATATGAAGCTGTTGTATCTGTTGTTAATACACTTTCTTCTACTTTTGGAGCTCTTGTATCTTCTGGACTATTTAATACTCTAGTTGTACCATTTGATGTTACTTTTGTTATGTATTTTCTTAAAGCTAAGTCAAATTCTCTTTTTTCTGGTTTTACTGTTAATTTTATAGGATCTACATGTTCTACTTTATTAGGTAATAAAACTGGTTGAGCTAAGTTATTGTTTGTAGATGCCCATAATGTAAGAGTATTAGTACTATATTTTATATCTATAGATACCTCTATATTTTCAACATCATTTGTTGATACAGAAATATAAAAATCTTGACCTACTAAATCTTTTATTGTTGTACCTTCAGATACAGGTTGTTTATTACTATTTAATATTGTACGTTGTTGAATATTTACGTCAAAATCAATTGTGTATGGTATATTAACCTCTTCTACTTTATCTATATGAATTGGGCCTACAATATAATTTGATCCACTAACTTCATAATTTAATTTTGTTGTAGTTACTTTTACTGGAGCAGTTATAGTTGTTATATCTGTTGAATCTGAATAATTATTCGCATTTGCCTTTGCAGTATTTATTAGATAATTATAAAGTAAATTAGCTTGTTGTTCTCTTTGTAAACCATCATTACCATCATTTCTCTTATAATCGCTTAATGTTTTATATGAATCTATTTCACCAGTTGTTGTATAATATAACCATGTTGAATCTCCTGTATGATCGTATTTATTATTATTTTCACCATAGTTAGTAAAATACCATATTGCTGCTTGTTGAACTGCAGAAATATCATCTCTGGTTAAGAAAGCATTCCACTCACTAGAACGTATCCCTGCTTCTTCTAATAAATTTAATTTTTCTTCATCTGATGATTCATCTATAAGATATAACATGTCGCAAAGAGCTAATAAAGCATTATATTTACTTACATTTGTATCCCCATATGGTATGGTACCATCTACAATAGACTGTAATGTCGTATTTTTATTTTTTATTTCATCTCTTTGTGTTTTCATGTTTTTTGAAAAATTATATACTTCACGTTTACCAAGGCTACCAAAACCTACTCCAGATTTTAAGCAATAAATATTTTTATTACCTGTAGCTTTAAGTGTATCATTTTCTCCCATTCCAGTATATTCTTGAATATTCCAAATTCTAGCTGCCGGGCTATCAGCTGCTTCTGTTTCATTTGCAACCGGTTGTCCTCCAATTGAATATCCAAAATAATCATTTCCATTTTTATCATTTGTTTTTAATGGTGTTACTCCTAAATATAATTCATCAGCTGCAAATACCTTTCCAGGTATTATGAACATAATTAGCATAACAGCCATTACCATACTTAAGAAAGTTCTTTTTAATTTCATAAATTTTCTCTCCTTTTCATATATATCTCTCTTCTTGCTATTTAATATTTTACACTTTTTTTTATTTAAGTCAATAGGCTTTTTTATATTATTTATTTTAATATTTTTGTGTGTCTAAAAAACATTTACGGAAATAGCTTTTTTGTACATCAAATAAATAAAAATCCCTACATTACAATTATATTACATTTTCGTGATAAAATCAAGGTTTTATGTGAATTAAATTAATTAATTTCGATATCCGTAAGGTCTTTACACCTTTATATTTAATTTGCATATTTATCTAAGAATTTTCATATTGTTAAATGGTGATTATAAATATGAAATCATTTGTTAAAAAAATATTTTTTTTTATTTTTTGTTTTATATTATTATTTGATTTTTCTTTTGCAGACGATATTGATGAGACTTATTTAGACAATAACAATATAATTGAAACTTCTTCGTTAGATTCTTCAAACTTAAACATTAATGCACGTTCTTGTGTCATATTAGATAGATTAAGTAAAAATATAATATATGGAAAGAACGAATTTAATAAAGTAAAAATGGCATCTACTACAAAGATTATGACAGCAACCATCATTATTGAGAATTGTGATTTAAATAAAATTATTGAAGTATCTAAAAAAGCAGCAAGAACAGGAGGTTCAAGATTAGGTTTAAAAGCTGGTGATAAAATAACTATCAGAGATTTATTATATGGATTAATGTTATGTTCTGGAAATGATGCTGCCGTAGCACTTGCTGAAAATTATTGCGGAAGCATACTTGAATTTAGTAATCTAATGAATAAAAAAGCAAAAGAACTTGGCCTTAATAATTCACATTTTGAATCTCCTCATGGATTAGATTCTGATAATCATTATACTACAGCTTATGAACTAGCTTTACTTTCAGATTATGCCCTACAGAATAAAACTTTTTTAAATATTGTTGGTACTAAAAACTATACTGTTACTATAAATGGATATCCGAAAACTTTATCAAATACAAATGAGTTGCTAGGTAATTTATTAGGTGTATATGGAATAAAAACAGGTTTTACAAATGGTGCAAATCGCTGTTTAGTGACAGCATGTAAAAGAGATAATATGGATATCATATGTGTAGTATTAGGATGTGATACAAAAAAATTCAGAACACAAGATAGTATAAAATTAATAGCATATACTTTTAAAAATTTTGAGTATATAAATATCTCAGAAAAAATAAATGAACAATTTGAGAAATGGAAATTAGAAAATATTGATAATTTTAATATATATAAAGGTACTACAAATAATTTAGAATTAAAACTTTCTGATTTACAAAATCCAATTATTCCTATAAAAAAAGATGAAATATCTCTAATAGATATAACTATTTCATCTAAAAATCATTTAATTGCTCCTCTTGATGAAAACACTGTTATAGGAAAAATCACTGTTACAGTGAATAATAATGAATTAATATCTTTAGATATCTTGAATGACGAATTAATTGAAAAGAAAAATCTTATACATTATTTTTTAGAAATATTAAAAAATTATTCTTCAATTTCAAACTCTGTTTCGTCTTTATTATAAATTCAAAATAAAAAGAAGTATAATGAATCATTTTTTATCATTGTACTTCTTATATTTTTTACACATTTTCTTTTATGTATTCTACAACATCTCCAACTGTTACAACTTTTTCTGCATCACTATCTGGAATTTCTATATCAAATTCTTCTTCTAATGCCATTACTAATTCAACTATGTCTAATGAATCAGCTCCTAAATCATCTATAAAAGATGCTTCCATTGTAACTGCATTTTCTGATACTCCTAATTGTTCAATTATAATACTTTTTACTTTTTCTAATACTTCTTCTGAACTCATTGCTTAGAGTTCACCTCCTCTCAAGTTTGCAAATGATTTATTCATTTGTTAATTACTTTTTTCATATTTCATTTATATTATATGTTTGTATATTTGTCAAGTGATATTTTATATTTTTTATAATTTATATTATTAGATATTAAATTTAATTTTCATTTTTACTTTCTCTTTGTTTTTGAAATTCTTCTATCATTTTATCAACCGCTTTATTTTCAACGAACTTCTCAGCTTGAATAATTGTACATTCAAATAATATTTCATCACTACTTCCATGAGCTTTTACAACAGGTTTTTTTACTCCTAAGAATAATGCTCCCCCATATGATTTGTAGTCCATAGCTTTTGATAATGATTTTATCGGTCTTCTAGCAATCAAGTATGATAATTTTGCTCCTATATTTTGAGTAAAACTTTCAACTAAAGTTCTTTTTACTAATTTACCAAGTCCCTCTGTTGTTTTTAAAAATACATTTCCTGTAAAGCCATCTGTTACTATTGCATCTATTTTACCAGAGAAAGCATCTCTTCCTTCCACATTCCCAACAAAGTTAATATCTAACTCCTCGGCTTTTTCTTTTAATAATTGATAACTTTCTTTTACTAAATCATTGCCTTTTGTTTCTTCTGTTCCTATATTTAATAATCCAATAGCAGGTTTTTCTATTCCAAATGTGTTTCTTAAATATATTGTAGACATTTGAGCAAATTGTAATAGATTAATTGGTTTACAGTTCGTATTAGATCCTGCATCAATTAATAGTAATCTACTTTTATATGCAGGTAATATTCCTGCTAATGCTGGTCTATCAATTCCTTTTATTCTTCCTACAATTAATGTTGCACCAGTAAGTAATGCTCCAGAGTTTCCAGCAGAAATAAAAACGTCACCTTCGTCTTGTTTTAACATATTAAATCCAACAACCATTGATGAATCTTTTTTATGTCTTATTGCATCTGTTGGTTTATCTTCCATTTCAATTGTTTCAGTTGCATTTACTATTTTTAATCTATCTGATATTTCTTCTACTTTTTTTCCATAAAATTCTTTAACTTTATTTCTTATAATATCTTCTTTTCCTACTAATACTACTTCTGCTTTTACCTTATTAATTGCATTTACTGCACCTTTTATATTAGCGTCTGGAGCATTGTCTCCTCCCATAGCATCTAATATTATTCTCATATTGTTCCTCCCAAAAGGTATTTTACACCCTTTATAATATTTAATTATATTTATAACATATCTATTTTATTATTATTTCTTAAAAAATGCAAGTGTTTTTTAAAAAAGTAGAAAAATAGCAAGTAGCTACAAAACTGTAACTCTTGCTATTTTATATTATATTTTCAATTAAGCTAAGATATCAGCAACAACACCTGAACCAACTGTTCTACCACCTTCACGAATAGCGAATCTTAATCCTTTTTCGATAGCGATAGGAGTGATCAATTCAATTGTCATTGATACGTTATCTCCTGGCATAACCATTTCTGTTCCTGCAGGTAATTCAATAACACCTGTAACGTCTGTTGTTCTGA
>Ga0326511_10003043_pt1 | contig 13534 bp, 20 predicted proteins | sample 0_2496_0518_D_FD_203701 | JGI IMG/M metagenome (GOLD analysis project Ga0326511, IMG submission 203701) | Bovine rumen microbial communities from UC Davis, California, United States - 0_2496_0518 | ecosystem: Host-associated > Mammals > Digestive system > Stomach > Rumen | place: USA... | reverse complement strand
GAAGATCGCGTGAAAATGCTTCGCCAACAGTATGAAGATTTGGGCGGGGATGAACGCTACAAAACCGATGTTGGCTATGATGTATTTGGCAGGCGTTACGGGAAAACCGCCGAGGGTGAGCAGCTTCTTGCTGTCATGCAGCAATTGGGCGCGGCCCAATCTGAATTGACACGGGCAACAGACACATATAACAAAGAAGCAGAAACAAACGCTGCCCAGGTTAAATTACAAGAAGAAAGAGCCGCAGCGCTTGAAAAGCGTTATGGCACGATGGAGCAAACGCTTGAAGGAACCTCCGAAGCCGCCGAGGAAACCGCCAAAGCCCTAACGGACATTGAAATTGCCGCAGACAGCAGCGCGGAAGGGCAAAAGGACGCCATGGGCCGCGTGAAAACGGCCATTGACAATGCCAAGGACGCCTATAAGGAATTGGCGAACTATATCGAGAAAACCCGCAGCGGCATTGACAGCACGGTTTCCGGGATGTTCGGCGTGTTCAACAAACTTGAAACGCCGATGCAGAAGGCGATCAACAACACCAAAAACCTTACTGCCGAGCTAAACAAAGGCATCATCACCCAGGAAGAATACAACAAGAAAATCAGCGGTGATGCTGATTCCTATATCACTTCCAGCAAAATCATTGAAGGGCTGAAATCCCAGATTGATTACATGGAAGAATACCAGAACATGCTTGCCGAAGCGAAAAAGAACGGCCTGAGTGATGAATTGGCGTCCGCGCTTTCGGATGGCAGCATGGAGAGCTTCGACTACCTGAAAGCGCTGACCGCCAAAGGCGCGAACATCGAAGAAATCAACAAGCTGTATTCTCAGGTGCAGAAGCAGAAATCCGGCTTTGTGGACGCGCTGACAGCGCAAAAGCTGAAAGCCGATGAAGTGTATGACGCTATTGTTGCCAAAGCGCAGGAGGCCACGGCAGGACTGGATCAGAGCGGCGCGGCGGAAGCGGCACTTTCCAATACCGTTCAAGGCATGGTGGACGGTATCGGCTCAAAAATCCCGGATTTGCAAGCGAAAGTAAAAGAAATCGGCGATATCCTGAACACCCTGCAACAGTACGGCATGAGTTTTGCCGGGCTGAACCTGGGCACCATCGGCGGAGACGGCGGCATCAACCTGAATTTCAGCGGCGGCGAGAATGGCAGTTCAAACGTATCCATTGCGTCCCTTGCCGTTGGTATGGACAGAGTGCCGTTTGACGGGTATCTTGCCGCGCTGCATGAAGGCGAATCCATCCTGACCGCCGAAGAAGCGCGGGTTTGGCGTAACATGAAATACGGCCCCAGCCTGGCGGGAAATCAATTTGACTATGGGGCCATGGGCAGCGCAATCGGAGCGAACATGCCCAACTTCAACGGAATGGAAGTCCGCTGGAACGGGCAGGTTTTGGGCCGCGTGATTGCGGCACAGCAGGCGGACAGCCTGAGAACGATGGAAAGGAGCGGTTGGCGCGGATGATTTACTTTGATTCGGTGGCGCTGGAAAGCGTGGCCCCGGCGAAAGTGGATGACATCCACGTTTCACCCGTTCCCCTTTCCCCTGTCACCCGGCAGCGGGCGATCCGCTTCGGCGCGGACTATGTGCGCATGGGCGGCGGCGCACGAACCGTGAACATCACCTTTGCATTGCTGGAAATGAACAAGGACACCCGGAGGAAACAACTGGACGCCATCACCAATTGGGCGCAGATCGGGGAAAAGAAATGGCTACAACTGCCGAACTACGATGGGCGGCATCTGGAAGCTGTTTGCACCGCACTGCCTGAACCTTCCCTTCGGATGTGGTGGGAATCAAAATTGAGATTGGTTTTCACCTGCTTCGATGATCCGTTCTGGATTGCGAACGATGAAAAGAGCGCTGCGTGCGGCAGCGCTTTTTATGTGGCAGGAAACGCCCACGACGGGCCATTGATGCGGATAGAGAGAACCCTGTCTTCTGCAGCATCCAATCAATCGTACAGCAATGGCGATGAAACTATGACCTTCTCCAGCATCCCGGCGGGCAGTATGGTCATCGACCTGAACCGCCAGACGGCAGCGGTGAACGGTTCGACCATCATGCAGAATTACACCTTCGGTTCTCATTTCCTTACGCCGAAAAACGGCACCCAGACCATCACCGGAACCGGAACCGTGAAATATCGGGAGAGGTGGGAATAATGGATTTTCTTTTCTTCAACGCGGCGAACCAGCCGCTTTTCACCCGCAACGACGCGGAGCAGGCCGAATGGACGGTGGAACAGTTTTCCTTCTTCGGCCTGTTTCCGTTTGATTCGGAAAAGGTAATCGAGCGCGGGCAGCGTATCGCATTTCAGGACGCGGACGGCGTTTGGCAGGCGTTCGAGATTCGCAAGGCCAAGAGCTATGAGCCTGACAATTACCAGGAGATCACCGCCGAACACATCGCCGTTTCCGAACTCACAGACGATCATGTACAGCCCAAGGAATGGACGAACCAGACCGCGCAGGCCGCGCTTTCCTCCATCCTGACAGGCACCTTGTGGAGCGTCGGGAACGTTACCGGCAGCGGCACCAGCAGCGGCAGCATCAGCTATGGAAGCGTCTGGCAGGGCGTGAACACCATCGTTAGCAACTGGAATGTGTATATCACGCCCAGGATCACCATCGGCCCCGGCGGGATCACCGGGCGTTACCTGGATATTGCCCCGGCGCAAGGGAATTGGCGCGGGCTTCGGCTGAGCATTACCAGCAATTTGGAGCAGGCGGGCGTAACGTATGACGATACCAACCTGCTGACCGCCATGTATGGCTATGGCAAAAACATCACCCCGGAACAGGACATCAGCGCGAACCCGCCCACCCCGGAACCGGAGGACTTGCCCGCCGAACCTTTGACCTTTACTGACGTTGTTTGGACGGCAACGGCAGACCACCCGGCAAAACCCGCGAATCAGGCATACTTGGAAAACCCCACGGCAAAGGCGCTGTATGGGCGCAACGGGAGAAACCGTTTCGGATTCTACCAGAACGGGGACGTAACAGACCCGAATGTGCTGCTGGATTTGACCTGGAAAGCGCTGAAAAAAGATTCTGAACCGCTCATCTCCATTGATGGCACCTTGCACGATTTGAAGCGGCTGGGTTATGCCGACCAGACCATCCGGCTGCATGATACCGCTATTGTGGAGGTTCTCCCGGCGGGCGTGGAAGTGCAGCGGGAAATCATCCAATTGACGGTTGACCTGCTGAACCCGCTGAACACCACCGTTACCATCGGCGCATACATCCCCAACATTATCTATATCAACAAGGAAACCGCCGAGAAAGCCAGCGGCGGCGGTGGAGGCGGTGGCGGCGGCGGGCGCGGGCAGACGGACGCGGAAAAGGAATTTTCCGAGTTCCAAACGCAGATCAGCGCCAACCAATACCAGATTTTGCTTCGCGCATGGCAACAGAATATCAACAGTGAAATCCTCAGGCAAGCGGGTATCCAGCTGGACGCAAACGGTGTGCTGATTTATTCGCAGGATAATGAGAACATGATCGGTTCCAAGATTCAGGTGGAATCCGACCGCATTACTCAAATCGTGGAGGCCGTCGGCGAAGATGGCGAAGTTACAGCTGCAAGCATCGTCCTTTCTATCAATGCGGCTGGCAGCAGTGTACAAATCAGCGCTGACACGATTGATATTGATGGACTTATAACTGCATTGGCTGCAAAAACAATCGGCTGTTATGCTCTACAAGCTGAATCATCTATATCAACCACCGACTTAACATGCGATGGCGAGTTGGTTGTATGGGACAACATTACATGCCACCTGCGTGGAAGTTTCAATAGTTTGAGGGTGGGCGGTACAGATGCTGCATGGCAATCAACTACCGTTGTAACGGGCGTTACCCGAACAGGATCATATACATTTAAGGATACGAATGGCACAAATCACACCGGGCAGCTTGTGACTGGCGTATCCACCGCTACAATCAGCTATTTGGGAGGGGCATCTTCATGACAATCAACGACGGAAAAGGCCTTTGGGATAAATACGGCCTGATTTCGGAAATCAGCAAAAAACTTGAAGTGCTGGCAGACGCGAAAGGTACGCTTCGCTGCGGCCTGATTTGGGATATATCGAACATGGTCAAGGCCCTGGGCGATAACCTGAAAAAAGACGATGAAGCGCACACCGCGAAGGTGGAGGAATTGAAGCGCATCATTGAGAAACAGGAGGTGAAAGAAAATGGCACAGTTTGAACAGTGGTTCAGCCAAGACTTGACTGAAAAAATTGAAATTAGGCATTGCGAATCCGTAATGTTCAGCGGCGATGACAAGGGCGTTGTCGTTGGTGTGCATCTGTTCAACGGCGGCGCTGAATATGCGGGCGGCGGCACGGTATCCGGCAAGGTGATCCGTTCGGACGGCGCGGAAGTGGCGCTGACCGGGACAATCAGCGGGAACGATGTTTCCGTTGAACTGCTGGAATCCTGCCTTGCCGTTCCCGGCCCGATCGGCGTGTACATCCGGCTCACCGCAGACAGCCAGAAAACCACCGTTCTGAGCGCTGTTTACACCGTTCAGGCAACCAGCACGGGAACTATCGTTGACCCCGGAACAATTATAACGGATATTGACGATTTAATTGACCGCATTGATACCGCCATTAGCGAAATCCCCTCTGATTATTCCGCGCTGATGGCTGCTGTGGCACCCACATTCAGCGCAACGGCGCAGTATCACGCCGGGTACTATGTGTGGTATAACGGCGAACTGTACCAGTACAAAACCAACCACGACGCAGGCTCCTGGGACGCTGCGCAGGCCGTGAAGGTTCCCCTTTCCAAGGCCGTTGGCGAAATGCAGGACGAAACCCGGATATACCAGTATTTGACGAATAACGGGCAGTACACCGTCACCGCCGACGATATGGAGAACGGAGCGTGGAGTTATTCAAGTAAGGTTCCTAATACAAAACGCGTCCGCATTGCAAACTTGATTCCCGTTCGCGCCGGAATGCAGATTTCGTATTCCACGCCCACCTTGCGCCTTGGTTTCTGGGTGTTGGCCAGCAAAACAGCAACCGGATCATTTGCTCAGGGAATCGGTTTTCTGGCGGCTGGCAGTTCCGGCACGATAAATATCACCGCAGACGGATATTTGATTGTGATGGCAGATAGTACGAACAATATCACCGTAGCGGACTATGATTGCGATGTTACTATTTCTACATTTGCGTATGTGGATTATAGTATATTGAAACAAAAATACAGTAATCTTGAAAAAAACACAGTAATGGATATAATGCCGTTATCCGCCATAACGGGGCTTGCACATGAGAATGGAGTAAAGTTTGTTTGGAACGAGATACACACAGAGTGTACTATTGTTGGCGATACCGCATCAGATTTATCATTTTCTAATTTCTTTGAAGACGCTTCTGTGTTCCCGGACGGTATGACTTCCGGAAACGATTACTATGTGCACGTATCCGGCGCTGTTGACGGCGTTTTTGTTAGATTCGCATTACAGCCAAGCACACTGCCAAACAGACTCATTGATTTTTCGTCCAACGGCATTTTGCAAATCCCACAAGCAGCAACCGGACTCACAGCCAGAATCAACGTAAATGCAGGAACAGTTATACCAAATGGGTCTATCACCGTAAAAATATCCGTATTAAATACGCTAACAAATGCCGAACTGGCCGTAAACAACAACCGTTTTCTTACGTCAAACGAGGTGGCAAACCTAAGCACTCTGTTTGATGTGCCTGTGAATAAAGTTTTCACCGCAACCGGGGCGCGAATAACGGAGTTATGTCCGTCTATTGATATGCCTATTTCCAGCGGAAGAACATACATGGTCATGTGTTATGAATACGCTTCGTATTTTCGTTATTTTCGCGTATTTACGGCAGACGGTGTATCGGAATTTGTTGGATGGACTGCGGCGAGCCATCCAAATGATATATACTGGCGAAACTACAGCCCGGACACATTCAATCAGAAAAAAACGTTTAACGTTTTGATTTTCGGCAATTCATCAACATACAGCACAATGGGATATATCCCGTCTGTATGGGCCGAGTTTTGCCCTGATACGGATTTGAAATTCGGCTTGCTTTACAGCAGCGGGCAGTCTCTTGCCGGGCACTTATCGATGTTTAACGCAGACACGCCATATCCGTGCTTTAGTTTGTATGAATCCGGGGCATGGGTTAATAGTACGAATAGTGTTACAGGGAAACAAGCATTAGATAATGACCATTGGGATTTGATCATTATACAGCAGTCCAATGATTCGCTGATGAAAGGCATAGGCAAAGAAGATATCACCAATTTGTGCGATGCCATAACGAACTATATAAATTATCCCGTGCACTTTGCGATGAATATGCCAATGTCGCGCGGTGCAAACGCTCCATCGTTGGAAATATTATATCCTGATATATCCGATAAAGAAGCACGATCGGACGCGGCCTTTAACGATATAGCGAATTACTGTGAATCAGCATTGGAATACAGCTATATCAGTGATATTATCCCGTGCGGCGCGGCTATCCAAAACGCACGGCACACTACGCTAAAAACAATAGGGGAAAAAGAATATCTCAGCTATGACGATGTGGGGCACCTGCAAAACGGGATCGGTGTATTATGCGCGAGCTATACCGCTGTATTAAAGCTGATGGAGATCGCGTGCAAAAGCGGGAAATTGTTCGCAAGCGTATATAATCCAACCGATGCTCAATTGGCCACAATCAACTTGTATACACGGACGATGCACGGCGAATGTGTCGGCGTTACAAAGGCAAATAAAATCATAGCCCAAAAATGCGCGAACATGGCAATAAAAAAGCCATACGAAATAAGTACACTGATATGAATAACCGCTGCGTGATCTGCAACTCTATCATCCCGGATCACGCCCCGCGCTTTCCCCTTCCGGGAAGTATGCCCCGTATGTGAAAGGCAGGTGAATCAAAGTGTACAATGCAACAAGCGTAGAGATATTCCTTGCAGACTGGAAGAAGCAGGGCGTGAGTAAAGCCAATCTCGTTCGCGGCTTGGCGGAGCGTTATCTCGGATGGCAATATGTCTATGCCTCGCAAGGACAAAACTGCACTCCTGAATGGAGAAAAAGTCGAATCCCGTATTGCCCGTCCGAAAAATACGTGAGCATGATTAACACAAATTGCCCCGTTTTGAGCGGGAAACAGCCTGCCTGTGACGGGTGCGATTTCGTTGATACCGATGTATTTGACTGCGCCGGGTTCGTGCTCAGTCTGTTGCAGCGGGCGGGTGTGCCGTTCTACGGTCAGGGCGCAACCACCCAGTGGAACACTGCCAGCAATTGGGCGGCGCAAGGTGAAATCAGCACCATGCCGAAAAACCTTGTCTGCGTTGTCTACAAGCGCAAAGAGGGCAAGATGAGCCACGCTGGCATGAGCATGGGCGATGGCGGCGGGGGCGTGATCCATTGTTCAACCTTCGTCAAGCGCGGGAACGCTTACACTGATTATTCCAAATGGACGCACTGGGGCATCCCGCGCGGCCTGTATACCGATAAAGAACTCAGAGAGGCGGGGATTAAAGTGCAGGACGGCGACAACCTGCCGACGCTGCGGCGCGGCAGCCAGGGAGACGAGGTAGCCGATTTGCAAATGCTCATGAACTCTAAATACGGCTATGAATTAGAGGTTGACGGCAATTTCGGCAGGGCCACGGAAGCTGCCGTGAAGGACTTCCAATCAAAGCACGGCCTGACCGCTGACGGTATCGTTGGGAAGAAAACCTGGAAAGCGCTGGGCGTACTTCCCGGCGAAGAGGATATAGCACCTGCTATACCCACACCGGAACCCGATGACCAGCCGCCCACCATCTGCATACCATACGCTGATTGGCTGGAAATCAAGGCGGCGATTTCAGCAGCGTACCACGTTATCAAAAAACATGAGGGGGTGGAGTGAATGAACGAAGAACAATATGCCGAGGTGGTAGCGAAACTTGCAAGTAACGAAACGGAACACAAAAGTTTTTGCCGCCGCCTTGACGAACACGACGCGCTTCTCCGGGAGCAGAACAAAATCGTTGTAGCAATCGAAAAACAATCAAACGCAATCGAAACCATGAATACCAGCATGGGCCGAGTGGAAAAGAAGGTGGACAGCCTTTCCGGGCGCGTGGACGCAATGGAAAAGAAACCGGGCGAGAAATGGGAAAAAGTCACCTGGGAAATTCTGAAATACGTGCTTCTGGCTGTTGCCGGGGTTGTGGTTGGCCTGATCGTAAAACAATAAGGAGGTAGAAAAATGGATAGTTTCGTAACGTGGGAATCCCTGCTGACCTTCGGCGGCTGTGTGGCCGGAACGATCCTTGTCACCGAGTTTATCAAAAAGCTGTTTGGCGAAAAAGTCCCCGCACAGCTTGTGTCTTTTCTGATTGCCGGCGTGATCCTGTTCGTCGGGCATCTGGCAACGGGGACGTTTATTTGGAAGGAAGCATTGCTATACCTGATCAACGCCGCCGCCGTGAGTCTGTCCGCTAATGGCGGGTTCGATGCTATCAAAAAGGCGTTTGGCGGTGAAGAGCAACCGCCCGATATTGATTTATATTGAATAATCCTTACCCCGCTTCGGCGGGGTTCTTTTTTATTGATTTTTGACAATAAAAAAAGCCTGCCCGATGTTGCAGCACCGGGCGGCGGCGTTAAGGGAAGAAAGTTCGGCAAGCTGATCTTGATTCAACCCGGCTTGTTTTCTGAATTCCCTTATACGTTCGCCCACATCGAAACTCATTTGAAACGCCTCCCCTTTTTGTTTTCATTGTAGCATAAATGCAAACGAAAATAAATAGCAAAAAAACTACATTTACCTATTGACATTATGTAGCAGATATGCAACAATATAATTGTTCCAAGGGAGAACAAAAACAAGGAGGGCAAGAAAATGAAAAAACAGACAATCGCAATCGCCACCAAAGGTTACAAGAAGGTGGAACTGAAATCCTGGGAGCAGGTTATGGCGTATCAGAATCGTGGTTGGAAAATCACGATGGCGAAGTAAGGGAGGGCAATACAATGACGATCATGGAAAAGGTTCAGGAGTTCGTAAACGGTTACGGGCTGGGCATCAGCAAGGAAAAGCTGGTTGACAAGGTTTACCGCTTTATGGAAAGCAAGGGCCATAGCTGCTACGAAATCAACGGCAAGTACATCGGCATCGACAATCAGGAATTTCAGTTCATCAAGAGCCGCAAGGAAGACCGCTGGATTGTGAAAGCGTTTTGATAGGCCGGGCGAAATCCCCGGCAGAATGAAGGAGGCCAGTATGAAACAATTTGAATATGAATGGTGGAATGTTGATGTATATGAAGCCACCGGGAGAATAACATATGAAGTCAAAGCAAAAAGCCGCTTGGGAGCGGAAAAACAGATACTTCGGATGGCGTCCAAACATGAAAGTGAAGTTCAGAAAGTCAGGCCAGAGTTTAATGTAGTTATTTATTGGGACACTATGAAGCTTGACCACAAAGGCTACCAAAGAAGGTTCTGATAACAAAGCGCCGGGCCGGGCGGCATAGCCAGGAAAAATTTTTCAGGAAAATTTGTAGCAAGAAAGCAATTTCATATTGATTATTTATTGCAAGTATGCTACAATATAGAAAAGCACGAAAGGAGCGTGAAACATGGTAAGCAACCTGAAAGAAATCAGAAAAGCCAAGGGCATGACACAAGCCCAGCTTGCGGAAGCCGCAAAGATACACCGAATCTTGATTGCAAAATACGAAACCGGGCGCGTTGACCCGACACTGAATAGCGCTGAAAAGCTGGCTTCCGCGCTGGGCGTAACCGTGGATGAACTGATTGGAAAGGCGGGGTAACATGGACAAGCTGCTAACCCCGGATGATGTGGCAAATATCCTGCGGGTGAGCAGGCGCACCGCCTACCGCATCATGCACCAGATGCCGCACATGGAAACCCCGTTCAGGGTAGCGGAAACCGGGCTGAGGGCGTGGATAGCGGGGCGGACAGTAGCCCCGGCAATGGAGAACACGGGAAACGCAAAAGCCCGCCAGAGGGCCGAGAAAATGCCGCTGGTGGGCGAAGTGTACAAAATACCAAGAAGGAGGGCATGACAAATGGAACTTGCGATAGCGTTTATCGCTGGGGTGCTGGTGCTGATGGCGCTGGCTGAAAATCCCAAGCTGGAAGACCTGTCCGACAAGGAGATCATCAACCGCATGGCAGACGAAAGCCGCAAGGGCTGGGGAAAGCCGAAGCGGATGAAGTATGTAAAAGCGGGGTGGAGACCGTGATACTGGAAGCGCTGGTGCTGACGGTGAAGCAATCGCCCATCCTGCTGCTGGGGTTCGTCGGCGGGGTAATGTGGGCGCGGGCGATGCACCGGAAACTGACCGAAAATGAACGGAGGGCATGACATGACGATAAAAGAAAAGCTGGAAATGATTCAGCAGGAAGCACAGCGCAACAAGGAACGGGTTGAACAATGGAAGCGCGGCAGTTAAGGAATGGGACGTCGTGGCGCGGTAAGGTAAGGATTGGATTGCCCCGGCAAAACAAAAAGCCCAGCGTCCGGGAATGACGCGGGGCCTATGTCAAAGTAGAGGGCAAGTCCACAAATGACATTATTATCTTAGCACCAAATTGGCGAAAAGTCAATTGGAATAAAACATTATTGGAGGGCAAGTAACATGGCAACCAAGAAAACGGCAACCCCTGAAACCAAGACGGTAGAAATCAAGATCAAGGCTCCCATCATCGAAACCGCGAACATCGTGCTTGTTGGGGATTCCCCGCTGATCGTTCACGCGTGGAGCGAAAAGGCGAAGCACGAAATGCTTGAAAGCCAGCAGAAAGAAAAGAAGGACAAGAAAGCCAAGGAAAAGCGCGACCCCTTCGCTGAGTTCATGGATGCGCTGTACTGGATCACGCCGAAGCCGGAAGAAAAGACCCCTGAAGCCTTTGAAGCCGCTGTTGAAGCTGGCGCAAAGTTCGGATTCCCCGTTACCGCTATCAAGCAGGCCGCGCTTGCCGCTTGCTACCGGGCTGGCATCATTCCGAATCAGGCGGGCATGAAATCAGTTTTCAAACTGTCTGCTGTGGATGGCATCAACCCGGACAGCGGCAGTGAATTGGCGGTTATCGAATCGCCTGAACCGCCGAAGTTCCGGGAGGACATGGTAAAAATCGGCGGCATGACGAAAGTGGCTGATCTTCGCTACCGTCCCGCCTTTGTCAACTGGAAAATCTGCTTGAAAATCTCTTTGACCAACGTTGGCACCTTCGATATGCAGAGCATCGTGAACGCGATCAACCTGGGCGGCTTTATGAACGGCATCGGGGAGTGGCGCATGGAGCGCGACGGCGAGTTTGGCGCTTTCCACGTTGAGATGGAGGGTTAAGAAATGGCTGCGTATATGTACGAATACCGGGTGAAGGGGCTTGTAAAAGCCCCCGCCCAGGTTGCCGGGGAAATCATGGAACAGTTGGAGCAGAGCGAGGCGGGGCTTTCCCCCGCTACCCTGTTGGACGCAAGCCGGGATGAAAACGCCCCGCTGCATGGTGAATTTGAATGGCGCGACGATGTAGCCGCAGAGCAGTACCGATTGAATCAGGCGGGCGGCATCATCAGGAACGTGTACCGAATCACGGTTGAAACGCAGGAGAAAGCCCCGGTTCGGGCGTTTGTCTCAACGGGTGAACGTCAACAAGCCTATGTTTCCATTGCAACCGCGCTGACAAATGAAAAGTGGCGGGAAAACCTGCTGGAAAGCGCCAAGCGCGATATGCAGTCCTTCATCGCGAAATATCGCAATCTGGATGAACTTTCCGAAGTTCTGACCGCTATGCAAAAGGCAGTTTAGGAAAGGCGCGTTTCGTCTTGGCGGGGTTCGGATTGGTGCTGAACGGCAGTTCCGGATAGGCGGGGCAAGGCCGGGTTAGGATGGGTTCGCCACGGAGAGGCTTGGCAGTATAGGAATGGCTGCGCTGGGATCGTCAAGGTATGTTCTGGATTTGATCGGCAGTTGCGGAATGGCCAGGAAAGGTTAGTTATTGTCAGGCACGGTCTGGCAAGGTTAGTCAAGGCGGGGCAGTAATGGATCGTTTCGGCAGAGTGTGGTTAGTCCGGGCTCTGGGGGGGATGGCGTGGCAGTAGGGGATTGGAAAGGCGCGGCGAGGAGAGTCGAGTCGGCGCTTGGCGTGGCAGTCTCGGAGGGTAAGGTTATGGTACGTAAAGGCCCGGCTCCGCGTGGCAGTCTCGGAGGGGAACGGTAGGCTGTTGTGGGGCTTGGCCCGGATGTGTGGGGCTTGGCAGTATCGGAATTGATCGGCATGTTATGTTTGGGAATGCCATGGCAGTCGTGGAACGTATTGGCAACGTGTGGCATGTCTCGTAACGGCAGTCGGGGAACGTACGGTATTGTCTGGTTACGGCACTGTTGGGATGGTCGTGGCTACGATTGGCAGTCATGGAGAGTCGTGTCAAGGCGACGCGTGGCCTGTATGGGCAGTCGAGTAATGGCGAGGCTGGGCGAGGTGACGCGGGGCCAGGTAAGGTTAGGCGGACAAAGAATGGAGGGCAGGAAAATGGCAAATGTTTCAAAGGGAGAAAGAAAACTGGTCGGTTTTCGCATTCCGGTTGATTTGCTGGAAATGGTAAAAGAAGAAGCCCAGCGGGAAGGGCTGGGCTTGACCGATTGCTATGTCAAGTTGATTTTTCATGGGTTGGAACGGGTGCAGGAATCGGGCCATGTTCCTTCTCAAACTTCTCAACGCACTGCCTGATAAAGAATGTCGCTTGCTGGTTGAAAGAACGTTCGTTCAGTTTTCCAATGTAGCAAACCTTTTGATACATTTCTTCGTCAAGGCGAAGGCCGCGAAGCGGCAACTTAGACGGCATAACGACACCTCCTTAATACTATGCTATCACAGTATTAACAAAAAAGTCAAGAGAAAATTCAAAAAGGTATTTACAAAGTGTTAACACTATGTTATAATAACAATGCAAACAGAGTGTTTACACAAACAACAAGGAGGGCAAGACAATGACAGCTACGATGGAAAAAGTTTGGAACGAGTACGAAGCCGAGAAGGCGGCGGGAAACGCTGAAACGGCTGAACTGATCGGGGATGTGTACACGGTGCTGGACATGCTGGACAGCGGCGCGGACGCGGAAGAAAACCGGGATTTCTTCGAAAAGACTTACTACGGCATGAGTGCTGCGGCTTGGAAGGTTGAGAAGTTCCACCCCGGAAAGCTGTTTGAAATCCGCATGGTCTGTGAAGAAGCGCTGGTGGAAGCCGGGATTCTGGAAGCGGACGAAGAACCGGAAGAGGCGGACGAGTACGACAGCGAAACCAACTGGGACGAATGGGCCGCAGATCAGCGCTACGATATGTACCGGGACATGGACATTGCAATGGGATATGAAAGGTAAGGAGGGCAAGAAAATGACGCAGAAGCAGTTGATCGGGCTGGCCTTGACGGGAATCAAGGCCAAGCAGATAGCATTACAGAAGGGCATCACGGA
>Ga0326511_10003041_pt1 | contig 13536 bp, 27 predicted proteins | sample 0_2496_0518_D_FD_203701 | JGI IMG/M metagenome (GOLD analysis project Ga0326511, IMG submission 203701) | Bovine rumen microbial communities from UC Davis, California, United States - 0_2496_0518 | ecosystem: Host-associated > Mammals > Digestive system > Stomach > Rumen | place: USA... | reverse complement strand
AACGGAACTCCCGTGGTATAAGCGCTGGTGGCAGACGCTGAAAGACTACCTGCTGATAGCAGGCATCATCTTGCTGATCATTGCGACGCGACGCATCTGGTGGCGGTGGTGTAAGAAATTGTTCCGTATTTAATGGAGGGCGTAATCAGATATGTGCTTCATCATTACACAGACACCCACTCATGCCTATAACCGTCTGCCACGTCCGCTGCCTGTACTGGAAACAGTCGACGACCTGATGGCACTACAAGACCGCATAGAGTGCGACCTCTATATCTCCATGCCCGACGAGTACGGTCAGCGCCGCGTTATGTTCCTCGACCCGCTGTGACCGACACCTTTACAATTTTCCCATCACTTTTCCGTAGTCCTCGTGAACGCTTGTTGCGAGGACTTTTGCATACCTCTGTGTCGTCACGATGTTCTCATGCCCCAGCATCCGGGCTACGTTCTCGATCTTCGCACCGTTGGCGAGCATCCATGTGGCAAAGGTGTGTCGGGCGAGGTGGGAGTGCAGTCGCGTCGCAATACCCGTCAGACGCTGTATCTCCTTCAGACGGTGGTTATAGTCGGCATTACCCACCTGCGGCACGGTACCACCATATTTCTGCAACACCTCGACCGCTGGCGGCAGCAGTTCTGACACATACGGCACACCCGTCTTGATGCGCTTGCCGACATACCGCCACGTACCATCCACCTTTTTATACCGCTTGAAGTCGAAGGCTTCGGCATCGGAGTATGCCAGTCCTGTAAACATTTGAAAGGTGAACAAGTCGCGGGCGATGTCGAGCACAGAGCCGCGCTCTAATGACAGCGTGCGTATCTTTGTCATTTCCTCTTCGGTCAGGTATTCCATATTCTCCTTATCGCCCCGCTTGAACTGTCCCCGCAGCAGTTCGTAGGGGTTGGTCGCTATCTTCCCCATGCGTCGGGCACGGTTCAGCAGGGCTTTCAGCGTCTTGTGGTAGTTATACACTCCAGCATTACTCAGTCGTTCGGGTACCACCCCCGCCAGTCGTGCCGCCTCGCTGACGGGTTTGCGCAGCGAGTGCAGCCAGGCATCAAACTCATATAACTTCTCTGTGGTCACATCGTCCCACGTCCGCATCTGTCCCCATTCCTCCAGTCGGTTCTCCAAGGGGTAGTAGTGCTTGCGTGTACCCTCGTCGATGTCGAGCAGCGGTATCTGCTTGTGAATCCAGTCGAGCAGCACGGGCTTGCCGCTCTGTACTTCTACCTCTGCCCATACCCGCTTGCGGATGGCTGCCACGTCAATCTGACGGTCGGCAGCAATCGCCTCGTTCACCGCACGTCCCACCTTTTCATATATGATAGCCAGCCGCTCGTTCAGCGACTTCGCGTCCAGACGGTTCACCACCTGTCCGGCAACCCATTCACTCTTCCGCACTTTGATACCCGTTGACAGATACACATGCCTGCGGTTGCTGGTAATCCTGATATCCAGCATAGCCTCCTTCCCTTCCTTCGCCCGTCCCTTGCGGTCGAGCACAATAGCCGTTGTCGTACTCATTCTCTAATTTCTTAGGTCCAACATACTAAAAACTATCTCTCGCCGGGCATATCATCACCATTATGGCCGCTGTACTCGCATATTACCGCAGGTCAAAGAAAAAATGTTTCCCCACTGTTTCCCCACTGTTTCCCCATTTTTCGCAAAGTGGGGAAACATCCGAGCCAGATATACCCGAATTTACCTTGATACGCCTATCGGCACATCAAGTCATCCAACCTAAAAAATCCTTGTATTTACGGGGGATGCCGCGCTAACCAACCTATTTCCGCACTTTTCCCGCATCCCTCAATTTCCTTTCTTCGTGATCCGTTTGGGGTCGCGCAGAAATTTGCGCTTCCTGTTTGTAGAAAGCGGTATTGGGGACTTGGGTAACTTATATGGGGAAACATTTGGTAGGTTTTTATTGATTCTCGATGGGTCGTGGAACATTGTCAGCTGCTCCGATTGTAAAGGGATAATTGCCAAGGGAGTCTTTTTTCTGCAGTTCAGCGAGTTCGGCACGGAGGTCGGCTATCTGCTGCTGCAAATTGTCAATCAGGGTGTCTTTTGTGGCCAGTTGACCACGAAGGGCACTGATGGTTTCTTCCTTGGAAGCGAGTTCGCGCCTGGCAGACTCATCAGCCTTTGCAATCTCCCGTTTTAATGACTCGATGGCATCGTCCTTGGCGGCGAGCGCTGCGTTCATCAAACTGCCGTAATCTGGCATTGGCTGACTTGTGGGTTTGCTATCCGTAGCAACCATCTCGCCCTCTCCACTCATCAGCCAGTTGGCTGAAATTACCGGGAACGCTTTTTGTATTCTGACACAGATATTGTCTGTCAGAACCTTTGGGTCTCCCTTTAGCAGCCGAGACACATTGGGGCTTGTCGATCCTAATGCCCTGGCAAGGTCTTTTTGCGTGTGAATAAACCCATTGTCCCGCAAAAACACAAAAACCTCATTCATTCTCTGTTTCTTATCCATAATAACTAAATTAAGTTAAAAGTTAGGCAAAGTTGCTATGGATAATAACTTTATTTTTTATCTTTGCATCCCGAAAGTAAGAAAGAAAAACCAACCGTCGGGACACAAGAAAAGCCTTTGGGCGCGAAATAGCGTCTATAAGCGTATAGCGGCTGCGCCGCCTTTGTCATCATCCAACTGCAAAGGTAAGGCTTTTCTCCCGATTATATGCGAAAGTAAGAAAGAAATTAAGAAACATTAAAACGATGCAGGAGAGAGTAACCAGACAAGATTTGCGGAACATGCGTGTTGGTCAGACGCGCATCTTTACGCTGGCCGACAAGAAGAAGATTACGTCTGCGAGGGTACAGGCGAACCAGTTGAAGCAGGAGGAGGATTTGGAGTTTGACGTGAAGCCGGACTTCGATGCCTCTGCTGTGAGTATAACGAGAATCAAGTAATTATTGCTGTGGCACAGCGATATACCGGGCGGTTATGGACAGGTTGCTAAGACAAGAGATAATACAGGAGTTCCGTCGCTCTATGGAGGGGCTGAACGAACGGTATGTAAAAGCTGAAACGCTGTGTGAGCATGTCGAGGTGCTGACTCCTGACTGGCTGAAGCGCCATGGGTCGTGCTTTAACCGCACGAAGATGATATGGACTGACAAGACTGGACGGCGGCACGAGGACGGCCCCTGGTTATATCCTCTACACGAGATTATCGGTATGGTGCAGGATGGGCGCATCAAGGAACTGGTTGAGAAGTGAATTTTGCAAAGACACAGCCTTTGCCTACTTACAAGTCTACAAGAATGATAGATGCAGATAACACTATACGATTCTCGCCTGCCGACGTACCTGACTTGCCGGAATTAAGGCCTCGGAAAAAGCGAAAGCAGAGGAAGCGTGAGACACCTGAGCCGAGTGGCTGGCGACCTTTTGGTGAAGAATGGTGACATTATATATACTCTCGCATGTCCGACCAAAGACAAGCTGACCCAGGCACCGTCGCAACACGGCGGCGGTGCTTTAGAAGAAAACATAAATAATACAAGATATGATTGACGATTTTGATTTTTTGCGACTTCATGGTGAGGATTATTGCCAGCTTAGCAATAATGGTTACAGGCTTGCCGACATACAGACTGGAAACGGCGACAGTTATATCGTAACTTTCAATGCTGACGGAAGAACTGACGTGCATTTTTCTGTTGTTTTAAAAAATAGAGAGAGTGTTGAAACGCTGAAAGAATGTATCGGTATGGATATCGTTGAGTTCTTTGTTAAGGTATGGAAGTTGAACCGCTGATTCCGGTCATCCCCGCCGTCTGTTGGCGGCGGGATTTTTTAAAGACAAATTACGAACTATAAAAAATACGATTATGGGAAAACGGATACATGGCGAGAATGCCACTATTACACAGGTTGTCAGGCTTCACAATGAGGGCTGGCAGATTGAGAATATCGCAAGCATGGCGAGAGTTAAGCCTGAACGAGTGCGTCAGATTTTGAAGGACAAAGGAATAATAATGTAAAAAGTAGAGTTATGACACAACAAGAGTTTTTAGATGCAGTGAAGCATCAGCAATCTTTGACAAGGAAGATCATGGCGAACCGCCGACGACGCTCGGAGTGCATCCAGGAGGCTGCACGGGAGCGTTACAAGCACCTGATTGGTAAGTTCTTTATTCGTGACACGGAACTGAAGGGCGCGACAGGTGCTGACTTGTATTATGTGTATGGCATCTCGACTGACAGCAGTTATGTCAACAGTGACGAGGTGGTGTTATGTGTTGAATGCAAGGGTCTGTATAAGAATTATTACGGGAAACCCCAGAAAACGGCGGGTATAGGCTATAGTGAATATTGCTTTCGTTTTGCCGTTGATACAGACCTTGATGTCAGGTTTGCGAAGATGTGGGTCTCAGAGGATCGTGCCTCCGGCATCATTGACGAGTATTGTAAGGACTTTTGCAAAAGTTTTGTTTCCAAGAAATAACCCAGGATTAGCTCAGACCACAGATTTTCCTTCAGTCCTGCTGCGGTCTCAAAGATCTGCCAGCCAAAGACAGCGGCAGGACATTTTTTACTTTTTAATACTTATGACTAAGATATGAGCAAAGAAGAATTTGAAGAGAAATTCGATGAGATGATGCAGGAGCTGGAGCTTCTGCCTGGCGAAAGTATAGACATCGCCTATATGCTTGGCGAGAACCAAGAGATAGGTTGCCGCTGCGAGGTATATCAAAATGAGTAATAGAAGGAATAGTTGTGAAAGCAAAAAGAGAGGAAGGCTATTGCAAAGGATGTGCAAAACTTTATAGGAAATGTGCAGGTTTTTATGCCTACCCAAATCCAGAGTGCTATGTCAAGAAAACGAAGCCAGATTCTTATGCCTATCTTATTGAACTTGAAAGAAATTTAAAAGGAGGATAAAGTTATGAAAGCAAGCGAAGCACCAGAGAAAATCTACTTGTTTGAAAACCCTATTGATGGAGGCCCTGATTATCGGTGGCTTTCTAAAAAAAGTAGTGATGAAGATATTGAGTATGTCCGCAAGGATGCCTTTATCAAGAAGGCTTGTGATTTTTTTGAAGAAAACATAAAAGAGGAGGATTGCAAAATCGGAAGCAGTGAATGGACTGAGTTAAGAGCAGAATACAAGTCTTTAGACTCTTTTATAAGAGCATTTGTAGAATATATGAAAGGAGAATAAGATATGACAGAACAAAACAATTTAGACAACTGCGAGGCACAACAGGTGCGGCAGCAGTCGGAGTTTTTGAAGCAGGTATCTGACTTTGCGGAGTACATGCACAAGGAGTATATCAAAGGGAGTGACGGTGATATGTCGCTATTTATATCTGCTGGTGACAAAACAATGGGTGAGGAACATGTAGGTCGTGTCCAGTGCATCATGGGTCAGGAGTGGATGGTGGCCGCCGGTCTTGCATCATGGCTGAAGGATGGAGACCATCGCGACCTGTTCCGTGCTGCCCGCCGCATGGCAGATGACTATGATGACCTACCAGAGCGTCGCAAGGAATTGCGCCGCCAGCGCAGGGTGCTTTACACGATGATGACCGTTTCGGTACTATGGGTGTGTGCCATTATCCTATTCCAAGTGTTTGGAATTGGCAACTGGATAACCACGGTCAGCAATCTGCTGCTGATGACCTATGTCGGCTTGCAGCTCTGGGCGTTGCGTGCTGACTTGAAGCGCAAACTCGCCCGTTTCCATACTGACGAGAGCGACCACCGGTGCAATATGATCGAGCATGGCATCCGCGAAGCCATGCAGCGGTTCTTTAGCAAGTTCCAGAGAGAGCAGGATGATGAAGAGGAATAAGGAGGACTGAGATATGGCAAACGAACAGCAGACAGCAATTATAATTAAAGGCAAGGTGCATAGGCTTACGGTAATGCCCGATGACGACCCGTGTCTTTGCAAGGAGTGCTCGTTGCAAGAACTATGCGACAGACTGGAGGAGGACATTCTTTGCAACTTAATAGGAGGGTATGACGGACATTGGATGTTTAAGAGCGACGATTAAGGACAAATAATTTAATAAAGGAACTATGAGCTTAGATTTATACATCAGAAGCCACCACCCAGTGAAGCATCGCGGGACTGGCGTATTCATCCGAGACAACGGACAGACGAGAGAACTGAAGACCATCGAGGAGGTGAAGGCGCACTTCCCGGATGCCGACACAAGCGATATCGACATCCGCGAGTGGGAGGATGACGAACTCTTTCACTGCAACATGACGCACAACCTCACGAAGATGGCAAGCCATGTACCGATTGATGGAACGGACGGAGCCGTGACACTGCCACGCGACTTCGAGCGAGACAAGCCCGACTACAAGCCCGAGCCGCTGTCGGCATACAATCTGCTGTGGCACCCAGAGACGAACCCATTGCTAAAGCAGGTACACTTGAAAGGCAAGAACTCTGACGGAGAGGACTACGAGGAAGACGTGACTGCCATCGACGCGGAACTGATTCGCCAAGCCTGTGCCGTTCACCTCTACATCAAGTCGCATCGTGAGGAATTGTCGAAGTACAACCCGTCAAACGGCTGGGGCAGTTATGACAATCTGCTGAAATGCAGTGGCGAGTTCGTGAAGGTCCTGCTCGACATTCCGGCAGAGGAATACGACAATTATTTCCTCTATTGTTGGACGTAGAGACGGCACGGTGTGACCGCCACCGCATGAAGCTGTACGGGTAGAGAAGATAATGTATAACTATATAAAAGGTATAAATATATGAGCAAGACGTTAAAAATACTATCAAAACCAAAAGGAAACGCAGAAGAGTATGGCCGTTGGAGCGTGAATCCATACATCGGATGCGGTCATGGCTGTCTGTACTGCTACTTGAAGAAAGGTCCGTCGGGGGCTTACCTCGGACAGGACAAGCCCGTACTGAAGAAGGGTGTGGTGAATGAGGAACACGCCTACCACCTGACGATGGCAGAGATTATCGAGAACCGCGAGGAAATCGTGAAAGACGGAGGGCTGTTTATGACGTTCACCAGCGATCCGTGCGCAGAGCAGACTCGCTATCTGTCACTGAGTATCGCCCACGATGCCTCTTATCAGATGCACATTCCCGTAATGATACTTACCAAGAATGCCACGTTTCTCGATATCGACCCTAACATTTCAAAACTTTTGGGGATTGACAAGTGGTCATGGGTGCCTATTATTCCCTTCTATCATACAGGCAACGGGCGGCTCTGTTTCATTGACAACCCGCACTTTACCACCGATGCTGATCCTATTGCCTTCGGCTTTACACTTACCGGGCATGATGAACTGGAGCCGAATGCGTCGCCTAACGCTGACCGTATTAATGCCTTACAACGGCTGACAAAGAGAGGTTTCAAGACCTGGGCGAGTATCGAGCCTGTGATTGATTTCAAATCGTCACTTACCATGATAGCAAAAGCCGTTGACGTGGGTTGCAAGCACTTCAAAATCGGACTACTTACGGAGAATACACGGGTATGCCGCAAGAAATTCGATGTGACAGAGTGCATGGGGTTTATCACTGACGTGCTGACGCTCACCAACGGAAAGGCTACCGTCTATTGGAAACAGTCTGTGCGTGATTTGCTCGGCACCGTTTACACTCCAGCAGCCGTTGACGAAATACTCGATCAGCCTAATGCTGTCGGAAAGGATTGGAATATGTTCAAGAAGGAGGACTGAACGATGGCAAAGAAGATATTCGCAGGTAATGGACTAAGCCGCACGGCGATGGTGTTTAAGATTGCAACGCTGGCGGGACATAAGCTAACGGTGCCAGAACTGAACCGCATCAAGGATGTCAACCCACGCGCCCTGGAGCGTGTCTATGACTCCGTATCGGGGGGGGTAAGTAAAGGTGATGCGCTGTTTGCGCTCAAACTGGTATTAAAATAATCCGAAATAATATAAGGCGATATGAACGAAAGAAAAATGACCATCGGCGAGGTTAAACAAATCGTCGAGAAAGTATTGAGTGAGAATAAGTGCGACGCGAACATTGAGAGTGTTGAACCGAACAGCGACGGTGACTACTGTACCGTGACTTTGGGTGGCGATGTGTGGCTGCATGTACTGAAAGGCATTGAGGAAGCCGTCGGTGACGATCCGATTGTCAGTGGCGAGGAGTATAATGAGATTAGCCTGTTCTTTCGCATCCCTGAAGCTGGTAAGACTGGTGTTGGCGGCTACAATCACGAAGAGGAATCTGCACCCGCCATTCCTGACAACATGAGGCACAAGGAAGAGTTCTACGACTCCGAGGATATCGTAATCCCAGGCACGGAGATAAAACGCAGCCGTACCGAGGAAAACGAACAGGTGGTGGCGTGGATGAAAGAGACGGGTCACTATCCCATCGTGTATATCCGCCTCGACGACGGTGTGCATGTGGAGGTGAGCGACATCTACGACCAGAAGTTGCACGACATCCTGGAGCGCGGCGAGGCGGTAGGTGGCGACGGTCGCAAGTATAAGATTGAGAACCCCGACAATATCTTCCCCATCGGCGACAGCATCTGCGTTCGTGCCACCTGCATTGAGACAGGTATCGGCGATGTTTATGGGCTGGATTTCTTAGTGTAAGGAGGAGTGGCGCAATGAAGTTTACACAGACAGCCCCCACAGGTGGCGATGAGACCGCACCCTACGACGTGAGTGACTACCAAGCAAAGACCATCGTCGAGTTCATCCACGAAGTGCTGGCGCAACGCCCAAATGAATGGGGATATATCGAGGTGAAAGATGGACCAGCGTGCGAAGGATTCTATTGGCGCATTCGCATAGAATACCGACACGGCGAACTGCTCAACGATATACCAGACGCATGGCAGTATCGCGAAATCGGCAACGTGAAAGCCGTAGGCGGTTGGAGCAGAATGGACTACCTTATCACTCCCAAGCGGTAGCAATTTTTTCACTTTTCACTCTTAACTTAAAAACGAGTAAACGACATGAAAGTAACAAAGCATTATGAGAGCGACCACGTGATGCTCTACGTGGAGGAGGGTGACCTGCGCACCTGCATCACCCTCGACAGCGAGCGACAGATGAAGCGTCTGGGGGAATGTCTCACCGACCTCTACCGCACCGACAGCCTCGAAGTCACCATCGAGCCGAACAAGGGGTAAAGGATTTTTTGACCACTAATTTCACTAATTAAACGAATTGAATTGGCGATATGAAACAAATGACAAGACGAGAGGCTATCGAGGCCATCAAGGGAATGTTTGAGACGAATACAGGTCAGGAGGACAATGTGTCACGGCTCATTGAGGAAGAGAACGATACTGCCACATTCATGCTCGACAAGCACAAGTATGAACGCGGCGAGATTATCGGAAAACTAAGCGAATATTTCAAGGACGTGAACATCGTGGACGGACTTTGCCGCATTGGCGGCATTACGTTTGTGTTTACGACGGTAAAGATTGAGGAGCGACCAAAGAAGGAGGACTGACCGATGACAAGATACACATTGATGCTATTCCAAATGGCATATCCCGAGCAGATAAAGATCGATAAGAGCAAAGTGAAAGGCGGCATTCACATAGAGTGCTGGCTTCTTAATGAAGACAAAGAACCTCACATGCTTTTATTCGATGGCGGTCCGTTTCCGACGGAAGAGAGGGTAAACGACACGATTCAGAAATTACTGGCAGTACAATTAAACGAACAGTAAGGACATGGAATGTGGAGTAAGGAAAAAACCGCAATGGTGCAGGATAGCTTCAATCATTCGATGCGAGGAATGTCCGCACTGGCAGCTGTCTTTAGAAGAAAGAATAGAATTAAAAAATAAGGCGATATGAAACAGATAGAGAAAATCAAGGCGATGATTCGCGAGATGATGGCACAGGAGATGGATACTTTCAAGGAGGCTGTCAGCAACGGCGAGGCGGACGAAACGGTTTCGCCCGTGGTCTATACGATGCTGCAGGTGCTGATGTCAAAGATAGAAGCGATGCCGAAGGTGTGGCACAGCATCGACGAGAAAGCCGACAGCAGCAAGTTTATAGTGCTCTACGATGTCGATGGCGGCTACATGAGCCCACCGAGCAGATGTATGCTCGGGTTTGATTCGTGGTTCATCAACGCGATGAACAAGAAGTACGGAGCCAACTACACGATGTGGGCATACAAGGATGACCTGGCACCAAATAAGGAGAAGGACTGAGCGATGGCGGACTATGATGTTTTAGATATGGCGGTGATGCTGCGCAACGCTCAAAGGAGCCTGCGCAAGCTGTTCCCCGACTACGAAGAGAAGGCAGAGCCGTGCCGCCAGCTGCTGCGACGGATGATGGCCGACATACCCACCGACAAGGTACTGGTGGCACTGACCCATGCACTGCAGGCTGTGGTGGATGCCAACGGCGGCGAGCATGGCGACACGCAGAAGATTCAGGTGCATAGCCTGTGGCTGACGGCGGCGGCGAAGGACTTGCTCGACGAGGAACACGCCGTGTCGGTGGCTGATAAGATTAAGGAACTGTTAAAGTAAAGAGTAGACGAATATGATATGCAAACGATGTGGGGCTGAGATGCCCGATGCAAAGAGAACCTGTTCGGAGTGCGGAGCCTTCCTGGAGGGCTACACGCTGAACAATGTGACGGGAGAGTATGGTTATCGTGGTGCTGACGGCAACTTCTACAAGAGCGAGGAGGAGTATCGTATTCAGTCGAGTGCCGCCGTGCAGTCGGCGATTAAAACGCAGGAATAAATAACTTAAAAGGAATACGATGAAACGAATGATCAATTACATCTGGCAGTGGATGGCTCTGCGGAAGCGGGAGAAGGCCGTGGTCAAGTTGGAAAGGGAGATGCAAGACCGCATGACCTGCATCGACGAGAAGATGGCGCTGAGGGAAGTGACCGATGTCTATGCCAAGTACGTCTGCATGATGCACGGCTGGAATGACAGATGGATGGGCGATTGTACTGACGAGTTCTGCGAGGTCAGCCTGTCGTTTATGAACGGCTACATCAAGGCACTGCACGACAACGGGCTGAAGTTCCAGAACGGGCTGGTGAAGAAGCGCGACATCACGGAGGAAATGCCCTGCGGTGCGCTCGACTACTACCGCAAGGATGCCATTCGTGACACCAAGCGCGAGTGTATCGCCGCCCTCGAAAGGGTGATGGCGCAGTACGAAACATCGAAAGCCAACATCAATACGATTGTCAGCGCTTTCAGGAAAGAGATTAAGGAGGACTGAACAATGAAAATAGAGGAAGGCAAGCAGTATTACTTCTACGACGACAGAGCAGAGGAAGATGTGTGCAAGGCTCATGTGCAGTACATACTCCCGCACCCTGAACGTGACGATGACAAGCTGATAGTATATCGCTGGTACGGCAAGCACCGACAGCGTTGGTGGTATGGCGTGACAACCATCAGCCAGCAGGAAATGTGGGCTGACTATGTTCAAAAGGTCATCGTCTGTAGGAAGGGGCGGAGGATGTGCCGGAAATGCGGACAATGCGGCTACTACATGGCCTATGTAAAGACAGACGGCACGAAAGATCACTACGGCGACTGTGCCAGCATTGGCATGAATAAAGAATGCGACGAGAGGAACAACCACTACAAGGGTCCCGTCGAACTTCTTCTGCAAGTGGACGAAAAAGAGGATGCCTGCGGATTCTTCAAGACGAAGCGTATCAAGCGAGTCAAGGAGTACATCAAGACGCATCCCGGAGACTACTACCAAGAAACGAACTTCAAGCCGCTGCCAGTGCGATGAGCAAATTCTTTTTCAACAAATTAATTGAAACGAATAAATTTTGACAATAATGACAAACGACAGAATTACACAAGATGAGTTCTTGAAGGGAGTGCAGAAGCAGCGTTCACTGATACGCAAGCTGCTGTCGGGTGAGAGACGGCGCACTGAGGTGCTGACAGAATTGGCACGGCAGAGATACGGCTGGATGATAGGCAAGTTCTTTAATGCAGGCAGCGATTCGTGGTGGCACGTTTCACAGGACTCCATCTGCTGCATCAAGGACATAAAGGCTTCGGCAAAGAACGTGTTCAACGACGAGGTTCATCTGCACATGGAGTATCAAGTGGTGGAGCCTCGCATTGAGCACGACGTGATGGTAAACCTGAATTGTCACACGGAGAAGTATTACTTCAACCATGACGAAGATTTGGAGGCACTGATGGCGCAGAAGTGGGTGAGCTGGGAGGTTGCCGACGAGCAGCTGTTCCACAGATACGAGCAGATGCGTCAGAGTTACGGACTGCGGAAGTACGACCGGCTTGCAATAGCCCTCGACAAGATTGCGTCGCTGCAGGCAGCACTCGCAGCCAAGGACGAAGCCCACCGTGCCGAAATGAAGGGCATGATAAGGTGGAACGGCAAGACCGAAAGCCATCTGCACGAAAGACTGTGCAAGGACTACGAGCAAGCCAACACCATGATTAAGTGGGCTTCACGTTGCGACCATCCTATTGAAAGCGAAGGATTGATCAAGGTCAGCGAGTCTGCCGACAGCATTATTAGTTTTATTAAAAAGGAATTGGGAATAATCAAGGAGAACTGCCTATGCCAATCGACACCACACTGAACGAGCAGAAGATACAGCAGAAGTGCGAGCGGATTGCAGCAAACATTGCCGACCACGGGCGCACGGAAGGTACGGAGATAGCTACCCATAAGGAAATGCACTGGCTGGAGCTACAGATGGCACTGCGCGGCGTGCTGTTCTCATACAGTGCCGCCGAAAGCACGTACCAAAATGGTGACGAGAGCTATTACTACTATTGGGCTATCTCGGTCAGCGAGGAGCGTGACAAGGTGGATGAGTTCCTTAGATGTTATCCCGTGCTGTCAGCCAGTGAGCTGGATAAGCTATACATCCTCGCCGCTAATGACAGCCGACAGTATGAGAATGTAAAGCTGGTGCGCCGACAGGTGATGCGCCGCGACCGCCAGCGTCGTCAGCGCGAGAAGAAAGAGCGTCTTGAACAGGAGGCATGGGAGCGTGAACAGCGTGAGGAAGAAGAACGTGAAGCTGCCATGCAGGAAGCCTACGACCATCGCGATGACTTGACATGGCTCGTCAGTCGTATTGAGTCGCTTGGCTGGGAGGTGACGCTGAAAAGGAAAACCACGGATTAAATAACTAAAAGAAATCACATACATTATGGAAATTGACATTGATATTGATGACATCATCGCGTCGTGCCACACGTGGGAGAAGAAAGAACTCTACAAGGCACTGCTGGAGGACGGCGACGTGCTCAGTGAGAAAGAAAAGATGCAGAAGGAGCGCGAGGAACGGCAGGCGGAGGAGTTCCACCTGATGCAGTCCCTCGAAGCCATGAGCCGGTACGAACTGAAACAGACGCTGTGCAATCTGCTTGGCGTGGCAACATACTCGGACGAAGCGGCACTCCGCAAGGCATTGGAACCGATCATCAAAGCGTAGGGAGGACTGACGTATGGAACATGTAAATCACCCAAAGCATTACAACAGTCATCCCAATGGGATTGAGTGTATCGA
>Ga0326511_10003040_pt1 | contig 13538 bp, 13 predicted proteins | sample 0_2496_0518_D_FD_203701 | JGI IMG/M metagenome (GOLD analysis project Ga0326511, IMG submission 203701) | Bovine rumen microbial communities from UC Davis, California, United States - 0_2496_0518 | ecosystem: Host-associated > Mammals > Digestive system > Stomach > Rumen | place: USA... | reverse complement strand
ATCTTTCCAAGCTGCTCTTCAATATAGACATCCATACCTTTAAGGACTGAAGTAAGGATGATATTGGAGCTGCCGTTCACACCGTCATCATACTGGTCGACGTCGCAGCCGATCGCGTAGACGCCTGTCGTCTCCTTGATAGCTGTGAAGCAGCCGTTGCCTGAAGAACCTGCAGCCGGGAAAATAACGTCGCAGCCCTGAGAAATCAGCGCCTCAGCGACAGTCTTGCCTGTTGCCTCATCGGCGAAGTCGCCGACGTAGTTGCCGCCTACATTTGCACCCATGCCCTGAACTTCAACAGTTGCCTGGCCTGCGTATGCAGCGATCTCGACGCACTCAACATTCGTGCCGAACTTTGCGTTCGAATAGTTGACACCGCTCATGAAGCCGAACTGATAGTTGACGTTGGACGGGAATGCGATACCGTTGACAACAGCGACCTTACCTGTCTGAGATGTAAGAGCAGCTGCAACACCTGCCAGGAAACCGCCCTGCTCCTCCTGGAATGTCATTGTGTAGACATTGTCCAGAGTCATCGGATTGCCTTCGGAGTCTGTGATCGTAGAGTCAACGACAAGGAACTTCTTGTCCGGGTTGGCCTGTGCGATCTCGCCGCAGCCTGCGAAGTTGAAGCCCGGAAGTACGAATACGTCATAGTCACCTACAAGGCTCTCGACTGTGCTGATGAGCTTTGTAAGGTCGGATTCCTTGACGTCTGTTACTGTGCAGTCACTGTGGTTGGCAATGAACGCCTTGATGCCGTCATAGCAGTTCTCATTGAAAGAACCATCATCGACACCTGATGATGTAATGATGCAGATCTTGAGACCGGATGCATCAGCTGTTGCAGCGCCGGAATCTGCCGCCGGTGCCGTTGAGACCGGGTTGCCGCCGCCGCATGCGGCAAGGCCGAGTGCCATTGCGCCGACCAGAATCGCGGCAAAAAGTTTGCGAATTCCTTTTTTCATGTTTCTTCCTCCTTAAATTTTTGGCGGCATCCGCCGCTTGTATTTAGAATGTCATTTTATTATACCACGCCTTATTTTTTTGGTAAATAGTGTGAATACATTTCTATAATAAAACATTTTTCTGTGAATTATGCACGATATGGGACCTCAATTTTGAAATCTTCCAAACTGAATCCCTGCAGTCTACGCTTCACTACTAATCGACACTCGCCACTGAGACTGGTTTATTGGGGCAGTCGCTATCCATGAAATCATCTCTATTCTACTGAAGGCAAGAAAGCTGGCTCCCAGTCATTTATGGTCAAAACGCCGCTTCAAGACTGCCCGAGGGGCATGGCGGGCAGTCGCTACCCGTGAAATCATCTCTATTCTACTGAATGCAAGAATGATGGCAGGCAGTCATCTTAATTCAATTCGGCGTTTCAAGACTGCCCGGGTGATTTGGCGGGCAGTCGCTATCCGTGAATTCATCTCTATTCTACTGAATGCAAGAATAATGGCGGGCAGTCACCTTAGTTCAGTTCGGCGTTCCAAGACTGCCCGGGTGATTTGGCGGGCAGTCGCTATCCGTGAATTCATCTCTATTCTACTGAAGGCAAGAATGATGGCTCAGTCATTTTATGGTCAAAACGCCGCTTCATGACTGCCCGAGGGGCATGGCGGGCAGTCGCTATACGTGAAATCATCTCTATTCTACTGAAGGCAAGAATAATGGCGGGCAGTCACCTTAATTCAGTTCGGCGTTTCAAGACTGCCCGGGTGATTTGGCGGGCAGTCGCTATCCGTGAATTCATCTCTATTCTACTGAATGCAAGAATAATGGCGGGCAGTCATCTTAATTCAATTCGGCGTTCCAAGACTGCCCGGGTGATTTGGCGGGCAGTCGAGTTCGCTGAAACCACCTCTATTCTACTGAGGTCAAAAATCTGATATAAGACCGTCATACGGTCATCGATCATCAAACTCGATAAAGGCGACTGCTTCTTAGCCGTAAATTCAGCAGCGTGTTAAGCTGATTTAACTAAAAACGAGTCAAAGAGACTGCCTATGCTCTTTGATTTGACCTTTATGCAGCACTGCACATGTGTAGTATTTTGCAAGATCGACTGCCGACTTCTTAATCACGAGGTTTAAACCGGATGATTTACCGAAGGCAAGTCTAAAATAAGAAAAAGAGGACGCATGAAAAATGAATTCTCATTTTTCACACGCCCTCTCATAAATTATCAAAGGCTGTCGCAACGTCTGTGCGGTCCTACTCACTTTCAAGAACGCCTTGGCGTTCTTGCCGCGACGTGCGCGGCGCGAGAGCGCCTTCCACTGCGCACGTCTGCGATCCGCTGGAGGCGTTTTTATCATTTACCTGAGTTCATCTCATAATACGCAATCCTGCTAAGCATCTCGCGGTCGACCGCGAACGGAGCCAGCGCCATCTTAGCCGGATTCCCGGAGAGCTCCTCGATTGCCCCTTCGAGGACCTCAGCAAGCTGCTCCTCCGATGCATCAATTCTGCCGCAGCACGCATGATACACATCCTCAAAATCCTGAAGAGATGTAAATCCCGCAGTCGACAACAGATAGTCGCGGTCCGCCTCCGGTGCTTCCGCAAGATAGCCCGCGGTAAAATAGGCAGTGGCTTTTCCGTGCGGCACATGCAGCTTCGTTGTCACCGAATACGACAGGCCGTGGGGCAGCGTGGTCGCCGTGTGGGCAATCGCCATGCCAGCCATCATCGATGCACGCATCATGTTGAGCAGGTCACTGTCCTCCGCCTCTCGCACGCCGCGCAGGATCGGAAGGCTTCTCGCCCACATCTTGAGGCCTGCATCCACGCACATCCTGCTGTAATCCGTGGCCTTGGAGTTGAGATAGCTCTCATACAGGTGGGTCAGCGCGTCGAAAATCGTGTTGCTGAGCACATGCTTCGGGGCAGACTTTAAATACTTGCCGTCGAGCAGGGCAAGATCTGCGAATATCTTGTGCGGGATCGACTTCTTCACCATCTTATCGGTGTCTGTCAGTACGGATACCGGAGTGACCTCCGAGCCGGTGCCACAGGTCGTCGGAATGGCCACGATCGGCAGTGTACTGCTGTCCCCGTCCGGCTTGTACAGATAGGAGACATCTTTGTCGGCCTTTTTGATCATCAGCGCAATGGCCTTCGACGCGTCGAGCGGCGAGCCTCCGCCGACGCCGATCACAAAATCAACACTCTCTGCGATACCGAAATCTCTGGCCTTCATAATAGTCTTCACGGACGGGTTCTCCTCGACCTCATTAAAGACGACGTGTTCGACACCGACGCTGGCAAGGGCGGCAGCGATGTCGTCGTAGGAGCCATTTGCAAATGCAGACCTGCGCCCCGTCACGATCAGTGCCTTCTTCCCGAACTTCGCGATATCCGCAGCATGGTTCTTTACTGCCTCGGATTCCTCATAAACTTTAGCGGGCATATAAAACATAGCCATAAGATATTCCTCCTTAAATTAATTCCTCTTGTTATACTTCATCATCGACAGACCGACATCGTCTCACGAACAGCCAGGTGGACTGCGTAGCTGCCCCTGCAGTCTCCGCTTCGCTACGCACAATACATAATTCGCAACTTATTTAGTCGGTCAATATACAGATATCTTACCACGTTCGAACTGTTTTGTGGTATCATCTAATCAATAATCGGACAGAGTTCAAAATACCTCTTTCCGGCGGGAATGAACGCTATAACCGAAAATATCCAAACTCAGCGTACAGTCCCCTCAAAAACGCAGCTTCCAAAGTGCTTTCTTTTCGCGCCTTATAGGACCGGCTTCGCGTCGTGAGCACGATTCAGGCACCCCGGCTAGACAGCTGCACAAAAAAACGCGGCCACCATGACCGCAATATAAAAAGGAGGAACTCCCATGATCAGAAAACCCGAAGAATTCCGCATCGAGTACAAGGAACACATGCGCGACGGTGACGGCACAGTCCAGCTCACACATTTCATCACAGGTCCGGAAGAGTTAAACGGCAAGGGCCGTCTCTTCGCAAAGATCACTCTGAACCCCGGCTGCAGCATCGGCTATCACGTTCATGAAGCCGACGCCGAGCTTTTCTACATCTTAAAGGGAACCGCAGAGTATAACGATGCCGGCGAGATCCGCACAGTCACGGCGGGCGACGTCACCATCTGTCCGACAGGCACCGGCCACGGTATTGCCAACAAGACTGATGAGGTCGTGGAGCTGGTGGCGGTGATTGTGTACGAGTAATCGCAACCACAAGATGCTCCAGACCCAAAACCTATACTCGTAATGTTGATATCTTTTTAGAAAAAGGGGCGCTCCGATGGGTGAGCGCCCCTTTCCTTTACTTCTGCATTAGGAGCCATTTTAAGAACCCCATTTTTGTTTTACCTACAATCAAAAATAATAAAACCGAAAAAGACAGGGTAGCCATATAGCGTACAGGACTGTCCCACACATGAAAAAGCTCTCCGAGAATAGTCAAAGAGGCCGTATGGGTGAGAAATAGTATTGAACTTAGATTGCGAGCTCCTTTACTAATCTTGTCTGAAATCATATTTTCTAAGATCGTTGGATGGATGCAAATCAAAAAGAGCAATATTCCTTGAACTGCACCAAATTGGAAAGTACTTCCCCACTCAGGCGCATACACTCCGCCTTGAGCGGTGATTTTTATTAGCGAGAACTTCTTTATTATGTAGCTTTTGCTATTATAAGTATTACATGTCACAATTTATAAAGGCATTTTCTGTCTTTATATGCCTATGCGAAAGAGGCAAAACAATATGGTTGAGTTCATAAGTTTGAAACGACAGAACAGTATATATGCTTCAGAATATGAAGAGGCGCTGCTACGCGCAGCCCGTTCAGGATGGTACATCCTCGGCAACGAACTGCAGCTTTTTGAAAACCAGTTTGCAGCATACCTGGGTGCACAATATTGCGTTGGCGTAAATTCCGGTCTGGATGCGCTGATTCTTGCAGTTCGCGCGCTTGATATCGGGCCTGGTGACGAAGTAATCGTCCCGGCCAACACCTACATTGCCAGTGTTCTTGGCGTCACAGAAAACGGCGCAACACCGGTATTTGTGGAACCGGATGAAATGTTTTGTCTCGATGCGGAAAAAGTTGAGGCTGCGATAACATCGCGAACTAAAGCTATCCTGCCGGTTCATCTTTATGGGCAGCCCTGTGATATGGAGCGCATCTGCGCCATTGCGGAGCAGCACGGTCTCTACATAATCGAAGATTGCGCACAGTCCCACGGTGCCGTGCAGAACGGGCGAAAGACCGGAACATTCGGAACTATCGGCTGTTTCAGCTTTTATCCCACAAAGCCGCTCGGCGCTCAGGGCGACGGCGGAGCGATCGTTACCGATAATCCGGAACTGGCGGACAAACTGCGGAAGCTGCGCAACTACGGAAGCGGCATCAAGTATGTCAACGAGCTGACCGGCATAAACAGCCGTCTCGATGAATATCAGGCAGCCGTCCTGCAGGTCAGTCTGCGTCATCTTGACGAAGGCAACGCTTACAGGCAGAAGATTGCGGAGCGATATTTGACCGAAATCAACAACCCGTTGATTACGCTTCCGAAAAAGCGCAAGAACTGCTCACATGTGTTCCATGTTTTTGCAATCCAAAGTAAGCAGCGCGACGCACTGCAGACCTTTTTGCTGGAACACGGTGTAAAGACTCTCTGCCACTACCCCATTCCGCCGCATATGCAGAAATGCTATGCACATCTTGGACACGGGGAAGGGGATTATCCCATCAGCGAACGAATGGCCAGGCAGGAGCTGAGTCTGCCAATCTATGTCGGCATAACTGTGGATGATGTTACACAGGTCATTGAAGCGGTCAATGCATTCCATGAAGTATAGCTTATGGAAATGCATCTGAAAGCCCTGCATTATGAAGTTAAGAAGGAGCAACGTCATGGAGGACAATCGTGAGATAGCGGTCAGCGTGGCTGTCATAACCTATAACATGCAAGACTATCTCCCACAATTACTTGACAGCATCCTGATGCAGAAGACAACGTTTCGATACGAAATCGTAGTAGACGATGACTGCTCACCGGATAATTCCCGCACTATCTTAATGGACTATGCTGCTCGCTATCCAGATATATTCCTGCTTTCTCTGCGGAATCAAAATGTTGGGGGCAGCAAAAACATGTATGGTGTTTTGCGTCAATGCCACGGCAAGTATATTTCGATTCTCGAAGGCGATGATTGGTGGGAAGCCAAAGACAAGCTTCAATATCAGTACGATTTTATGGAGAATCATCCGGAATATATCGCCATGTACTGCAACTCCTGGTGCGAACTTAGCCGCACGGAAAGCATTCAACATGTACGTCGCAAAATAGAACACCCTCTTGTTTTTACATTTGATGATTTTCTGAATACTCATTTTTTCGACCGTCTGCCCAACAGTACAGACACAGCTTTCTTTCGCAACTTCTTCAGCACCTCTCCGGAGTCAGAACTGGACGTTTTCTGGAAAGCACATAGAATGGTTTGGGATCAATCCCTCGCCCTGATCCTTTACGGCAAGGGCAGTGTATATGTAGATCCTCGTATAGTGAGCCATCACCGCACAATCGTTGAGAAGGGTGGGACAAATTATCAGTCTTGATATGCAGTAGAGGATCATAAGGTATCCGACGCATTTATGTATGCATGTCATGAGGAATATATTGAAAATATCCTGCATCGCAAATGCAAGAACTTCTATAATGTCCGTGGTATGATTTTTGCAGAGTCATTTTGGATTGCTATTAGAAACAGAAGTGCGGAGGATTGGCATAAGGCTTCACAGATCTGGCAGCAGCGCAAGAAGAAATGGCCTTTGGCACTGTGTACAATTCGGCGAGGATTTGGTACCTTAAGGCGGAGAGCAAAGAAATTAATTAGGTAATATCGAGGTCGCTTTTCAAATATGAAGTATAAAAACGGTGTACTCAGCGCTGCACTTGGAATTGTACAGCAGCTTTTGACGCTTTCATTTGGACTTATCGTTCCAAGGCTGTTTATCATGACCTTTGGCTCGGAGATGAACGGTCTTCTTGGCTCGCTTGGAAACCTATACTCTTATCTGGCACTGGTCGAAGCGGGCGTTGGGACGGCGGCGATACAGGCACTATGGGGACCCTTAGGGCGTAACGACAAGCGAAGCGTCAACGGCGAGATGGGATATCTTTGATTTCTGTGATCCAACTTATGCTGCGCATCATCCCGGAAAAAGCACATTTTACTATGATACTGCCTCGCGAGCTGCACGAAGGAAAATTTATTTCACTTTGTTATAAAACGTGTTCAGTATCATCTCATACAGCTTCACATCATCCGCGTGGAACTCAACAAGACCGCTCGCACCGTCGGTGGAGCTGCCGGCGACGGAGTGAATAGCGTCACCGTTCACACCGTATTCCAGCACCTTCGACGTCAGGTAAGTAACCCGGGACGGAGTGATGTCGGTAGTCATATAGGGCTTCGCGTTGTTGTAAAGGCCGAGCGGCAGCGTAAGGTCTGCGCGTGTCGCCTCGATCGTCCGGTTCATGAACGCGTAGAAGTATTGCTTCTGTCTGGCCATACGGAGTTCATTTGTCTCGGTGACCATTTTATTTCTCCAACGGATATAGCGGAGAGCCTGGTTTCCGGTCAGGGTCACCTTGGCGTCCTTGACCAGTGCCGGATCAGCAGATGACATGTCCTCGATCACTTTGACGGTCACGCCGCCGACGGAGTCGTTCAGCATTGGCACCGCGTCGTAAGAGATTCTCGCGTAAGAATCGATGGGGATTCCGTAGAGCAGGTTCGATACAGTGGAGGCCATCATTTTACAGCCTTCCTCGTTGTCCTTGCCGTAGGAATAAGCAAGACAGATCTGCATCTGCTTATCTCCCGCGTAATCGCCGTCCGGTGTGTACTGGGCAACGTTGGTCATCGTGTCACGGTTGACATTGATGAAAGATATCTTTTTATTCTTATTATCGATCACGCCCAGAAGGATCGTGTCCGCCTGGCCGTTGATGCCGATGACGGATTCTCGTGCTTCCTGCTGCTCGACTGTTCGGTCGCTTCCCAGGAAGAGGATCGTGGATATGTTGTCATTCCAGCGGTACTTTTCCCCTTTGTAGGTGATCGTTTTTCCGTCGTCCTCGATTGCCTCAACATCATCCGGCGTGTTGTCTTTATCCATGGTCAGCTTGATGTCTGCCGCATCGTGTGACATGACTTTTTGGCCACGATAGCGGAGATAAACAAGTCCCCCGATTGCAGCGATGATGAGAACGATGAAGAAGATCAGGATCTTGGCAAGAACGCCCAGGATTGTCTGACGTTTCTGCTGTTTTTTCCTGCGCTGGCGGCTTCCGCTCGATTCAATGGTGGATGCGTCGTGCGTCTTTGGCGGATTGACGGCGCTTGCGGCTACAATGGTAGATGCCAGCGGTCCGGGGGTACGTCCCATCTCCTGGCCTGAATTATTTCGCTGCCCCTCGCTTACGCTGCGGTCCGAATAGTACGTGTCTTCCGGACGTCCTCCTCGATCCGCGTAGTATACGTCTTCCGGACGCTGCACGCGGTCTGCGTAGTATACGTCTTCCGGACGCTGCACGCGGTCCGCATAGTATACATCCTCCGGTCGTCCTCCGCGGTCCGCATAGCGTATATCCTCCAGGCGGACTGCCTGATCGTCATAAGGAAGATTCTTCATTTCTTCCAGCGTGAGCGGGATTTCTACCGCCTCCACATCTGTTCCAATCCCGATCCTGCCGGTTTCAATCGGAAGCGCCTCAACTGTGTTCACATAGTTCTGATCAGTCTGTGGGCTCTCAGTATGGTGGTGATGATGGTGGCGAGATCTGTGATGCGATGCAAGGCGGCCCGGCTTGCTGCCTGAGCTCGAGCTGCTGCTCCGGCTTCATACCCGGCGCTGTAACCATCGCTGTAACCTCCGGTGTTTCGACCATAGCCTGCATCTGAGCCGCTGTAGCTTCCCGAGCTTCGACCATAGCCTGCGTCCGAGCCGCTGTCCGAACTCGAATGATGGCGGTGCGACCTGTGGTGCGACGCAAGGCTGCGCCTTACTTCAGGCTCAGCCCGATACTCTTCGACAGGAATTTAGCTTTCTTCACTTATCTCATTGGCAGGGTCAAAATTGTCCCTGCCTTCTGATGGTTGATCTGTCATTCTGTTTTATCCCTCCGTTGTCGCCTCCGGCACCGCATTTTCCGCTGCCTGGCTTTCCAGAATGCCTTCTTCTATTTTTCGCTGCGCCTCTTCAAGTTCTGACTCGCTGCCTTCCCACATCAGCTTGACGTGCACGAGGAATCTCTCCTCGGGCGAGCCGCCGACACAGGTCGACAGTGTCAGGATCCGGTCATTGGTCGTCACTTCGAAGTCACTTCAGATGTTGTTCCGCATGCTCCTGTTGTTGTAAATGTCATCCAGGAACTGCTGGAATGATTTCTGATCACTGAAGTCATATGCGGTGAGCACATTGTCGTCAGTGAAGAATCTGGCTGCAAATGTCTCATACACCAATATCTTATCCTGCGTATACACATATATGTAAGGATGTGTGTTGAAGAAATCTGCGTCCTCAAAATAGTGCAGCGTGCTGAACATGGACCCGCTCTTCATGTTGTGGCCGTAGATGACGGTGTTGGGGTCGGAGAAGTCCATTTTATTTGCAAGCATCGTATAGGGACATCCTGCAAATCTCGGCTCGCCGTACATATCATGATTCAGATAGAAGTAGTCATCTTCGGGATGCTGCGCAACCGGGTAGTCAATGTTCGTATCATTGACAAGCAGCCACGCGTAGAGATCGGGATTGATGTCGAGGAGCAGATCAAAGTCGACTCTGCTGCCGAGACCCGAGAAGATGTCCGCCGGCAGCGGCGCTTCCTCGCCCTCGCGCTCTCCGGTGAATTCGACGGATTCGATGTCCGCGACCGTCAGACCGGATTCCCCCACGTCCTCCTCTTCGCTCTCATCGGCGGGAGTGGATTCATCCCTCGGGTGAGTGACCAGGTCTACCGTCTCCTCGTAGACCTGCTGCGCGCCCATGTCGGAGAAGATGTGCCAGGCAATGAAGCCAAGGCACCCGGCGACGCCGAGCAGGGCGACGATGAGCATAACGCTCCAGAATTTCTTTTTCATACAATCTCCTTTATTTGACCACCTATAATCTAGCCACCTTCATTTGATCACTTTTATTTGACCAGCGGCTATGCCACGCTTGTGGCCACTTATATGTCCACATGTCATACGACACCACAGTCGAGCCGAAAGCCACGCTCCGGGTTTACTGCTTCTTCATCTCAATCACGACGCCATTCGGCAGAATGAACCAGGTGGGCTTGTAGGGGACTGTTATGCATCCGCGGGCTTTGGCCGCCTCGATCACAGCGTCAACGTCATCGGACACGAAGCAGATGTGGTCCATCGGACCTGCCGAGCCGGTATCGACCTGGCACTCGCAAAGCTGGATTCCCCCGTCAAGCCAGAATTTCCTGTAGGGCATGTCCCCCTGGCGTTTTTCTTCCTTCATGTTAAATACTTCTTCAAAGAAGTTCAGATACCATTCAAAGTCGCGCACATTGAGCGCCACGTGGTCAAGCATAGCTTTCATGTTTACACATTCCTTTCAAAGTCAGTCGCAGGCTTATTGTACCACATGTATCAATAAACGCAAATCCAGATTTTTCTCCCTCTGCCTAAGCCCCGATGAAACTCACCAAGATCAAAGGCAGCAAACATACCTCAGAAGCAGTATTTTGCTGCCTCCGCCGAACACCCAATGAAACCCGCCGGAACCACAGAAAAAATCCGGCCTTTATGGCCGGACTATCACCGATTAACATGGGCTGCCGCAACATTTGTTGCGGCAGCCCCATTATGCTTGATATTACAAATTATAAATCAGATGCCCATACCTGCCTTTATGAAGCGGAACATACGGATCGCGCCGAGATAATACAGCTCCTCCGCGCGGTCAAGCGCATCCTGGAGCGGCATCGGAGCGTCGACAGTCGTCATCAGGGACACGATGCCGTGATCGAAGATCTGGTCAGCGCCCTTGCCGAGGCTGCCGCACAGACCGACGGCCGGAACACCCTTGGCCTTGGAGCGCTCGCCGACACCCTGCATGACCTTGCCGAAGCAGGACTGCCAGTCGGTTCTGCCCTCGCCGGTGACGACCAGGTCAACACCGTCCAGACGGCCGTTGAAGTCGATGAGGTCGAGAACTGTGTCGATGCCGGACTTCATCTCGCCGCCGAGGAAGACCATGAGAGCTGTGCCGAGGCCGCCTGCAGCGCCGCCGCCGCGGATCTGGTCGGGGTCGATGCCGAACTGGGCCTTGATGATATCACGGTAGTTGCACATACCGGCTTCGAGGCGCTCGAGGATTTCCGGTGTGCCGCCCTTCTGGGCACCGAATGTATTGGTAGCGCCATCCTTACCACAGAGCGGGTTCGTGACATCACACATGACTGTGATCTTTGCATCCTTTACACGCGGGTCGATGCCGGAATCGTCGATCTTGACGACCTTTTCAAGGTCGCGGCCGAAGCCCTCAAGCTCATTGCCGTCCGCATCGAGGAACTTGACGCCGAGGGCTCTGGCACAGCCCATACCGCCGTCATTTGTAGCACTGCCGCCAATAGCGATGGAAATATCCGTGAAGCCCTTGTCGAGAGCGTCCTTGATCAGTTCGCCTGTGCCGTAGGTCGTTGTGTTCAGCGGGTTCCTGAGTTCGTTCGGAACCATCGGAAGGCCGGATGCCGCAGCCATCTCGAGGACAGCCTTGTCTTTGCCGAAGCAGCCGTAGTATGCCCTTGTCTCCTCCATCAGAGGTCCATGGACGTCGACGTAAATCTTTTCACCGTTCTCTGCGGAGATGACAGCATCTGTCGTGCCTTCGCCGCCATCAGCGACCGCGACGCCGCTGTACTCGATATCGCCGAAAACGTTCTTGGCTGCTTTGGCAAGAAGCTCTACGGTCTGTTCGCTTGTGAGAGTGCCCTTAAATGAATCGGATGCAAATAGTAGTTTCATGTCACATAACTCCTTTTAGATATTTGCAATTAATGTGTTGCTATGGGCTGCGGCGTAGGCAGTAACCCGATGAAGACGCACAGGAATTCGGCCCGGAACTATACCGATTGATCCCGACCCGAATCCCGTGCCAAGCCTCGCGGGCGAGACTTGAATTTAAGGAACATCAGTGCAGGAACAGCGACAGAAGGAATACTTCGAGGATGCCTGCAATACCGATGACCAGTGTGCACATCGTCTGTGTCTTATAGCCCTGCTCGGGAGTCATCGCGCCGAAGTTGGTGACGACCCAGAAGTAGGAATCATTTGCATGTGATACGGTCATAGCGCCCGCGCCGATTGCCATGCAGGCGAGGACCGTGCGCATCGGGCTGTCGAGACCGAGGACCGGAAGAAGCGGGGCAACGATGCCGGCCGTCGTTGTCAGCGCGACAGTGGAACTGCCCTGTGCGGACTTCAGGATAGCTGCAAGGATGAACGGGAAGAAGATGCCCATCTTGGAGAGGATCTCCGCATGGGATGTGATGTAATTCACCATATCGGACGAGGAGATGACCTTTCCGAGGACACCGCCGGCTGCCGTGACGAAGAGGATCGGGCCGACTGTCTTCAGAGTGTCGTTCGTGATATCGTAGAATTCAGATATCTTGCCTGCGCCGGAGAGCTGTGCTACCGCAAAAATCGTACCGACTGCAAGAGCAATGATTGGAGTTCCGAGGAACTTGAGAAGGCTGATGGCTGCACCGGACATGCCCGCCATTGTGACCACCGAAGAAACACCCATGAGGATGATCGGGACGATAATCGGAGCAAGTGCTGACCAGCCGCTCGGAAGCTTGCCGTACTCGGCGACGAGCTCTTCATAGGACTTTGTGACTTCGCCGGCATCTGCTTCGTCTGCCGCTTTCACAGATTTGCCGATCTGTTTTGCAAATACAAGACCCGCAATCAGCGGAAGTACCGAACACACAACGCCCATGCCCATGACAAGGAGCAGGTTGTCGCCGATGCCAAGGGTGTTGGCTGCGGCGATCGGACCGGGTGTCGGCGGGATGAATACGTGGGCGATGTAAAGACCACTGCCGAGACCTATGGACATTGCAACCGAGGAAGCACCGGTTCTGGATACAAGAGCTTTTCTGATCGGGTTCAGGATGACGAAACCGGAGTCACAGAAAACCGGGATGGAAACGACCCAACCCATAAGTTCCATAGCAAGAACAGGATTCTTCTTTCCGACAAGATTGATGACCATGTCAGCGAGCTTCAGAGCAGCGCCTGTCTGCTCAAGAATGCTGCCGATCAGGGCACCGAGAATAATAACGATACCTATACTGGAGAATGTGCCTGAGAAGCCTTGGCCGATGACATTTGCAAGACCACTCCGGACGGTCCCATCCTCGAGAGTGGTGTCGACGAGCGGGATGCCCGCGATCACGCCGAGGACAAGGGAGATGCACATGATGGAGACGAACGGATGAATCTTAAAT
>Ga0326511_10003039_pt1 | contig 13539 bp, 16 predicted proteins | sample 0_2496_0518_D_FD_203701 | JGI IMG/M metagenome (GOLD analysis project Ga0326511, IMG submission 203701) | Bovine rumen microbial communities from UC Davis, California, United States - 0_2496_0518 | ecosystem: Host-associated > Mammals > Digestive system > Stomach > Rumen | place: USA... | reverse complement strand
CAACAAACTACAATATAACTTTTTATACAGGACGTTATCACAATTCTATGACTATTTGTTGCATAAGAAAAATAGTTTAAATATATGGGAGGAAAAGGATATGATTAATAATTTCACATCATTAGCAGTTGTTGCTATGTTTATTGAAGCATTTATCACCTATGGCAACACTATTGCTAAAGAACATCGCATTCAATGGCAAGTTGTTATTGCCTTTGTTGCTGCGTTAATTCTTTGTTACAACAGTGACATAAATTTATTCCAATTTATGGGAATATCTGAGAAGTATCCTATTGTTGGAATTGTATGTACTGGACTTGTTATGTGCAGAGGCTCTAATTACTTCTTTGAGTTCTACAAGCAGTTAAGTAGCTGGCGTGCAAACAACCCAACAAAGCCAGAAGATGTTAAGGATGATTTCTTATTCGCATCTAAGGAAAAAGTTGAAGAAGCTGTGGCACAAGAAAACGAGCTTCAGGAACCAAAAGACGAGATTGAACAAGAAGACGTAAAAGTCGCTAATCGTTAAAATTTTCTTGACTTTTGGAGAAAAAATTTAGTATAATAACAATGTAAGGAGAACTGATATGGTATTATATGTTGATACACATGATGAATTAAAAAAGGTAGAGAATTTTCTATTTAGATTTATTTATCCAGAAGAGTTCTCTTTACATATTGTTATTAGAGATGAAGAGGAAGTTGGTGAATATTACAGATATAGAACTGTATATAACGAATTTGCTCACGGTCTCGTTTTAGAAACTTTTTAGATTTTATTTTTTGGAGGTATTTTTATTATGATTTTTGATTATGATTCTTTTTTTAACTGGGATAAGCCAGCATATACTTTTAGTCGCTCTGTCCATGATATGTCACCATATAAAATTAAAACTTTAGAAGATAGAGTTGTATTGGTTCATAATATCGTGGGTGTTAAAGAGAAAGATATTAAAGTTGATATTGTAAATGAAGACGGAAGAGATCAGCTCGTCATTGAAGGCGTAACGCACAATGACGTATTGAATTATGATTATAAAGTTAAATCTAAATTCGATATTAAAGCTGATATGTTTAAAAACGTCACATATAGTGTAGAGGATGGACTTCTTTACATTAATTTGTACAAAAAAGAACCAGAAGTAGCAAAACTAACTGTTACTAAAGCTTAATAGGTAGAGATTTCTCTACCTTCTTATAGGGGTATCGTTCAACGGTAGGACAGTGGTCTTCAACACCATATATGTGGGTTCGAATCCTACTACCCCTGCTATTATTGAGGTGTTTTATGAAATATGCTTATGTTACATTGTTAAGTTCTGATGATTATATTTGAGGAGTCCTTGGATTAAAATATAGTTTAGAAAAAAATAATTGTAAATATCCGCTAGTCACAATAGTAACAAATGATATTTCTCAAAAAAATTTAAATTTATTAAAACAAGAAAATATTATTATTAAATTAGTAGAAAAACAAGTTTTTCAGAATATCTCAAATGACCATAGATATAAAACTTGTATAAATAAGCTATATATTTTTGGTTTAAGTGAATATGAAAAAATATTTTTTCTTGATGCTGATTGTATTGTTATTTATAATTTAGATTTTTTATTCAATTATGATCTTCCAATATTTTCTATAATTCCAGATATAGAAACTTCTTATAGTCGTGGATATATTTGAGGAGGTGCTTTTTTAGTAAAACCTTCTTTAAAATTAAAAGAATACTTTTTTCAAATAGCACCAAATTTTGATACTGATGAAAAAATTCTTAATGATTTTTTTCAAAATTTTAATTTTAAAATTTTTAATGCAAGCTTTTTTATCATACACGACTATAATCCGACTAAAAAGTATTGGGAGAGATATTCTTTAAAAGATAAAGAAAAAATAAAAAATTTTATTGATAATTCAACATACTTAATTATGGAAAAAACAAATTGAATATATTCAGAAATTTTACCACATTAAAAAAAATAAGGGAGTAACCAATTAAGGTTACTCCCTTTTTATTTTTTAATTATTATCTTCATCATATTCTATATCTCTATGACGATGACCTTCTAAATCTTCTGCTGTTACATATAGTTCATCATCGCCATGATTTATATCCAATCGATCATGTTCTTTAACGATCGGTAATCTGGTTGCCTTTTGATAATATAAATCTCCCTGGCTATTGCCACCTAATGAATTATAAATTTTATGTAGTTCTGCAAGTCTATCAAATTGATATTGAGTTATTTCACCTTGAGCAATATATTTTTTACAAATATTAATTAATTGATATTTGTAAAAAGCAAGGTTCTGTTCGCGCAAAGTAAGAAAATCTTTTTCAACATGTTCAAGATGTTCAACTGCTTCATTGTACTTCTTCTGGAAATAATTCATATTGTCCATCATAGTGGCCTTAATAAATTCGGCCATTTCTGCCTTGTCAAAGGAGGCTGCTTTCTGTTGCGTCTCCTGGCCCTTCTTTGCCAATTGGTCTCAGACTGCTTTTACAAGAAATCCTCCAAAGGCAACAAGAATATAGGTTAATAAGGCATCTGCTGATATTGTCATAATTGCGTCCTCCCTTTCCCTCTTTCAAAGTTTGTCGAATATACTAAAGAAGGTTATGACTGGTTTTATCTAATTCGACCAATCATAACCCTCTTCCTTAATTAATTTATCTTCTGCTTGCGCGCAGGTTCCAATGCATATAGCATCGCATTCATCTTGAGTTGCTTTTATGTTATACGTCTCTTGGACCCATAGCTGCGCGTTCTTTTTTTGTTCTGGACGACGTTTTCCTTTTATTTGTAATTTTGATTTCCAAGTTACAGAAGGAATGATGATTACTTTCTTATTTAATTCTACGGCAGTCTCATAAACTACACCATAAACATTTGCTAATGTTTTGAAAGTATGAACGTTGTTTCCAACTGTCGATTGCATTTGTATATCTTCAAAAGCCACAGTATCTATATTTCATTCTGTAAATTTTTGAATCATAAATGCGCGAATTGCTACTAATCTATCCCCGATATCATCCTGTTCGGTAGTTAGATGTCCTCAATCTTTAAGTTCTCCGTCAATGAAGATTGATCATCCAGACACTCTACTTGCCTGATCCATTGCTAAAATTCTTGTCATATTCCATTACTGCCTCCTCTACTGCATCGTCATATGCCCAAACTCTTTGGGCAAGGCCAGCAGGGTAGGCATATTTATCTACATATAAATGTACTTCACCAACGATATTTTTAATCTGTTCATTATCTCCATGAGCTAACAATATCTGAGTTAAACCATTGGTGATTTTAATATATTCATTATCTTGATCTGTAAGATAATCTGTTTTTCTTACTCTCTTTGCAAGAAATTCTTCTAATGTCATATTAGTTACCTGTGCTGCCGAAGCCGCCTGTACGAGTGCCACTTGCCGCATCATCTTCAGTAGTATTATACTTCATGATAATGCCCTGTCCAATCTTATCTCCTGGCTGGAGAATAATATCTACTGGAGAAAGATTAATAATCTGGAAAAAAATTTCTCCATCATTGGATTCATTTCCATAATAATCTGCATCAATAATTCCGACTCCATTAGCTAGAATAAGCCAGTTATTCAATGGAGTAGAACTGCGTACAGAAATCTGTAAATATTCATCTGGATCGAGTTTGCATTTAATTCCAGTAGGAACTAATGTTGGCTTCAAACCCGTTTGTTTTGTGATATTCTTTAAACTGTCTAAACCGTACGGAATTCTCTTAGCAGTGAAATCTTCTAAATCTTCCATTAAGTTCCAGTAAGAAGGAACTAAAATCTGGTCTGAAACCATGAAGTCATATCCTGCGGAATTGGCAGTTGCGCGAGTTGGAATTGTTGCCCCAACCTTATCTCCATCGCTTAATCTTTTTACTACTTCAAACTTAGCCATTTATATTCTCCTTAAATATCATAATCTACATCGTAATCAACTTTAATATGCTGACTTGGTTCTTTAATATCATTAAAATTCTTTGTAAGCTGAACCTTAAAGTAGGAATCAACAACTTCACCCTTAGAAGTCTTTTCTTTATATTCAGAACTATATTTTCCTAATTCAAACATTGAAGAAGACTTCGCATCTTCAATTAGCTTTTTCGCTTCATCATCTGTATCTACTCGATATGTTTCAACTGTACTTACTAAAAATTTACTCATTATTAGGCCCTTTCTTATCCATATAAATATTCAATGCCTTATTACTAAACTTTGTCTTATTAATATTTATAATTTGATTCTTAATATCAACGGAAAATTCAGGATAACCTACAAGATGAATTTCGTCAATATTGTTTTCATTACTATATCTGGCTAAAAAATTTGCAAGATTTTCAATAGGAATTTTTGCCACAACTCTCAAGCCAGAATCGCCATCTTTTACATAAACCATTTGGTCATATGCAAAGAGATCTACCTTACAATAAATTACTGACATTCTATTACTCCTTCTTCATATGGGAACAGATAATATACATGAGAATCGTTGTCATGAGTGATCCAGCATTCAAACGAACCGTTATCTAACAATTCGATTGATTTAACCTGGCCTCTACTCTTTAAACAATCCATAACTTCTACGCCAAATGGCAATCTATGATATTGTCTAGTGACAAACATTGTGTAATAACGTTCATCATTACTTAAAAGCATATAATACTGCTTATTTGTCTCTTCGCGCCATTTGGTGAATTCATCAGTCTTGGTATTAAGCTCTTCCTCAGAACATTCGGGAAGACCTGTGACCGCAGCCTGATTAATTTCATATAGTGTAGTATTGACTCCTTTTGGAGATACATAACTTTGCCAGTTACTTCCATCCCATTTGTACATAACCCTAGTATCTTCAACCAAGGCTAGTTCATTAATTTTATTATTTTCTTTAAGTTTCCTTAAAGTCTTAATATCCTTAACTCTTAGCATATATTATCTCCTACGGTGTTTATATGCGTTCTTCCAACCATTCCATTTCTGAATTAGAGGAATTACATCATCTAGCGGAATTTCAAAAGTGAATTGTACTATTTGTTTTTGACTTGTTTGGTCTGCCATAAGACTCATGCTTGTATTGCAATCTTTTGGAACCTCTAGCGCTTTATTAAACAATGACAAAATAGTGGCTAATTTTTCTCTTCTAATTGGAGTCATAAGCCTATTATTCATTTTTTGATTCATTACTTCTCTAATTTGTTCTGTATTACTTTTCATATATTTATTATATCATAAAAAATAAAAAAAGGCAAGAATTAAAAATTCTTGCCTTAAATTGCTTCTAATACAATGTCTGAGTTTTGATACATCGTTTTAAACTTATAAATAAGTTCTAAAGATTCAAAATAAGAACCTTCAATAAAAACTTTTCTATATCCTGTTTTCTCGCAAAGTCCGTGTATATAAACAGGAAGTTCATCAAAAGGAACCCAATACTCCTCGTTTGAGAAATTATTTCTAATCATTTGTTTAGTAGAGTATGGGTCAATATAACAAGTAAAGTTTTCCATAAAAACCTATCTCTCTCCTTTTAATTCAATAAAAATTCTACCAATTTAGCTCCGAGAATATTACCAATTATTACGAGGCAAAATTTACCAAGTGGAATTAATCCAGGAGCGTACCATAAGTTTGCCATATCGGCGATGCAGTGTTCTGCACCAACCAAGATAAATACCATAATGCAAAGCACTGTGATTATCTTGTTTGTCTTTGCGCGAGTTGCGGTATGAATTAACATTCCGCACACTGTTCCCATCGCCAACATTTGATACCAAGGTTTGGCGAATTTAGCTATTGAAGCTTGCTGTAAAGTAGAAACATAATTTGGATTAGTGCTAAATAAGAATATCGTAATTAACATTCCAATAGCATTTCCAATATAAATTATGGTTAATGTTTTTGGCGAAAAGGTTGAAAATCCAACTTTTCCAGTATATAAGTTTAATTGTAATTCAAAGACAGCTAATAAACCTAAACTAAATAGGAAAGCCCCTAAATATGGATTTTCTACTAATGTCTTGGCTGCAACACCAAGGCCAATCATGATACCAGCTAGAATTGCTTTTTTAAACATTTTACTATCAATCATTAAAAGTCTATTCCTTTTTTCCTTATTTTTTGATTTCTGCTACCTCTTAATTTAAGAGTAATATCTCTTTGTTCTTCTATATACGGACCATCTATAAGAACATCTATTTTATCAAGAATTGATCTAGCCTCTTTGGCAAAAGAATATTCTTTTAACTCTTCTAACGTATATCCAGTCCAAAGAAATATTTTAATATCTGGAAACATATCTCTAATATAACATACTATAGTTTCAGTTTGATAAATATTTTCTGGACAAAGAGGTTCTCCACCTAATATACTAAAATTACGTTGAATACCGTTTGCGCAAATAGCTTCTTTGACTTGTTTTAATAGGTCCCAAGGTTGTTCTAATCCGCCATCAAAATCCCAAGTTTCTGGATTATGACATCCTGGACAGTGATGAGGACAGCCTTGTACCCAATAAGACACGCATACGCCTTCTCCATTTGCTATGTCATTTTTTATTAATCCAGCATATTTTCTCATTATCGTTTCCAACTATCAATATCTTTTGAATGCTTAAAGCGCATCTCTACTTCTTGCTGCTTACCTTTATTAAATGCAGTAGTATAGTTTCCAGTAAGATAGCCAGTTACTCTACGAAGACGCTGAATATTATGGCTACCGCACATAGGACAAGTATCATTCATATCATCTGTATAACCGCAATCTAAGCAAGTGTCATTTGGAACATTGATTGCGAAATAAGGAATATCTTTATCCATTGCATAATTTACGATAGTTTCAAGTGCTTTCAAATTATTTTTTGCGCTTGATTCTAATTCAACATATGTAATACATCCAGCATTTGAGTATCCAGTTAATTGAGATTCAATATTAATCTTTGTAAAAGGATCCATATCAACCCAAACTGGAACGTGAATACTATTTGTGAAGAATTCGTTTTCAGAAACATTTGGAATAACTCCATATTTTTCCTTGAACTTCTGCATCGCTGTATAGCAAAGGTTCTCAGCAGGTGTGTAATAAACACCAAAATTTAAATGCTCTTTTTGCTTAAATTCTGCACAACGATCCTTGAATAACTGTTCAATACGTTTAGCTACTTCCATTCCTCTTGGAGTTGTATGGTCGCAACCGATAAGAATCTGAAGTGTTTCGGCAAGACCAAGCTGACCAATTACAAGTGTGCCATGCTTGAGCGCGCTTCTAATACCTTCTTCTGGATGGTAGCCAAGCATTGTACCATTTTCATACATGAACTTAGCTGAATCTGGTGACTGCGCGCACATCCATTCATAACGTTCTTTAAGCATATCTCTTGCTTCATGAAGTTTAATATCTAATAAATCCAAAAACTCTTCAACAATATCATATGCAGATTCTTCACTATTAGATAATTTAGCATATATTTCAATCTTTTCTTTTGTCATCATAGCAAGAGTTGGCAAAATAATTGTTACAGGGGCAAGATTTCCACGACCATCTTTCATTTGTGGGTTAGTCCCAGGTTCAGCATTGATGTCGCTTCCGTTGTACGTTCTACACCCCATTGTTGATACATAAGTTCTAGGGTCATTTCTATCATAACCCGCGTTCGTACTCCAATCTACATTGACATAGTTTGGATATAATCTCTGTGCAGTTGATTTAAGCGCAAGCTGGAATAAATCATAATTAGGTTCTCCTGGCTTACGATTTACACCTTTCATGCACTGGAAGATACCACAAGGGAAAATTGAAGTTTTATGTAATCTACCAAGACCTTCGATAGAAACATTGAGAATTTCTTCTGTAACCATTCTTCCTTCTGGAAGCGTGCAAGTTCCATAGTTAATGGATGTAAATGGGAGCTGATTTCCACTACGTGACTGAAGAGTATTTAAATTATGATACATACCTTCAACCGCTTGATGAATTTCACGCCATGTCATATCCATAGCGTAATCATAAGCATTTGGACAATTTAAGTTTTTATAAAAATCACCATCAATGGCTATGTCTTTAGCATCTACATCACCAGAAAGAGCGTCAATTATTTTTCCTTCGATGTAATGTACTCCATCTTTAAAGTGTTTATAAAAGCTTTTTCTAACATAAGGAACCATTGTCCAGTCAATATGACTTGCACTAACGCCACCAAACTGCTGTAAAGATTGAAGCTGGAAAATTACAGCAACCAACTGAAAAGCAGTATTTACAGAATTGGCTGGGCGCACATCAGTCTGACGAGTATTAAATCCTTCTGCTAATAACTTGTCAAATGGAATAGTTAAACAATTATGCATTCCAACAGCATATGAATCTAAATCATGAATATAAATTTCATTGTTTAAGTGGTTGTTGCGAGACATTTCAGACATGCAATAATCAAGAGCAAACTTCTTAGTTAATGCTCTGTTGGCTTCTCCCATACGTCCGCCAAAAGAGTGTTCATCTACATTTGCGTTTTGATTTTGGACATCGCTTGCATCAAGTTTTCTGGCAACTTCTTTCATGAAGGCTGTGTTGTGTTCGCGCACACGCTGACGTTCATAACGATAGTGCATGTAGGAACGCGCAACGTCTTTGCGGCGACAGCTCATTAAGCCATTTTCAACTAAATCTTGAATATCTTCTACATTTAATGTTTTTTCAGATGCTTTAACTTTATCTTCTACATAATCTGCGATATTCTTTGCTTTTTGTTCTGCGTACTCTGTGACTTCTCCATCAACATCTAAGAAAGCAGACAAGATTGCCTGCTCAATTTTCATTGGATTAAAGCCTTGAATAGTACCGTCTCGTTTTTCAATAAATAACATTTCGTTTTCCTCCTAAGTAGTTAAAATATTTCTAGGAATCGTAGCGATTCAGTATTATTTAATTTTCATTTTTAATGTATTCTCTTTTTTCGGCCTCTTTAATAAATTGAACTATTTCATAAACAGTTTCAATTCCGTTTTGTGAATTATCTACACAGAAACGATCTTCTGGCGGTAACATCTGCAAGCTATAATGAATGCCTGCAAAGTCTGCTTCATCAGTTTCATATCTTCGGAAAATTTCTTTAATATCAGGATTTTCTTCTCTTTGTAATTGACGAATTAAACGAACTTTATCATTGGCTAATAGATAAATAACACGCACCCTATCTACATCACTTTCTATAAGGTCGTATAATCCGTCCGGGTTAAATACACCAATATTAATTTTTTCTTCACTTAAATCTTCATATCGAGTACCATACCACCATCCATTAAATGATTGATATTCAAGAAATTTATCGTGATTGTTCTTAAAATATTCAGGCGAAACAAAATGATAATCCTTGCCTTCAACCTCGCCCTCACGAGGAGGGCGAGAGGTGCAAGATACAATACCATGAGCGTCTATGTTTTTCAAAATCTTTTTTAAAATGTAATCTTTTCCGCTGCCAGCTTTGCCTATAATCGCATATACTCTAATCATCTTCGTCATATTCTCCTTGCGCTCTTGTTGTCTGTAATGTAATATCTCCATTAGGTAAGATTTCAGTTATTTTGTATAATTGATGTCCTTGACTATTGCTATATTTACGAGGAATGAAAGTATCACCATTTCTAATTCCCTGAACAACAATCATATTACCCCTATTGAACCAGCTCTTTTCAATAACGTGTTTAACACCATCGCTGCCAAGCGCAGAAATCTGTTTGTCAAATAAAGCAAAGTATTCTTTTCTAAATTTAACATCCACAACTCCATTAGTGGTTAATAGAGTTACTGTTGAACGCACCTTATCTTTGGCAATGCATGTGCCGCAAATGCGCGCAAGTTGAAATCTATTAATGGTATGGCCAGTTTTAGTTCTATAAGTTTCAACTACTACTGGTTCTTCTGGAATATCGTTGAAATTCTGATAACCATACTTTTTCATATTTAAATGAGCCAATTCATGCTCATGATAGTAGAAGCATAATACTTCCATTTCCCAAGCAGAAAGCGTACCTGACGCATATTTTACCCAATCTTCTTTAAAGATAATATCATTTAAATTTTGCAATGCTACATCTTTATTTGCGGCAAGCCATGAGCGAAGTGTATCCATATATGTCTGATAAACTTTGTCCCATTTTTTCACATCAAGAGTTAAATTATTTTCAATTAAATCTTCTCTTTCAATTTTTGTGAGGAAATTTATCGCACGGTCTGTGAGTCGATAAACTGTTTTCTGCGGCGTAGCGCAAATCTTCTTTAAGTAGCGTGTAAATTCATATACACTGCGAGCTTTTTTAATATCAGGATTATCTTCTGGGAGAATCTTATATTTGATAAGACTGTTCATATTTTGAAGTGTTAATCTCTGCTTTTTATCGCAGGTCTCCCAAATATACCAAGCCATGAGTTCTTTGCGGTCCATCATATTATCAAAGGCACCGCCCTTGATAAGACTAATCATTGCTTGTTTATTTGGATGAACCTTCATCAAAAACTCTTTAGGTGATTTATATGGACGATTTGCTATTGCGGCATCAATAACATCATCGCCAACGTTAAGCATACTCTTTAGGCCGAATAGAATCTGATTATTCTCAATATCTGGTTCAAATCCAAGGGCAGAACGATTAATATCAACAAGGCTAACTTTAATACCCTCGTTCATAATATCGCCTAACGCTTTGGCCATCTTAACATAGTTAGTAGAACCGCCACCAACAGAACCACTATTTACAGTAAGACAAGCAGTATTCCAATAAATCGGATTAAAATGTGTGCCGATATACGCGGTTTGGAAACCAATGAATGAATATGCTAATGCATGAATAATAGAGAATGAATAGCCCATCTGCGGGCCAGCACCGTATTGCCATACATAGCGTCCCAGCGCTTCACTCTTTGCCTGCTTATAAACCTTTTCACGCAATTCAGGAATCTTAGACATTTGTTTCTTACCTACAATCTTACGCGCGGAGTTAGCTTCGCCAAGGGTGAATCCGCAAATGTTGGGATCCATAAGCATAGTCATTAATTGCTCCTGGCTTGGTGGAACTCCATAAGAAGATAAGAAGTATGGCTCAAGTGTTTTTTGTTCCTCTGGGGTTAATCCAGCTCTACGCATTTCATCGTACCAAAGGCTGATGTTCTTTTTATAACGAACATACTTGTCCATTGGTGTTTCTGCACCCTTTTCGGCAGTCATGAGTCGCATGAGACCGTTTGCGTCTGCCAACTCAAGAATAGTCTTTGGCTGAATTTTCTTTGCGGCCTGTGCGCCAACCATAGAATCGAACTGGAAAATATTAATTACAGTTCCATTTTCAATGGCATCCCAAGCCTTTTTATCATCGAGAGGAAGAACCTCTGGGTGAAAGTATTTATCATATACTTGGCGCAAAGTTAAATCAGACTCAATCTCTCCATTCTCTTGAAGTAATCTAATTGTTTCGACAAGTTTATCCTGCACATCGGTAACAAGGAAGTCAAATTTGGTCATGCCCATAGATTCGCACATATGGAGGTCAAACTGTGTAATTACATCTCCTCCTGGTGTCTTCATAAAGGCGCCAAATTCATATGGATCTTCATCAAAGAAGATAACACCAGAAGCGTGAGAACCTCTTTGTTTAATAAGACCCTGAATACCAAGCATAATATCAATTAAACCTGGATAGTTTTCAACTTCGTTTATAAACTGAACGATAGGCTGTCTTTCCTTTTCAATATTACCATACATAACATCTTCGAGAGGCCAAATAAAACCTCGCTCAGAAGGTACAAGAGAAGAAAGATACTGTGCCTGATCAACATCAATACCATTAGGGAAGTCTTCAGAACGATAACCTCTACACGCTGTAAGGATTGCGCTCTTGGTTGATTCTGTACCATAAGTGGCGATAAGGGTGCATCCAAGATTTTTGCGCGCTAAATCATCAACATCAGTATTAAAATTTTGACCACGTTCTTCTTTAATCTTCTCAATAATCATTGGACGTTTAGAAGGACACAAGTCAATATCAATATCTCCTAATTCAATACGTTCTTTATTAAGATAGCGGAAGAATGGAAGATTCCATTGAATTGGGTCAAGCTGTGTAACACCTAAAAGATAGTGATTCAATCCTGAACAAGATGAACCACGGCCTGCACCAACCATGCTGCCGCAATCCCAGAACATATTAATATAGTGTTGAAGAGTTACAGGATAACAGAACATATTGGTTTCAAGTTTTTCGCCAATAGTTCTTTTAATATCCGCTTCTTCCTCAAGACGCGCAAGATATGTAGGATTATTCTTATTAAGTTCATTTAACTTCTTAATACATGTATTTACCCAATATCTTTCATAAATATCATCAGAAACATACATAGATGAAAGAGTAGGATAATTATTTTCAAAGAAATCTCCTTGTCTGCTAACAGGTTTAGGATAATCTTTTACTTTTACTCTTGGAATTTGCTGTTTATGCTGAATTGAAAAATTTTCAATCTTGTTATAAATATCTAACGAATTGGCACAAAGTTCTTCATAGTTAAGATTTGTTTGCGCCAAGTGCTCAATAATTTCTTCTTCAGACTGAAGATAAGCAAATTCATAGAATGAAGCGACTTCACGTTCGCCATCTTTAGAATTAAGATATGCTTCATGTACATATCTATCTTCTTTTTTAAGATAATGTGCGTCTGTGCCAATGACAATTTTCTTTTTATATGCTTTAGCAATAGAAGACATTCTGTTATTTACAGCTAATTGTTCAGGGGAAGTACCTGGAGCGATCTCACAATAAAAATCATCGCCAAATAATTCATTCATATAAAGCATAAAATCATTGATTTCTTTCTTTAAAGAATGAATTTTATCTGGAGATTCATTTCTATTCTCAGCTCGCACCAACTCTAAAATTGTGCTTGAAAGAAAACCTCCGATACAAGCACTGGTCGCAATCAGATGGCCCTTGCCATGTTTATTAATTATATTTTCTAATTCTGAATATAAAGTTGGGACTCTCTCTAATCCTCGATCCATATAACTCTGCATCCAAGAGGTTGAAGATAATTTTCTCATCATTCTCCAACCAATTTTATCTTTACAAATCAAAATAAAGTGATAATATTTTATCCCTTTATCTCGTGTATTTGTCAAATATATTTCATTACCAATAGCAACTTTAAAATCTGGCTTTACCTTTTGGATTTCCTGCGCAAATAGATTAATTTCTGGCGCAACCGCAACTGTTTCATGGTCTGTAATTGCAATTCCTGCAAGCCCTAATTCGATAGCACGATTAATTAAATCCTTTGGTTTATTAATACTATCAATAATTCTAAAGTTACTATAATGTGTATGAGAATGCGGCTCGAATCTTTTCTGCATCGGGCAATCTCTCCTTTTCTAATTATATTATAACATATTTTTTATAAAAAGTTTATTTTGTTTTACGCGGATTTTCTTCTATTTGTTTCGTTCCAAAATATCTATTATAAAAATCTAACCATAAATAAA
>Ga0326511_10003038_pt1 | contig 13541 bp, 15 predicted proteins | sample 0_2496_0518_D_FD_203701 | JGI IMG/M metagenome (GOLD analysis project Ga0326511, IMG submission 203701) | Bovine rumen microbial communities from UC Davis, California, United States - 0_2496_0518 | ecosystem: Host-associated > Mammals > Digestive system > Stomach > Rumen | place: USA... | reverse complement strand
CTGCTAAGGCTATCGGTCTCGTTATCCCCGAGCTGAACGGTAAGCTCATCGGTGCTGCCCAGCGCGTTCCGACTCCCACAGGTTCTACCACTATCCTGCACGCTGTTGTGAAGGGTGAGGTGACTGTTGAGGGTATCAACGCTGCCATGAAGGCTGCTACCAACGAGTCGTTCGGTTACACTGAGGAGAAGCTCGTCAGCAGCGACATCATCGGTATGAAGTTCGGTTCTCTTTTCGACGCTAACCAGACCATGGTCAGCAAGATTGGTGACGGCAACTCTCTCGTTCAGGTTGTTGCTTGGTACGACAATGAGAACTCTTACACTTCTCAGATGGTTCGCACCATTAAGTACCTCGCTGAACTCAAATAAGATGGCTTTTGGCTTTTAGCTAATAGCTATTGGCGAAAATAATGGCCGTCCGACGGAAGTCGGGCGGCTTTTTTGTTGATTTAACTTAATTTTAAGCTTGCTTGCGTCGCTATATGCGGGAAAATGCGTAATTTTGCAGGCTGAAATAGTATCGATATTATAATTAACAAAAGAAAAGACTCCTTGACACCAGCGGAATATGTTCAGCTGAAAGCCTTTGCACGCGTAGATGGTATGCAGGTGGCACTCCTATGGACGGCGAGCTTCGCCTGCTACATAGTGGGGCTAAAGGCACCGCTTTGCGCTATGGCGGCCATCCTTCTGATGGTCATCACGCCGTTCTTCGTGGCCAGGCGACTGCGCCGCTTCCGCGACGTAGACCGTGGCGGCACCATCTCGCTGCTTCGAGGTTGGGCGTTCGTGGTCTTGGTTTTTTTCTATGCCGGCATATTGTTGGCATTGGTGCAGTATGCCTACTTCGCCTTTCTGGATCATGGCTACCTGATGCAGACGCTTCACGACGTGCTGACCTCACCTGAGGCCCGTTCGTCGCTCAACCAGATGGGAATGGCTCAGGCTGCTGACGACAGTCTGCAGATGCTGACGGAGTTGCGGCCCATTGACTATGCCCTTAACCAGCTGACTGTAAACATCTCCCTCGGCATAGCCCTGGGGTTGCCCATCGCAGCGCTGTTGCGTCGGCCTGCCGCCTCCGCCAATGGATAATTGACAATTATGGATATATCAGTAATTATACCTCTTTATAATGAGGAAGAGTCCATCCCCGAGCTCTACGCATGGATAGCACGGGTGATGAAGGAGAATAACTTTACGTACGAGGTCATCTTTATCAACGATGGCTCTACCGACCGCTCATGGGAGATAATTAGCGACCTGTACCGCCAGGAGCCCAAGGTGGTGAAGGGTATCAAGTTCCGTCGTAACTACGGTAAGAGTCCTGCTCTGTATTGTGGCTTTGCCGAGGCTCAGGGCGACGTGGTCATCACGATGGATGCCGATCTTCAGGACTCGCCCGACGAGATTCCCGGCCTATACAACATGATTATGAGCGACGGCTACGACCTGGTCAGTGGCTACAAGCAGAAGCGCTATGACCCGCTGTCGAAGACACTCCCCACGAAGCTGTTCAACGCGACGGCCCGTAAGGTCAGCGGCATCAAGAACCTCCACGACTTCAACTGTGGACTGAAGGCTTACCGTAATGCCGTGGTGAAGAATATAGAGGTCTATGGCGAGATGCACCGTTACATCCCCTATCTGGCCAAGCAGGCCGGCTTCTCGAAGATTGGCGAGAAGGTGGTGCAGCACCAGGCCCGCAAGTACGGACAGTCGAAGTTCATGGGGCTGAACCGTTTCGTCAATGGCTATCTGGACCTGCTGACGCTGTGGTTCCTGTCGACGTTTGGCAAGAAGCCGATGCACGTCTTCGGGTTCCTGGGTACCATCGTGTTCTTCATCGGTTTCATCGCTGCCTTCATCATCGGCGCCGATAAGCTGTGGTGCCTGGCTCATGACATCCCCCAGCGTCTGGTGACCGACTCGCCTTACTTCTTCATCGCCCTGACGATGATGATGATAGGCACGCAGCTGTTCCTGACGGGTTTCATCGGTGACCTGATCAGCCGTTCGTCGGCAGGCCGCAATGACTACCAGATCGAGGAGAGCTTGACGTGCTCAGAAAAAGAGAAGTAATCAATGAAAGAAGAAAAAGAAGAAATGAAGATATTCCGGAAAAAGACAGGCAATACTTTGAGAATAGGAATGGGTGTGCTGATGGCAACATTCCTTATTTCTCATTTCCCGTTTCTCATTTCTTCTTGTAGCTCTATTGACTGTCCCGTTCAGAACACGGTCTATTCGTCCTACGCTCTGTACAAAGCTGACGAGAAGCCTGACACGTTGCGCGACACGATGTATGTCTTCTCGCGCAAGGCCGATGGCAGGGACACACTGCTGTTCAATGCCGGTATCGGCCTGACGCAGTTCCAACTCCAGATAAGCTACTCAAACCCTGAGGACACCCTGCGTTTCCTGATGGTCAACGGCAGCGACTATCTTGTTATCGATACGGTGTTTGTCAAGAAGGAGGACATCCCTCACTTCGAGTCCGTGGACTGCAGCACCTCGTTTTTCCACCGTCTGACGGCCGTGCGCTCTACGCACCATGCCATCGATACGATCGTGATATCCAAAAACTTTGTAGATTATGACGCTACGACACCTCATTTCCACTTGGTTCTCAAGCATCACGATTAGCCTTCTGCTTCTGCTGACGGCATCGACGTCGATGCAGGCTCAGGGACTGAAACTGAAAATGTTCCGTCTGGAGCCTGACTCGATACCCATGATGCGTGGCTTCCAGGTGTCGTTCGACCTCTTCGGCTTCTGCCAGCGTCAACTGTCAGACTACGGACAGTACGAAGGTGCGTTGCGCCTGAATCTCCATGACCAGTGGTTCCCCATCGTCGAGGTGGGTTACGGTGAGGCCGAACATGTTAACGACGAGGTGACGGGATTGTCCTATAAGACGGCGGCTCCCTATTTCCGTGTGGGCTTGGACTTCAACCTGCTGAAGAAGAAGCACGGCCCCAACCGTATGTACGGTGGCTTCCGCTACGCCTATACGTCCTACAAGGTAGACCTCTGGCGTGCGAACTATCCTGACCCGACGTGGCTGTGGGACACCAGCTTCGGCGTCGTTGGCGAGAAGTGCTCTCAGCATTGGCTGGAAGCCGTTCTTGGTGTCGACGCTGAGATTGTCGGACCGTTGCATCTGGGCTGGTCGGTACGCTATAGGCGCCGTATAGCCCATCAGGATGGTGTTATTGGCAAGGCATGGTATGTGCCGGGCTTCGGCATCTGGGGCGACACGCGTCTGGGTGGCACGTTCAATGTCATTATTGATATATAAGCAGTAAGGAGAAGTTGGGAAAGCTAGGAGAATAAGATATGGAAGCTAAACAGAAGAAGAAACTGATGTGGCAGGTGCCCTTCCTGGTGCTGCTGGTGGTCGGGACAGTGCTGATTATCCGTCAGCAGCAGTCCGTACCGTACCAGCACTGTAAGGGCTTCATCTTTGGTACCGTCTACAGCATCACCTATCAGTCGAAGACCGATCTCCAAACCGAGATAGAACAGGAGCTGAAGAAGGTGGACCAGGAGTTTTCCATGTTCAACGACTCGTCGACGGTAGCTCGTCTCAACCGTGGCGAGAACCCCGAGCGTAGCGCGATGTTTCAGGAAGTCTACCAGCTGGCACAGACCGTCAGCCGCGAGACCGATGGCGCGTTCGACGTCACCGTGGCACCCCTTGTCAATGCCTGGGGCTTCGGCTTCAAGACCCAGCAGATGCCGACACCTCAGCAGGTGGACAGTCTGATGAAGATCAAGGACCAGATGGACTTCTCCGCCATCGCCAAGGGCTTTGGCAGCGATGTCATCGCGCGGCTGCTGCGTCGTCACGACATCAGCAACTTCATGGTCGAGATTGGCGGCGAGGTTGTCGTTCAGGGTATCAGCGAGAAACGCGTACCGTGGAGAATCGGTGTGACGAAGCCCACCGACGACAGCCTGTCGTACAACAGCGAGCTGCAAGCTGTGCTTAACGTGACGGACATCGCGATGGCCACCAGCGGCAACTATCGCAACTTCTACTATAAGGGAGGTAAGAAATACGCCCACACCATCGACCCCAAGACGGGCTATCCCGTGCAGCACTCCCTGCTGTCGGCTACCGTGCTGACGAAGGACTGTGCCGTGGCCGATGCCTATGCTACGTCCTTCATGGTGTTGGGTATGGAGCGTGCCAAGGAGGTGCTGGCGAAGCATCCCGAGCTAAAGGCCTATTTTATCTATGCCAACGAGAACGGAGACTTCGACGTCTGGTACACCCCGTCGTTGAAGGATAAGATTACGGAATAAAACCCCTCCTCACGAGTCATGGCGCTGCAAATATACGATCAGCTGCTCCAGTTCCCGCTCTTCCTGGGCATGAGTCGCGACGACTTGAGTCAGGTTGCTGCCCACACGAAGTTCGACTTCGTCAAGGAGGAGGCCGACAAGGTGCTCATCGCCAACGATACGGCGTGTACCAGCCTCTGTCTGCTCCTCACGGGAACGGTCAGTGTCGAGACACGCTCCGACGATGGCAGCTATACGCTGACTGAACAGCTGACGGCACCGGTCATCCTCCAGCCCGAGGCGCTCTTCGGCTATTGCCAGCGCTACACCCACACCTTCCGTACCATGACGGCGGTGTCGGTGCTCCGCCTTGAGCGTCGCGAGGTGTTCCGCCTGAGCGAGGAGTTCCTCATCTTCCGCATCAACCTGTTGAACCTCCTGGCGACACAGGCGCAGAAGAAGCTCCACCAGCCGTGGCGACGGCGCCCTGAGAACTTGGAGGATCGTCTCGTCCGCTTCGTCGCCGACCGCTGCCTGCACCCCGCAGGCCCTAAGACGCTCCACATCCTAATGACGCAGCTGGCAGCGGAGGTGGGCGATAGCCGTCTCGACGTCAGCCATGCGCTGAACGCCCTGCAGGACAAGGGGTTGCTGACCCTTCACCGCGGACGTATCGAGATACCTCACATGGAACACTTACAGAACCATCATAGCGTGCAGCCAACGACATAGCTGCAGATAAAGAAAAGAGAGAATGTTATGAAAGAAGAGAGAAAGAGAGTAAACCCGTTTTTTGAACCCTACGGCACACCGCACGACACGGTGCCCTTCGACCGCATACGCCTGGAGGACTTCGAGGAGGCTTTCCTCGAAGGCATCCGTCGTGACAACGAGCAGATAGAGAAGACGATCAATAACCCCGAGCCGCCCACGTTCGACAACACCATCATCAATACCGAGGAGGACGAGGGCTACTACGACCTCTTGTCGCGCGTCTCGACGGTGTTCTTCAATCTCCTGAGTGCCGAGACCAACGACGAGATGGACGCCCTGGCACAGAAGATGCAGCCCCTGCTGACACAGCACGCCAACGATGTGCGCCTGAATCCCCGTCTCTTTGAGCGTGTGCGTCGCGTTCACCTGCACCACCGCCGTTTGACCCCCGAGGAGAAGATGCTGCTCAACAACTGCTACGATGGTTTCGTCCGCAGCGGTGCGCTGCTCGACGAGGTCGGCAAGGCCCGTCTGCGCCAGCTGACGGAGGAGGCTTCCATGCTCTCGCTGCAGTTCTCGCAGAACCTGCTGAAGGAGAACAAGGCTTTTATGCTTGACATTACCGACGAGTCCTTGCTCGACGGTCTGCCCGAGACGGCACGCGAGGCCGCTGCTCTGACCGCCAAGGAGCAGGGTAAGGAGGGCTGGGTGTTCACGCTCGATATGCCCTCGTACTCGCCTTTCATGACCTATTCCACGCAGCGGGAGTTACGCCGCCAGATGTATATGGCGCGCAACACCGTCTGTACGCACGACAATACGGAGAACAACCTCGAGATCTGTAAGCGCCTCGTCAACCTGCGTCGTGAGATAGCCCAGCTGCTTGGCTACAAGACCTATGCCGACTATGTATTGAAACGCCGCATGGCCTCCAATACCCGTGGCGTCTACCGCCTGCTCAACGATCTCATCGATGCCTACAAGCCGACGGCCGTGAAAGAACGCGAGGAGCTGAAGCGCTTTGCGCATACCAAGGACATGGAGCCGTGGGACGTCAGTTTCTATACGCACAAGCTGCAGATGAAGAAGTACAACATCGATGCCGAGATGCTGCGCCCGTACTTCGAGCTGTCGCAGGTCATCAAGGGCGTCTTCGGACTGGCCAACCGCCTCTACGGCATCACCTTCCAGGAGAACAAGGACATTCCCGTCTATCATCCCGACGTCAAGGCCTACGAGGTGTTCGACAAGGACGGCTCGTTTCTGGCTGTGTTCTATGCCGACTTCCATCCGCGCAAGGGCAAGCAGGGTGGGGCATGGATGACCGAGTTCCAGGGGCAGTGTATTGACAGGAAGGGCGAGAATGTGCGCCCCCACGTGTCGGTGGTGATGAACCTGACAAAGCCGACAGAAGAAAAACCCGCCCTGCTGACACTCAGCGAAGTGGAGACGTTCCTCCACGAGTTCGGACACTCTCTGCACGGGATGTTTGCCAACACCCGCTTCGAGTCGCTCTCCGGCACTAACGTGTGGTGGGACTTCGTCGAGTTGCCCTCGCAGTTCATGGAGAACTACGCCGTCGAGAAGGAGTTCCTGCGCACCTTCGCGTTCCACTATCAGACGGGCGAGCCGTTGCCCGACGAGCTGATACGCCGCATCCTCCGCAGCCGCAACTTCATGGCTGCCACGGCCTGTATGCGCCAGGTGTCATTCGGTCTGCTCGACATGGCCTACTACACCCAGCGCGATGCCTTCGACGACGATATCATCGCTTTCGAGAAACAGGCATGGAAGAAGGCCATCCTCGGCCGTCAGCTGCCCGACACGTGTATGACGGTGCAGTTCTCCCATATCATGGCGGGCGGCTATGCTGCCGGCTACTATAGCTACAAGTGGGCCGAGGTGCTCGACGCCGATGCCTTCGCCGTGTTCAAGCGCCACGGCATCTTCGACCGTGTGACCGCCCAGCGCTTCCGCGACGAGATCCTGTCCAAGGGCGGCACGGAACATCCGATGGAACTGTATAAACGATTCAAGGGTGGCGAGCCCACCATTGATGCATTGTTAAAGAGAAATGGAATCAAACGATAAACAACGCAAACTCGATGAGCGCTATCTGCGCATGGCGCGCATCTGGGCCGAGAACTCCTACTGCCAGCGTCGGCAGGTGGGTGCCTTGGTGGTGAAGGACAAGATGATTATCAGCGACGGCTACAATGGTACGCCGACGGGTTTCGAGAACATCTGCGAGGACGACGCCGGGCTGTCGAAGCCCTACGTCCTCCATGCTGAGGCCAACGCCATCACGAAGCTGGCGAAGTCGTCGAACAACTCCGACGGGGCCACCATCTATATCACGGCGTCGCCCTGCATCGAGTGTGCGAAGCTCATCATTCAGGCGGGTATCAAGCGCGTCGTCTATGGCGAGAAGTACCGTCTTACCGACGGCATCGACCTGTTGCGTCGTGCCGGTATAGAACTCATTTACTTAGGGGAGTAGCATTATGAACAGAAGAAATCGTTTCATGCCCTTGTGGCTGGCTCTTAGCGTGGTGCTGGGCATTTTCATCGGCACCTTCTTTGCTAACCGTTTCGGGGGCAACCGTCTGAGTATCATCAACTCCGGCAGCAACAAGCTGACGGACCTGTTGCACATCATCGACGACCAGTATGTAGACACCGTCAACATGAACGACCTTGTCGAGACGGCCATGCCCCAGATCCTGTCCGAGCTCGACCCGCACTCCGTCTATATCGGCGTGAAGGACGTCCAGCAGGCCAACGACGACCTGAAGGGCTCGTTCTTCGGTGTGGGCATTGAGTTCACCATCCGTCAGGACACCATCCACGTCCAGAACGTCATCAGCAACGGCCCCGCCGAGCGTGCCGGTCTGCTGGCCGGCGATAAGATTGTCGAGGTCGACGGCAAGCCCTTCGTGGGCAAGGAGGTGACCAACGAGGTGGCCATGCGTGCGCTGAAAGGCGAGAAGGACACGAAGGTCGAGGTGGGTGTCCTGCGCTATAAGGAGAAGAAGGTGAAGCGCTTCACCATCACCCGTGGCGAGATTCCCATGAAGAGCATCACCGCCACCTATATGCTCAACGACGATACGGGCTATATCAAGATTAAGAACTGGGGCGAGAAGACCTATCCCGAACTGCTCATTGCTCTGGCGAAGCTGGCACAGGAAGGTTTCAGCAACCTCGTCATCGACCTCCGTGGCAATACCGGCGGTTACCTGATGTCTGCCGTGCAGATAGCCAACGAGTTCCTGCCCAAGAACCGCCTCATCGTCTACACCCAGGGACGCAAGTCGGCTCGCCAGGAGTATCGCAGCGATGGCCGCGGCTCCTACCAGCAGCTGCCGCTGGTGGTGCTCATCGATGAGTCGTCGGCCTCGGCCAGCGAGATTTTTGCCGGAGCCATTCAGGACAACGACCGCGGTACCATCATCGGTCGCCGCTCCTTCGGCAAGGGTCTGGTCCAGCAGCCTGTGACGCTCCACGATGGCTCCATGGTTCGTCTGACCATCGCCCGCTACTACTCGCCTTCGGGCCGTTGCATCCAGAAGCCTTACACCCAGGGCGACAGCAAGGACTACGAGTCGGATATCCTCGCGCGCTATGAACATGGTGAGTTCTTCTCACAGGACAGCATCCACCACACCGGTCCCGAGTACCACACCACGGGCGGCCGTGTCGTCTACGGTGGTGGCGGCATCACCCCCGACATCTTCGTTCCCGAGGATACCGTCGACATGACATCTTATTACAAGGAGGCCTCCATGTCGGGGCTCATCCTGCAGTTTGCCTACGACTACACAGACAATAACCGCCAGACACTCAGCGCGTTCGAGACAATGTCTGAACTGGAGGCTTATCTCCGTAAGATCAATTCCGTGGAGCTCTTCGTGCAGTATGCCGAGAAGAACGGCTTGAAGCGTCGCAACCTGATGATCCAGCGTTCCCACAAACTTCTGGAGCGTTATGTCAACAGCCGTGTTATCTATAACATGATGGGCGAAGCCGAGTGGACAGAGTATCTCAATGCCGACGATCCGGCCATCCTCGAGGCGCTGCGTGTGTTCAAGGAGGGTGGGGCATTCCCGAAAGCTCCGAAGTCAAAGTCCAACAAGAAAGGCTAACAGTCGAAGTCCAACAAGAATGGCTAACAGAAACGGATGTCAGCGATGACCTGAGCGCCCACATGGGCGTTCAGCCGTGCTACCAGTTCGGTACGGCGCATGGACAGTTCAGTGCGTAGTGCCGGACGGGTGAGTCTGACTACGAGCGTCTGGTTCTGGATGAGTGCCTCGCTGGTATAGCGGCCGACTACGGGACCTGCCACCACGGGCCATGCCTCCACTAACCGCCGTTGCAGCAGTGGTGTCTCCAGGCCCTGCTCCCTGAGATTCTGGAGCACGAGCTCCCTGATGGTCATGACTTTTCGCTTGAACACCTATATAATTTACTATTTGACAATTGACGATTTACTATTTATCTCCCCGTTTTCCACTTCGAATATCCTGTAGTCGTGTGACGACTGTTTCAGTATCTGGTCCAGGTGGTCGCGGTTCGTGTCGGTGATGAATATCTGTCCGAACTCGTCGCCCGACACCAGCGCCACGATTTTCTCTACCCGCTGGGAGTCGAGCTTGTCGAAGATGTCGTCCAGCAGCAGCAACGGCTTGCTGCCCGTCGGCTGCGGCGCGTGTTGCATGGCGTATTCCGACAGGTACTTGTACTGCGCCAGCTTCAGGGCGATGGCGAACGTCTTGCGCTGGCCCTGGCTGCCTTCGCGGCGCATGGGGTGGCCGTCAAGCAGTATCTCCAAGTCGTCGCGGTGGACGCCGTGCAGCGAGTAGCCCACAGCCCGGTCTTTCATCCTGTCGCGCCTGATGACCTCCAGCAGCGGTCCGCGCTGGCAATGCGACGTGTAGCGTAGCGTCACCTCCTCGTGGGCGCTGGCAATGTCGTTGTAGAACGCCTGGAACAGTGGGGTGATCTGTTCCACGTACTGGCTACGGCGGGCATAGATGGCCTCGCCCCAGTGTGCCATCTGCTCCTCGAGGATGCTCATCACGTCGGGGTCGGGCTCGTGCTCTTCGTCCTTCAGCAGGGTGTTGCGCTGCTGTAGCGTCTTGTTGTAGCTGTTCAGCGCCTCGATATACGAGCGGTCCAGCTGCGACACCCCCATGTCCAGCAGACGCCGGCGCTCCTCGCTGCCGCCGTCAATGAGCAGGGTGTCGTCGGGGGCTATCATCACCAGCGGTATCAGCCCGATGTGCTCCGAGAGCCGCTTGTAGGCCTTCTTGTCGCGCTTGAACACCTTCTTCTGTCCCCGCTTCATGCCACAGGAGATGTGGGCGGTGAGTGGTGAATAGAAACCTTCGAGCATCATGAAGTCCTGTCCGTGCCTGAGCACCTGCGAGTCGATGGGGTTCGTCGCCGAGTGGCAGAACGACAGGAAGTAGACGGCGTCCAGGACGTTCGTCTTCCCCGCACCGTTATGGCCTATGAAACAGTTCATCTTCGGCGACAGCTCGAGGTCGGCCGCCGCGATGTTCTTATAGTTGATGAGCGATAGTTTTTCTAAAATCACGTGGCAAAGGTACTAATTTTTCGATGAAGCAAGCGCGAAAAGCCAAAGTTTTTCCTTCAAAAACAAAAAAAGTCGCCGATAAATTTCAGTATGTGCGATAAAATGAGTAATTTTGCGCCCGATTTGTGTAGAAACAATAATAAAAAGAAAAAACATAATGGCAACAAACAATCAGAATCAGAGCGCCCAGCAGCCCGTGGCCGAGCAGACGCTTAACAAAAGTGAGGCTTTCTTCCTCAAGTACAAGAACGCAATCATCGGTGCCGTCGTGGCACTCGTAGTCATCGTAGCCGGCTTCATGCTCTACGACAACTACGTGGCCGCTCCCCAGGCCGAGAAGGCCAACACCGCCATGGCCAAGGGTCAGGAGTACTTTGCCAACGAGGACTTCGAGAAGGCCCTCAACGGCGACAACCTCGGTTACGTCGGCTTTGCCAAGATGGCTGCCGACTTCAGCGGCGACGCTGCCAACCTCGCTAACCTCTATGCCGGCCTCTGCAACGCACAGCTCGGCAAGTGGGAGGACGCTGCCAAGTACCTGGAGAAGTTCTCAGACCGTGGCGACCAGATGATCTCGCCCGCCGCCCTCGGTGCACTGGGTAACACCTATGCTCACCTGAATCAGCTCGACAAGGCCGTCAGCACCCTGAAGGAGGCTGCCGAGAAGGCCGACAACAACTCCCTCTCGCCCACGTTCCTCATCCAGGCTGGTGAGATCCTGGAGAGCCAGGGTAAGAAGGACGAGGCGCTGAAGCTCTATCAGACTATCAAGGATAAGTACTTCAACTCCATGCAGTTCCAGACTATCGACCAGTACATCGAGCGCGTTAAGTAAGCAATGGCTACAAAGAATCTTTCGGAATACAATACCGCCCAGGTACCCGATGCATCGAACATGATCTTCGGCATCGTCGTCGCCGAGTGGAACCCCGAAATCACCGATGCCCTGCTTCAGGGGTGCGTCAGCACCCTTGAGCGTCACGGTGCCCTGCCCGAGAACATCCACGTCAAGACGGTCCCCGGCTCCTTCGAGCTGATCTACGGTGCCCACCAGATGACCCTCAACGACGGCTACGATGCCGTCATCGTCCTCGGCTCCGTCATCCGTGGCGAGACGCCCCATTTCGACTACATTTGTCAGGGTGTCACTGCCGGCATCGCCCGTCTCAACGCCACCAACAACATTCCCGTTGTCTACGGTCTGCTCACTACCAACGATATGCAGCAGGCACGCGACCGTGCCGGCGGACGACTGGGCAACAAGGGTGACGAGTGTGCCGTCGTTGCCATCAAGATGGCTAAGTTCTGAGGATTGAGAGATTGAGATATTGAGAGATTGAGAGATTGAATGAAACTCATATCATGGAACGTTAACGGGCTGCGCGCCTGTGAAGGAAAAGGATTCAGCGACATCTTCCGACAGATGGACGCTGATTTCTTTTGTCTGCAGGAGACGAAGATGCAGGCCGGACAGCTCGACCTCCAGTTCCCCGGCTACCAGTCTTACTGGAACTATGCCGAGAAGAAAGGCTACTCAGGCACGGCCATTTTCACCAAGCACCAGCCCCTGAGCGTCGCCTACGGCATCGGCATCGACGAGCACGACCACGAGGGTAGGGTGATTACCCTCGAGATGGCCGACTTCTACCTCGTCTGCTGCTACACCCCCAACGCGCAGGACGGGCTGCGCCGTCTGGACTACCGCATGACGTGGGAGGACGACTTCCGTGCCTACCTCATGCGCCTCGACCAGCAGAAGCCCGTCATCCTCTGTGGCGACCTCAACGTGGCCCACGAGGAGATAGACCTTAAGAACCCCAAGAGCAACCGCCAGAACGCCGGCTTCACCGACCAGGAGCGCCAGCAGTTCACGAACCTTCTGGCCAGCGGCTTCCTCGACAGCTACCGCACGCTCTATCCCGACCGCGTGGAGTACTCCTGGTGGTCCTACCGTTTTCAGGCCCGTCAGAAGAACGCCGGCTGGCGTATCGACTACTTCGTCTGCAGCGACCGTCTCCGTCCCCGCATTGCCGACGCCCGCATTCTCACCGACGTCCTTGGCTCCGACCACTGTCCCGTGGAGCTTATCCTTGACTAATGATGCTGAGGTACTCGTCGTAGGGTATGAAGCGCCCACCCATGGAACGTAGGTGTGGCGTTTCGAACTGACAATCAATGATTTTCCCGTTTTTCTCCTCGAAGTAGCGTGCCAGGAAGATGAGGGCGAGCTTCGAGGCGTTTGGTACCAGCGAAAACATACTCTCGCCAAACATGGCGGAGCCGATGTTTACGCCATAGAGTCCGCCCACCAGCCGGTCATCCTGCCACACCTCGATGCTGGCCGCGAAACCCTGCCGGTGCAGTTCGGTGTATGCCGCAATCATCTGCTCGCCCAGCCAGGCTCCCTCCTCCTTGTCGCGGTCCTGCGCTGTGGCACACCCACGGATGACACCCTCGAAATCATGGTTGATGGTCACCGACAGCTCGTGCCTGCCTATCAGCTGTCTCATGGAGTGGCTGACGTGGATCTCGTTGGGGAAAATGACGAACCGCTCCATCGGACAGTACCACAGCGGCTCCTTCTGATGCTGAAACGAGAACCACGGGAAGAAACCGTTGGAGTAGGCGAGTAGCAGACGGTCTACGGAGAGGTCGCCGCCGACAGCCACCAGCCCGTCGTCCTCACCCAGACGTGGGTCAGGGAACCACAACTCGTCATCTAACTGGAAAACCGACATGCTAATTGATAATTGACAATTGACAATTGATAATTCCAATGGTGACGTGGCCGCCGTTTTTCAACGAGCCGAAGAGGATTTCGCGCATCAGCAGGGGCTTCAGCCGTTGGGTGATGACGCGGTCCATCTCGCGGGCACCGTACTCGCGGGTGAAGCCCTCCTTCAGCAACAGGGCGAAGGCCTCGTCGTCCAGGG
>Ga0326511_10003036_pt1 | contig 13543 bp, 14 predicted proteins | sample 0_2496_0518_D_FD_203701 | JGI IMG/M metagenome (GOLD analysis project Ga0326511, IMG submission 203701) | Bovine rumen microbial communities from UC Davis, California, United States - 0_2496_0518 | ecosystem: Host-associated > Mammals > Digestive system > Stomach > Rumen | place: USA... | reverse complement strand
AAAAAAAATAATGAGGTGAAAAATGACAACGTTAACTAAAAAACCAAACCGAGCCACACAAATCACTGGTGGCTTTTACCAACCCTTTGACCACCTTGACAATGTGAAAAACACTGTCGGCGGCAGTTACGCCGTATCTAAAAAAGCAATTGAAGGAAAAGATGGTGATAAAACTATCCCTTCAACCGTAAGAGTATCTGATTTCCGTTTCAACATACCAGCGAATGCAGTTGTGAAACGTGTCACTGTTTATTACAGGCACCAGAAGCGAGGTGTCTGTGATGGTGCAATATGTAAGAATGCGAAACATGTTTGCAATATTCCGAAACCAACAATACAATTGGAGGATGAGCATAATATATGGATGAAAGCGAAAGGTAAAGCTCCTGCAAAGGATAACAGTACTAATGAAAATGTTGTTTTCAACGTCCTATGGGATGCTAGCCGTGTGAACGATAAGAATTTCACAGTAGCATTAGAGTACCCATCCAATACCAATAAACATAAAGGTTATGTGTTATTATCCTTCGTGTATGCAAAAATCGATTATTTTGTACCCTCATTCAGTGTTAGTTGTGGTTCTGCGAATTCTGATAAGGTTTATAATAATGGTGAGTATCATCTCAGGGTGTCTTTGTCGGATGCGAATTTGACTGGTCGGTCTGCGAATGTGAATATATCGGTGCCTTTGGGTTGGTCGTATAAGGATTTCAAGGGTAATGGTAATGTTGTTAAGGTCAGTAATCAGTCTCTTGTGTGGTATCCGGAGATGAGGGCTAGTGGTTATAGTGATTTTCAGGAGTCTGCTTCGGCGGCTTTTGGGGAGTTAGTATTTGATGTGAGTGTATCTTTTGCGAGTGGTTCAGATTCGTATACTGGTCAGTTTTCGGCGTTTTTGACTGGGTCATCTTCACCAGTTACTCATAATGCAGTAGTGTATAAACCAATACCAACACAAGAAGAAGAGGACAGTGGAGAACCTGCACCAATCGATGAAGGTGAAGGGGTTCAGTTTGAATGGAAAGAATGTGAGAGAGTGGAGGATATTCCATTAGATTTAAGCACTTCAAGTGAAGATGAGTTGAAAGTACTTCATGTAATGCCCGTAGATAATAGTCAAACTGTTTTATTCACACAAGAAGACACTGATTGTTATGTGAGGGCTACTGTGAATGGCAGAACTATTAGTCGTCGTGTTAGTCAGTATCTCTCTGCAAATTCTAAATATTTCGGGGCGATGGTTTATGGGGATAGTCCTTATCCTTATGAAGATGTGACTCTTAGGTTTATGGAAAATGGATTATATGTTATTGCAATTTATAAAACAAAAATAGGTCAAACACCTGAGCCTAACTACTATTCAAGTGCTGTGGAAGGGGTAAATACTGGTAAAGGGGAATGGTCACTACTTACTTACTATCAAGTTAAACCCCCAGAATCTTCACTTACTGTGCCTTTTATGAGTATCCTTGAACCATCAGAAGAAGAATGCAATCGTTTAGGTGATGGAATCAACTATATATTACAGTCTAATCTGCAATTAACCACCGAAGAGTCTTATGTTCGTGATTGGTACAAGAATTTCCGTATGGGAGTGTTCAACAATAAGATACAGTCTAACTGCTCCACTTATTACTTACAAGCCAGTACTGGAGAAACTTTCACGGGTGAAATACGATTAAGTAGCAGATACGATATAACCGACGGATACCTACTAATGAAGGCATATAGTGGTCTTTCAAGAGTATATGTGACGATTAATGAGGAAACAAAACAGTTATCCAAAAATAAAACTCGATTTGATTTGTTTGAGGAGTATATTTTCCCTGTAATATTTACTCGTGACAATAATGATAGTGTAAGATTAACTATTGAGCAGTATACTAGTGATGGTACTCTTGTTGACACTTTGTATTATCGTATTCAGTTTAATGCTGAGGAGGACATCCTACTTCGTGAAGTAGAAGAAGACTCCACCGACTACACACAACTCACTAAACAAGAAATCTTCACTAATGCAGAATACTGGGCAAACACTACTGCCGGACTTAACAGTATGAATGAGGTAACAGCATTATTCACTTATAACAAGAACTACCCATTATATATACTCATTACTGGTGATTATCCGGAAGGAGCACCCACACAAAACAGTATAAACTTCCTTGAACCGTGTATCATCGAAGAGGACGAATACGAACAAAGACTACAAAACGGGCAATACCCAGTGCCGATTGAAAATACTATTACTTATGAGGATAGTAGTGAAATCGTATTAGATGCTTATAACATCAGTGATACTATTGTATTCTACGATTTACCATTAGATGATAATTACGGAACCGACACTGAAAAAGCAATCCGTGGAATAGAACTAATAGGAAACATCGAACAATCAGACCGACTAACACTATACGCCAAACTCAAATCACCAAACGGCGAAAGCAGACAACGGTCAATCATAATCAACGACTACGACACCAACCTCGACAGCAACAACAAATTCCACATCGGAGGAAACGGCGACCTATGGGGCTTCAACACCCTTGAAATAACACACCTCGAAGACTGGGAAATCGAATTCAGCATCAGCAACAACCTCGAAGAAACCTCATCCAGCATCAACTTCAACCAAATCCAGTTAATACTCTACATCGAAACAGTACAACCCCAAAACATAACAGCCTACATCAACGGCGAAGACATACGATACTACGGAGTATTCCTAACCGACGTCAACATCCCCGAAGGCCTACAAACAGAAACCGACTACCTAAAAGTAGACGGCACAGACACCAACGACGCATACAGACAAAACATAACCAGTAAAGAAATCACACTCGAATTCGACCTCGGAGAAGACTGCGACCTCGAAGCCAACACACTATCCCGCCGAGAATTCGCAAAACTACTCGTGAATGACCGTGACGAATACAACAGACCAATACCAAAAAGAATAGAATTCAGCCACTACCCTGACGTCTACTGGGAATACATAATGGAAGAGGCCATCGAAGACAAAATCGAAATCGGCAGTTACACAGATGGAAAAGTCAAACTAACAATACCATCCGGAACCAGTTATGACAAAGAAACCACCACAACATCAAATACCGGTTATGTTAATGGTTTAGCCACCATCAATCCAGTAATATATGTCAGACCAACCGATGAGGTAGTTACAGTCAGAGAAACCGTTACTGGTCAAGAATTCCACATCGGATACACAGGTGGCTGGCAAAACAAAATCCTCGAAATCGACTGTATTAATAAAAATGTATGGTTACTTGAAAACGAGGAAGACAACGAACCTGTAAATCTCAACCAGTACGTCGACTGGAATAGTAGCTGGTTCCGTCTCAAAGGAGAATACAATTTCATCGGCATAAACTGTGTAGTAAGAACCGTGGAAATCAGGGAGCGATGGTAAAAGTGACATTAACAATCGTTGTATTGAATAATAAGGAAGAATTCCTCCAATTCCTCGACCCTGAACTGTGCCACCTTGAAGAGAGTATCGAAGTCGGAGGACTTCGCACACTCTCCTTTGAGTACAAATTCCAAGATTATACTAAGGATAAGGAATTATTCAGGATAGGTAATAAGATATGGGTACAAGGTGACGTAAACATACAAGACAGCCTATATGTCATCAACACCGAAGTAAAACAAGATATTTACCAAGAAAACAGTTTCACCGTGGATTTAGAGGAGGTACTCGTGGAGTTGAATTATGCTCCGGTATTCAGCCAAACCGAACTATCCAATACAGTATTCCACACCAAAACCACTAACGGCAAACAGGAAGTGGTGGTTGACTGGAATGCACTTAACTACTGGTTTGGGGACTACTACAACATTGGAGTAGTGCAAGACTGCATCAGTGAATACGCAAGCCGTATATCAATCACAGGTACTATCAACAGAATGACCCTACTCAGACAAATTGAAGAGGAAACCGGTAATGTATTCGTAACAAGGTATGAAAAAGACCTAATCAACAATACAATACACAGATACCTTGATTTCTTAAATCCAATCAACATAAATAAGAATTGGCAGTTAAACCTTGAATATGACTTCTACGATACCGACAACACCGTACTATGCTATGACAGTGAAGGCAACCTCGTAGCCGAAGACAAAGACTGGGAAGTCACACGATTCGAAAACAGCAAATACGATGATGAGAGCGTCAGCCCCGATGACCCAGACACTGCTGATGAAACCGACTACGATACAGAACAATCCGAAACCTATGACAGTGAATCACAAGAAATCTACGACTACGAAAAAACCAAAGATTACACACCAAGACTCAATATCAATCCTGAGCATTGTGTAATCCGATTAGTCAACAATAATTACCAATTAATGAATACAGACGGTGAAATCTATGTTGAAAGTGGAGAACTCGACCCCTTACAATGGAACTGCACAACGGCCGGTCTTGACCCTACTGATAACCCAAAATACCTAATATCATTACTTAAAATCGGTAATATCTTCGGAATAGCAGTCAACGAAAAAACATATGCAGTACAAGGCATCGGTGAAAAGCAATTACCGTATCTGCCGGAATTCAAAACCCTTGACTATGGAAAGCACATCAGTATCGCCACAGACTGCGAAATCAGTTACAGCAAAATACCTGATGAATCCTACCTCGAAATATACAACACCAACACGGCACAAGTATTATACCGAACCCGTTTAAACATCGAAATCGGAAAAGTACACAGTGAAATACTCGACTTCGGAGAAAACCTAGAAAACATCGAATTCAACATCAACGAAACCGAAACCTACTCAGCAATAAGCCCAATAATCACACCTGACGCCGACAGTAGCGGAAAAGCATTATCCCGTACCGACATCAACACAATCATCACGGAATGGCAAAACCTAGAAGTCAATAAAGGTGATGTCATACCAATGGCGGTGGAAAAATTCAACATTGAAGCTAATGATTTAAACGGTGCTAAATCAATACTGGAAGCATACGACTTAACCAGCAACTACTGGGTAAGGCCATTGAAACCTACTGATAATACTGACAGTACACCAAGGCAGTATGAGTTTTATCGTGCAATCGCATACTGGCGAGCACCATACACCAAACATGCCGGTGAAATGTTTGTAAGGACTGAGAAAACTGACATTGAGTATAGTGACATTCATACTCGACCGGATACCCGTGACGAATTGTCACAGATAGGTTCACCGAAAATAGGTAACACTGAAACCAGTGATGAAAACAAATATGCGATTTATAATCAAGTAGCCCTGTATTTAAAGGAGCATGAAACTCCAAACATTGATATAGAATTAGATGTTGCCAACCTACGAGGACAAGAATACAACAACTACGATATACACGATAAAATCTACCTAAAACTAGTCAATACACAAGAGTTAATCACTGCCCGTGTCACAAAGACCACCAAGGAAGCTCACGATATTGCAAAAAACACCATTGAAATCAGCAATTACCGAAATGTCAATACCATCAAGACATTACCTCACGAAACAGTGATTAATGCAAGTAATGTGAAATTCAAATATCCGAACAGTACTAATTTCACCGTTAGACTGGAAAATACCGAGGTAGACGATAGTCACCCACAATACCCAAGCGGTAAACTGTTGACTTTTACACTCTATAAACTAGAAAACGGTTCATCAACACTAACCGGCAAAGTATACACCAAACTCACCGATGCATACGGCAATGCTACCATCAATATGAAGTATGACCCTGGCGACTATGAAATGGCCATTAGTTTTTACGGGGATGAAGAATACCTGGAAACATCAGTCACTGTGAATGTGAATGTAGGTGGAACAATCCCGGCACAGAACCTCGCTGTGAATAATACTCGTGATGACCCAACAATATCCTCATCCAGTAAAACCACCAGCAAAACCAATAAGAAAACCAAGAAAGTCAAGCAGTACTGGACTAAATGTGGTTTATCACCTGATAAGAAGCATAAACAGATTGTGAGTATAGCTCAACCGTCTAGTGCTGATGCCGGTAAATACAAGTACCAGCAGTTATGGAAAACAGTGTTTAAAAATTACTGCCCAAATTGTAAAAAATGGGGTGGATTAAGGTTTGATGGTGGAAAAGCCAACAAATGTATTACATCATCCACCTATGGAGTACACTACAAACCCGGCGTTCCAGAGCATGAAGTCACCTGTATCTACTGTGATTCCGATTACTGCGGAGTGACAGGTCAAGAGAAATCACATGGCCATATCAGTAGATTGAAAACTGTTAAAAAACCAGTGAAATCATCCAAGACTGAATTCAACAAACTAGTTAAAGGAAAACTCTTACACTCTACAAAAACAGTCACAGTAAAAACAAAACAAAACGTAAACAAACAAAACGACCGGAAAGTCAAAGCCGCTGGTATAAACAAAAAAGTCAAAGAACAAGCACTAGCAATCGTGAAAAACAAAAAAGGATACAATGCCGCCCGTGCAATAGTGTCCTGGATAGACAACCACATATCATATGCAGGTTACCCGAACTTCGTACGCTCACCAGAAACAGTACTATCGAAGGGCAGCGGTAACTGCTGTGACGTCACAAGATTATGCCTACAAATGCTTGATGTAGCCGGATGTACTGAATATTTCAAGATGGAATATGTGCACGTACCGGGCCACGTATACGCAAGACTAACCACAAAGAAAACCGGTAAAACTAGACCAGTTGACTGTGCAAGCGATTACAGTGGAGCCTGGGGATATATTTGCAGAAATTACAGGGGATTACATGAATACAAATCAACCTACCCAAAACTCCCATTCTAAACATGATGGGTGTCCAAACAGAGGACATTGCAGTAAAGATGAGAGTAAATGTTGCTATTTACTCTCAACTCAACACTGCTACCTCGACACTGAATATAGTGAGGACTTTATATGAATATGGATAATCAACGATTAAAAGAAATCCAGCAATTAAAAATGAGTTATGCAAAGAATCGTGACAAAGCTGAATCAATGTATGATATGTTCAGGTATCAGCATATGATTGAGGAAATTGAAAAAGAGGAAATTGAAATCCTTGAAAGATGTGATGTGATAATATGACCACAAATAAAGAGAAAAGTAAGAAAGTATACGACCAATTCTGTAAAGTATTCGGAAAAGTCACCACCATCGATGGTGCACTAAGCAAGGTACAGGACCGTGGATATGGTTACTACTTCAACGGTAAATACACCAACAAAGAATCAATAAACCGTATCAAAAAAGGTTTAGGTATAAACTGCACCGACGCCACACAACTATTCTACCACATCGCTGTAACATTAGGTTACAGTGCAAAATGCATCCATGTAAAATGTAGTAATGGCACTGGACATGTGTTCCTCAAACTATACCACAAAAAGAACACCGAAGGCAACTGGATATACAGAGACCCAGCCGCAGTCCTATCCAAGAACGGCAAAGGAGTCCGAGCAATATGGTGCAAAAACGGTAAAGTACAAGCAACCAATCCCGGATGGTGGAAAAATGACCTATACAAATAAACCATCCGAAGAAGAACTCACAAGGTTCCGTGAACAAGTCCATTTAAGGAACTTGAAAAGACGTGCATCCAAATTAGCACAGCACGCCGAGTTAACCGATGAGTACATTGCAATCAGTAATAAAATCAAAGAACTCGAACAATAGTCTACGATGACATAGGACCCATTTTTTATATATGAAAAAACCTTCTTTGGAGTAGCAGAGAATGTGAAACAAAAGAAGTAAAACTAAAACTTTTATATATAATCAATTTTCCGAAGTTTATTAATTTGTTATCCATGTCATTTTTTTGTGTATTTATTGGATCCTATCGAGTAGAATATTTTTTAGGTAATTCACTATGTTGTCCAGGGTACTAATTGTCCTGGGCAATATTTTTTTTATAGACAATGAATATAACAAGTGTTATAATTGTTCGTTAGTCCACACACGAACAATCCAATAATCACATACTTAAACCACCAAAAACAAACATAACCACCAAGGGAAGAGAATACAGTATTATGGAAATACTCCTATTGACAGAACAAAACCAAAAAACCGTACTCCATCATTAATACTCATCAAACGCTCTCCCACAAACAAGAGAAACAAAGAAAAAGAGATGAAAAAATATGAACACACATGACTATGTAATCGAATACATCACCACAAGAGGATTAAAAGACACATACTACAACAAACTCCACCTAATATTCCAACACTACAGTGACTACCAAGGACTAACACTTGACGAACTACTGGAAGAAGCTGACAATGAAGAGGAACAGGGCATACGATGGAAACGCAGAAAACTCAAAACACGATTAATCAGTTACATGAACCACCTAAAAAAAGAAATGCTCCTATCATCCGCAAAAACATACTTCAGCACCATCAAAGCATTCTACACACACCATGAAATCGAAATCGGAACACTACCAAGATGGAACACAAGAAACGCCAACCTCAGCCAACCCATCCACCCAGACGATATGCTAAGCAAAGAAATCATAAGGGAAGCATTGAAAATCGCTAACAGTACACTCCGACCAATCATACTACTAGAAGCCAGCAGCGGCATGACAAGGTCAGATGTCCTAGGTTTAACCATCAATGACTTCCTAAAAGCAACATCAGAATACCATCAACAAGACAATATCCAGGAAGCAGTAAAAGTAATGTTGAGTTTTGATCAAGACATCATACCCACATTTCACTTGCGACGTAGTAAGAATAATAAGTACCTGGTGACATTCTGTAGTCCTGAAGCTACAGTAGAAATCTGTAAGTATTTGCAGTTAAGGGACCAGCGAAACAAGAAATACCATAGACCTTTGTTATCTAATATAGACCGTTTATTCAAAATACATCCCAGTACATATATTGATAAATTTACTGAATTAAACAATGCATTAAATCGTGGGAAGTGTGGAACCTATGGTCAATTCCGGGGACATATGTTAAGGAAATTCCATGCTACAAGTTTAGAGAAACATGGTATGAGTAGACCATTAGTCAATGTCTTGCAAGGGAAAAGCAATAATGCTGTGGATGATGTGTATTTCCTAGAAGACACTGAAACATTACGGCATGAGTACATACAAGCAATGCAGGGAGTGTTGATTTATACTGATGTGAAAGAAATCACAATGTACAGTCCGGAATATCAGAAATTGGAGCAGGAGAATCAGCAGTATAAGGAGAACTTGGATGAGTTATGGAGTGAGTTGAATAATATTAAGAAAAGGTCCGAGATATGGGAGTCACTGAAAAAAGAGTGAACTGGTTACAAAATTTAACCCTTTCAACTCCAACCATCATCAACTACACCACACATATGGTCCTGGACATAAGCATTAAACAACAATGCAGTATCATTAGCCTGGAACTTCACATTATACTTCACATTATCACAAACAAGTTCAACACTTTTTTTATTAACACTAGAATCCGTAATAATATCCCATGGCAACCTTAAATCCTCCTGATTATTAATCGCTTCCTTAAAAACAATACCTTTCTCAGCAAAAAAGAACCTACATTTCACACGAGTATTATCCGTAACACTCCTGGTGAAACCACTACCATTCATCATTCCACCGTGAATTTCAGTAGTCATCTCAGGCAAGACCAATTCCACTCTTAACTCGGTCTTATATAATGGGTGTGGACGGTTTAGAAATTCAGTTACTAACTCATCAGTCAATTGTGGTTCGCCTATATGATGGTGCCAACCATAAAAATAAGCTAATGGTATATCTTGTTTTTTACATTCGTCTTTCAATCGGTTAAATGGTGTTGGTGTTTTGTTTTTTCTTCTGAATAATCCCATATTTTACCACCATGATCATCAAAAAATAATACTAATCATATGCTCTCTTGGAGTGACTTTATTTTATATAGCAGACATAAAAATTTATTGTAAAACAAAATTATTTAATCTATGAAAAATAGATTTAGTATTTGTAACATTTGTGAAATGAGGATAGGTCATTGGTGTTCCCAGCACCTCTCTATCTTACTTCACTGGTTATTAAAAAACAAGTTACCTACAAGGGATAAAATGATTGTTATAACCAATGAATATTTATGTTTAAAATGCTATTTAAACTTTTGTGAGATAGTCCTAGACGAAATAGGAAGTTTTTAAACATAGTGAGAACTATCAACAATTATATGACTTGTTTTTTTTAAAATGGTGTGATAAAAAAGAGTAATTGAATGATGACATTATAATATTAACTTTTCAACAATTATAGTGTTATCTTCTTTTATTGTCCATTTAATCGTATCATTTGCAGACACTTCCAATATTTCTGCTATTCCTGATGGAATAACAGTTTTCAAGGAAGTATTATTATTGTTTGCATAATTTACTTTGGTAGTGTATTTCATAATGTTACATTTGTTTAAAGTTGTTATAATAGTTATGGTAACGATAGTCGTTACATTTATATACTACGATAACCAATATTAACTTGAAGTACATGTAATTTCCCAGATTACAATGCTTCATCAAAAACCTACAAGGTGAATAATGATGAGAGAAAACAGAGAATACACATCTGTTAAAGATGTAATACAAAAGAACGAAGAGCTCCAAGCTCAGGTTAATTTTTTACAAACAAAATACGACAAGTTACTCCATAGCCACCGTGACTACCGTGATGAAAACTCATTCCTGAAAAGGCAAAACCAAGCACTCAAATTCAGATGCAGTGATTACTCTAAAAAAATCAGTGACCTTGAAAGTGAAATTGCTGACATGAAATTCACCAGGGACTACCTCACATCTGAAGATGCTGGAAAAGCATTCGCAAGAGAACTCTTAGGCAAACCAATGACTGAATCTGACATTGCTGAAGAAGAATTCATCAGCAATGGTGAAGCACTCTACGAAGCAACCTGGAACATTAACGGTGGAGATGATTTCTAAATGTCCTCCACTAAACTTTTTTTAGACCAATCATATGTGATTGATGGAGTAACAGTATCTGGTGAAGAAATCCGTGACGCAATCATTGATGCTGCATTCCTGAAAGGTAAACTGTCCCATTTACTTGGGGGTGACAAGGAATGAACTGCACCAGTCCATCAGATTTAATGTACTATGATTTCATGAACTTTGAATGTCCTTACAACCACGAATGTGATGGTTGTGAGTATGACTGTGAGGAATAAACAATGTTGGCTGAATTATGCTGGATGCACAGCAAACTAACCAAAACAGAATGTATGAGAATCATCATGACACGTGACGGATGGGAAATCTACGTCGACAAAACTGACATTGTCGATGTGTTCAATGATTGTTTCCGTATTGTTCGTCACAATGGTAGAATAGTATCAGTAAATCCGGATGCAGTCGCAATGGTTTGCACAATGGATAAAGAGAGGAGATTACCATGAACATTTTACGTTTACTACAAGTTTTAATCTTAGGTAACAAGAATGTGCCTAAACACGATTTAAGGAAAAGGAAAACATCAGACGACGCCATGAAATCATTAAACATGTTTCTCCAAAAGAACTTTTATATTATTTGTGTATTAGCAATCCTTTTCCTTTTAATCGTGTTTGTAATCGTCTGCTATGCCCTTGTAGGGGTTTCAGCAGTAGAAAGTGGAACTATCTACAACCACATAGGAGATGTAATTTAAAGGTCATTTAATTGACAAGCAAGAGGAAAAAGAGAGGGGGAGTGCTTTCTATCCTTTATATTACACTCGCGATATTAATTCCTACCTTTTTAAGAATCCCCTTCCCTTCTCCCTCTGTCTCACAAAATCAAGGAGGAAATCAAACTTATGAAATTCATAATATCAAGCTTAAGCCCAAGCATGTTCACACACAAGGACTTCGACCTGAAGTTCCACGAACTAACCGAAGAAGAATTCCAAGCATTAGCATTGGACGGCTTCAGCCACATCGGACACGAGGACATAGCAAAGGCTACAGGATACGAATATAACAAAGACCCAGTCTATGCTCGTATAGGTGATGTCTTGTTATTAGCACAAGTGTACCGTGGAAGTCTACGATTTTACTGCATACAAGTATTAGAATCCGACACTCCCATGTTCAGAGAAGAAGAATTAATGATAGATGAAGAGATGATATAAAATGAGTCTAAAGAACAAGACAGAACAAGAAGAATTACCATTCCCAGTTGAAGTGGTAACAGATGAAGAAGTAACTGACGATCAGACTAATGAAATTGTGGAAGTAACCACAGACCAGGCACTACCGGACTATGCAATCCTGAACCCTGAAATTTCAATGAGTGCCAAAATAGGTGTTGCCACCAATGTGGCCAATCACCTTGCACCTTTAGTTAGGACCCAAGGCCTTGTTGTTAAAGGTTTGAACCGTAGCAACAGTGAAGCTGAATATGTGACAGTGGAAGGTTGGGAAGTACTCGGAACTTTCCTTGGTATTGTACCGGTCACCACTACCATTGCGGAAATCAAGAACGATAAAGGTAGAATCATCGGTTACCGTGCAAGAGCAACATTATACCAAAATCCAATCATAGAAAATGATGAAATTGTTGGCGGAACCGTGATTGCACGTGCAGAAGCACAAGCCAACAAGCAAGGATTCCAAAAAGACTTATTTGCAATCGAGTCAATGGCACAGACAAGAGCATTAGGTAAGGCTTATCGTATGGGTCTTGGTTGGGTTATGAAGATGGCTGGATTCGAAGGCACATTCGCAGAGGATATGCCGAATTATCGTGGAGGCAAATAATTGTCTCCAGCAATTATTTTTACAAAACATGGAGTTAATATTATGAGTTTAAGAAGTGAAGAAACCCAAGACATAGCAGAACAAGTTAAACTTGACTTAGGTTTAGAAGTTGAAAAAGTAGACATTGACGCAGAAGCCGAAAATGAAAAAAAAGTATACTACACCATCAGTGGCAAAGAACAACAATACAACCCAGAATGGGAAATCTACAACATCAATGACTTTGACGTGGGCGAAGAACTGGAAGGAATTCCTGAAGTAACCATCTTTGAAAATGAAGATAAAAGTTACAATGCTGCAAGATTAAGATTAATCGATGAAGATGAAATCGTAAACCTCTATTTCAACTTCCCTAAAAAAGCATACCCAACAGTCAGGAACCTCAAGAACATTCGTACCGGTGAAAAAGATGAATTTGATTTCTACCTGAACTGTTACGATGTATGTTTCAGCGTATTAAAATGCATTGATGAAAACAATATTAAAGACAAAAACGGAGACACCATCAACAAAATCAAAGCAATCAACCTTGAAACCATTCTCAAAATCATAGACACCAGTAAAAAGGTTAGTGTAAGAATCATAGAAGGCAGTCCTTACAATGATTACTTATCATGGGGAATAATCAAGATGGAGTAAGTTTATGGTAGCAGTGCGTGGCAGACCTCTACTTAAAAAATACATCAAAGACACCTACGGTGAAGATGTAACAGAGGCAAAAATTAGTATTGATTACAACGATTTAAACACTTATGTT
>Ga0326511_10003035_pt1 | contig 13548 bp, 7 predicted proteins | sample 0_2496_0518_D_FD_203701 | JGI IMG/M metagenome (GOLD analysis project Ga0326511, IMG submission 203701) | Bovine rumen microbial communities from UC Davis, California, United States - 0_2496_0518 | ecosystem: Host-associated > Mammals > Digestive system > Stomach > Rumen | place: USA: California... | reverse complement strand
TCTGGAGAAGCTGAAATAAAAAATCCGGGGCGCACAGAAACGTGCGCCCCATTTCAACACCTATGAAAATCTCAGGAAACTCTGGACGGAGCAGAGAACAGACAACACTCTGACCGCGATCATCGGCAGGCCAATGGGACTGACCAGAATCGCCAGCGCGAAAAGAATCAGCGCATTGTGGACGGAGTATGTCAGCACAATCAGCCCAAGAAGTCCAAGCAAACCGGAAGCTATACCGAAAAATATACCCGAAAGGGAAAGAACAATCGAGCAAAGAAGCACAAACACCATGATGATGATTCTGATCGGCAGCGTCATCAGTCGTAACAGGAACCTCATTTTCATATCACCGTCCTCTCGTCGGCTCCATTCTATCAAGCCAAAGCCAAAACCGCAATGATGTCAGGGAATCGAAGCGAGCCTTCGCAGGATGCTATTCGCCGCTGTCCATAAGGATTCCATAGAATCCTTGATTCCGGAAAGGTCTTCTGAGTATATGCGCCCCGTAGAGTTTACTCGCTTTGCAATCTGGTTGATGTTGTTGCTGGTGTAGCGCAGGAGAGAAACAAGCTCTTTCAGCTCCGGCAGATCGAGCTTTATCACATGGCCGTCAATCGCCATCTTACGCAGAAACGCACTCATATTGTCAGTGCCGAGCAAGGCCATGTTTTGCTGGATGAGCTCTTTTTCTTCCGGCGTCACATAGAATTTTATGAGTTCTTTCCTGATCCGCTTTTTCACCGTTCCGGCTCCGAGGGCTTTTTCAGCTTCTGAGTTTTTGCCCGGACCGGCTCTTTCAGCTTATCCAGAGCAGAGAATTTTGTGACGGCCTGGTGACGGGATTCCTTGTTGGAGATCAGCGCGAAGATGCCCTTTTGCTCATTCATTCCCGAAAACACCAGCGTCTTAAAAGGGATGAGACGCCCCAGGCGTTCCATGTCCTTTGTCCCCGCACGTCGGAGAAACTGCGGGGAAAGCTCCGCCATAAAGTGCGTCCCGCTGGGGCTGTTCGGCTCTTGCGTATTCCGAAGGATGGCTGTGATGCGATCCGCCTCGGCCTCGACTTCTTTACTGGATAACGGCTGTGTGAGCATATATTGCTCACGGGTCTGACTGATGAATCCATCCACGAGCGTTGAATGGGATTCCACGCAGAAGCTCGCATTCCGGTTGTCTCCCATCGGGCTTTTATCCTCTGGGACAAATACCGTCTCGGCCCATTCCCGATTGCCGCGTGAGAAACGCTGATCCCAATCTTTGAGGCACACGGTGTTTGCCAGGACAAGAAAGGTGCGCTGGAAGCCGAACCGATCAGCGACCTCTTTTGCGCCTGCCGGATCAAGCCAGTTATCGTGATAGTGATTTGCAATCGCAGTCTGGATTGCCTCTTTGCAGGCGATGTTCGCCTTATGGGATTCCCTGTACTGTTCCAGCTCTCCGTTTTCCCGTGCGTACTGTGCGGACTGATAGTACACCGGCGCGGTACGGAGCTTTTCTTCCTCGGCAATCAGATCATTCGCCTCGTTTTCAATGAGGTTTTGGAGCGTTTCCATGTATCCTGTTTCGATCTGACCGAAGGATTTATAGAGATCGGCAAGAGACATGCCATGCCGCAGCAAGGCGTCGGCCTGCTTATCCGGCAGCTCGTTGTTTTCAAAGAGAAGCAGGATGTCTTCCCGCACAGTGTATTCGTAGGTGTGATTCAGGATTTCTTCGGGTGACTGTGAAAGCAGCCACCCTTTGTATTTCTCCTGTTCCGCGCGGAGCCGGTCATATAATGCCTGATTCAATTCTTTGTTGTCTATTATCGTTCCTCCATTTCATGATTCATTTTCCGCTCTCCGGTGCCGCATACCGGAGGGCGTTTCAGTTTATCCAGAACAGACGGTCTTTCACGTTTTGCGACCACCTGCTGGTCCATGTCCTGTTCGGACTGTCCATGCCCGTCCAGGTTCAGCTCCATGTCCAGCTCAACCAGGCGGGCGGTTTTATCCTTCAGCTCCTGCTCCTGAGGGAAAGGCTTTCCAAGCTCTGCTTTCGCGGCCTCCTGCTGCTGGATATAGTTATCCAGTTGGGCCTGTGTCGCCCGCATACGTTCCGGGATCTTCTCCAACACGTTTTCAATGCGAACAAGATTGCCGCGCGGATCGTTGCCGAGGTCTATGCTGTGCGTCATCTTGCCGCAGAGCCGAAGCGTGTACTGCCCGAAGGCGGTGATCTCCGCCGTCATGGGAAATCCCCGATAATGACCAATCTCCACCGGATCGGTGCTTTTCACGTCGGTTACCGCGTCGATGAGCGCGGCACCGGCGTTTTCTTTATCCGTAAGCAAATCGCCCCGAATCTCCATCCCGACAAAGCCCTCATTCGGGAGCGGATGTTCCGCGAGGGTTTTCAAATCCGCCTCAAAGCCGCGGATGTACCCCTTGTTTTCCTCGATCTTCTGCGGGTAGTATTTCAGAATCTGATCTTCCAGCCTGAACTGTTTGCTCTGGTGATCGGCTTTCAGCAGCTTAAGGCGGGACAAATCCACGTCCAGATCCATGCGCTCTTTTATACGAGGATCGCCGGCACAGAGAGCCTTGACCTCCGCAAAGGACAGCGCGGTTTCGTCTATGTCCTCACAGGAGCGCACGGGGGATTTACTGGTCATGATCTGCGAAATGAAGCGCTGCTTTGTCTCCAGCGTCTGCCAGAGATAGGCGTCAAATGTCCCCTCCGTCACATAGCGGCAGACGTGGACAGTCTCGTTCTGGTTGCCCTGTCTTTCGATTCTGCCCTTGCGCTGAGTCAGATCGCGGGGACGCCACGGGGCGTCCAGGTCATGCAGGGCGATGAGGCGATCCTGCACATTGGTGCCCGCGCCCATCTTGGCGGTGCTGCCGAGCAGGACACGCACCTGTCCGCTGCGGACTTTTGCAAAGAGCTCTTTCTTTTTCACTTCGGTATCTGCCTCGTGGATGAAGGCAACCTGTTCCGGCTGCATCCCGCCCGCAATCAGCTTTTGGCGGATGTCCTCATAGATCGTGAAGTCCGGTGTTGCTTCTTCGAGCGGTATCATGCTTTCCAGAGCATGGATTTCCGGGTTATCCAGGGAACTGCGCGGGGGCTTTGCTTTCTTAGTTTTTGGTGTGGAGAGGTCGCAAAACACAAGCTGCGTCAGCTTCTTGTCCTCGCCGTCCCGCCAGAATTGCAGGATGTTCTGGACGCACTGATTCACCTTGGTGTCGTTATCATCCGGCAGCATGGGGTTAATAATGCGCTGATCCAGGCCGAGCTTGCGTCCGTCCGAGGTAATCTTCAGCATGTTATCCACCGAGGGATCAACCTTGCCCTTGTGAACGACCGTCGCGCGCTCTGAGAGATTCTTCACCATCTCCTGTTGAATCTCGGTCGGCTTGGAGACGAAATTGTGGTACTCCACCTTCGGTGTCGGAAGATCGAGTTGGTCGGCGGTCTTGATGTCCGCAACTTCCTTGAAAAGCGCCATCAACTCCGGCAAATTAAAATACTTGGCGAAGCGTGTCCTTGCCCGGTAACCGGTGCCTTCCGGCGCAAGCTCCAGGGCGGTGGTCGTCTCTCCAAAGCGGGAGGCCCAGCAGTCAAAATGGCTCATGCCCAGCTCCTGAAGCCGGTCATACTGCAAATACCGCTGGACGGTGTAAAGCTCGGTCATACTGTTGGAGATCGGTGTGCCGGTGGCGAAGACGATTCCGCGCCCGCCGGTCAGCTCATCCATGTAGCGGCATTTCGCGAACATATCTGAGGACTTCTGCGCATCTGTTGTGGATAATCCAGCTACATTGCGCATTTTCGTGTATAGAAAGAGGTTTTTGTAGTTGTCCGACTCGTCTACAAACAGGCGGTCAACGCCGAGCTGCTCAAAGGTGATTACATCGTCCTTTTTACTGTCCGCCTGCAGCTTCTCCAGACGGGCTTGCAGGGATTTCTTTGTTTTCTCCATCTGCTTGACAGAAAACTTCTCGTCGCGCTGCCATTGCAGCTCCTCGATGCCGGCTTCAATGTCTGCGATCTGTTCCTGCAGCAAGCGCTCCTGCCGTTCCTTGCTGATCGGGATTTTCTCAAATTGCGAATGGCCGATGATAACCGCATCATAATCGCCGGTAGCGATACGTGAACAAAATTTCTTACGGGCTTTCGGCTCAAAGTCTTTTTTCGTGGTCACAAGGATGTTGGCTGATGGATAGAGCCGCAAGAACTCTGCAGACCATTGTTCTGTCAGGTGGTTTGGCACGACAAAGATGGATTTGCTGCACAGACCGAGGCGCTTACTCTCCATAGCGGCGGCAACCATCTCAAAGGTTTTGCCCGCGCCGACTTCATGAGCAAGCATCGTGTTTCCGCCGTAGATTACATGGGCAATGGCGTTCTTCTGGTGCTCCCGCAGTTGTATCTCTGGGTTCATGCCCGAAAAGACAAGAAAGCTGCCGTCATACTCGCGGGGGCGGGTACTGTTCATAAGCTCGTTGTACTGCTTCACCAGTGTTTCTCTACGCCTCGGGTCCTTCCATACCCAATCCTGAAAGGCGTCCTTGATTGCCTGCTGTTTCTGCGCGGCAAGAGTAGTCTCTTTGGAGTTGAGGACGCGGCGCTCCTTGCCCTCATCGTCCTTAACGGTATCATAGATACGCACATCACGCAGATTCAGCGTATCCTCCATGATCTCGTAGGCATTGGCGCGCCCGGTGCCGTAGGTCGTATAGGCCATGACATCCGCCCAGTTTGGAGAGCTTTTTCCTGTTATATGCCACTCCGCTGTCAGGGGCGAATACTCTACCTGGATATTGCGCTTCATGTAAAACGGCGTCTCAAAGGTTTCATACATGAACTGCTGGAACACCTCTTTGTCTACCCAAGTGCTGCCGATACGGACTTCGATCTCGCTGGCATCCAGGTCTTTGGGCTGCGCCTTTTCCAGCGCCTCCACGTTGATGTTGAAATCAGGGTTCCTTTCTGCCGCGCGCTTTGCCTCGCGCAGCTTCTTCCTCACATTGCCGGAGAGATATTCGTCCGCCGTCTGCCAGCCTTTGCTCCAGTTTTCACCGTTTTCCGCGTAGTCAAAGGGGCCACTGGACGGTTCCTTGAAGATAATGCCTTTCAGATCATCCACGATCTGCGGGATTTTCTCACTCCCGCCCATGAGGGAGGCCATGAAACCGAGATCTACACATGCTTTTTCTCCGATTGATACAGTCAAAGCCTCCACTGCCGTGTCCACATGGGTAACGCTGCGGTTTCGTTTGATCGTTCGTTTGGAAAAAAAGTCGGCTTTGCGTTCCAGCTTTCTGTCCTCATCCAACACCTCCAAGGAGCAGAGCAGATAATACGAGGAATCATCGGCAAAAGCCAGACGGTTAGGCCGGTCATTGATCAGCCCATATTTTGCTGTGAAGGAATCATACAGGCGGTTCAGTTCGCCCTGCTTTTCCTCAATCTCCGCATCCGGCGTATATTCTCCCATTTGCAGGTCGATCAGCTCATTGACGCAGGTACGCAAGGCAACCATTCCCTTGACACGTTCCTTGGCGGTGGTATTCAGCTCCGGGCGTACCATGACGCTGTTCTCGCGGAAATATACCTCGCCGTCCACAATGGTATAGCTGTAGTTCTTAACATCAGGGTCGGCGGGAATCGTGTCCCGGATTGTCTCATTCTCTCCAAGGTCGGGCAGTTCTGCTTCAGTATAGGTGCCATGGATATACTTGATCGCGTCCGCCAACTGGTCGGCCAGCTCAAGTGATTCGATAGGCTCCACGGTATAGTCCTGACCGTACCGTGTGCTCTCCGAGCCCTGTCGCCCAAGCACCATCTCCGGGTGCTCCAGGAAGTAGCTGTTGACGGGATACCCGTCCTGATTCTGCCCTACGGATACCCATTCCGGATCGGTTAATATTGGCTGCTCTCTCTTCTGGAGAAAGATGATGTCTGCCACAACATCTGTGCCGGCATTTGCCTTGAACGCATTGTTCGGCAGACGGATCGCGCCGAGCAGATCCGCCCTCTGCGCTAGGTACTTGCGCACGGACGGGTCTTTCGCGTCCATCGTGTATCGGGATGTCACGAAAGCGACGATACCGCCCGGACGCACCTGATCCAGCGCTTTTGCGAAGAAGTAGTTATGAATGGAAAAACCGAGCTTGTTGTAAGCCCGGTCGTTCACCTGATAGTTTCCGAAAGGCACATTCCCGACAGCGAGATCAAAGAAGTCCTTGCGGTCGGTTGTCTCAAATCCCGCAACGGTTATATCTGCCTGTGGGTAGAGCTGTTTTGCGATACGTCCGCTGATGCTGTCCAGCTCCACGCCGTACAGTCGGCTGCCGCGCATTTCCTCCGGCAGCATCCCGAAGAAGTTTCCGACGCCCATTGCTGGTTCCAGAATGTTGCCCGTCCGGAAGCCCATATTGCCAACTGCGTCATAGATTGCCTGAATAACGGTCGGAGTGGTGTAGTGCGCGTTTAAGGTGGAGGCTCTGGCAGCGGCGTATTCCTCATCAGTCAAAAGGTCTTTCAGTTCAGAATACTCTGCGGACCATGCGGATTTGTCCGGGTCAAAAGCATCCGGCAGACCGCCCCAGCCGACATACTGCGAAAGGATGTGCTGCTCTTCCAAGGTGGCCTGCCGGTTTTCGCTCTCGATCTGCTTCAAAGTGGCAATGGCTTTGGTATTGCGCCAGAACTTTTCCTTTGCGCCGCCCTCGTCCAAATGGGTATCCAGGATACGAAAGTTTTCGGCGGTCGGTGCCGGTGGCGTGTGCTCCGGCTCGTCGATATGGAGGGTGCGGATCTCAATGTCATAGGGCAGATTTGTCTTTTCGCCGGGATAAAACGCGGTGGTCTCCTCCCGGATGTTCGGGGCTGCGTGTGCCCTTTCCTCTGCCATAAGAGCAGTAAAACTTGCGCGGCTTTCTGATCGAAAAACCGGGTACAACAGCGTCTGGTCAAGGAGCTGCACATCAAAGGGGCCAATATCTGTGATCTTGAAGTCTGTCCCGTGAATTGTCACCATATCCCCGACGCTGTATATAGTTCCATCAGGCAGCGTTACCGTGTATGGGCTTTTTTCTTTGGAAAGCTCCGGGCGGATGGGAACAAAGCGTCCTTCGCTTACAAGACGGTCAAAGTCTGCGCGTGGGACGTGAAACTGTCCGCTGTTCGGCGCATCCGGGATGGAATAGAATGTGTTATCCTCAGTGATCTGTTCAATGCGAACATGAACCAGTATCTCGCCATCTTCATTGCGCGCTTCAAATTCATTACCAACACTGTAAGATTCCTCATCGGGTCTGACGAGTACCTGTTCCTGTTGTGCGGTTTCTTCAGGTATTGCGGTTTCTTCCGGTTCATCTCCGACACGTACAGGCTGACCGTGTTCATCAAAGGAGAACTCAACATCTTCGCCGTCGATCTCAGCAATCGCCCGTGTGCGGACACGCCCCTGCATCTCGATGTTTTTCAGCCACTGATCGGTAAAGGCACTGAGATCGTTCCGCAGCCTCGGTATCCACTTTCCGGGTTCCGGGTAGACCTCCTGATAGAGCGGCAAGCCTCCGTCCTGCCGGAAGGTCAGCGGCTCCAGCGTTCCGTTTTCCGTGTCGATGCGGAAGGTCATCTCCGGATCATACATCAGGTCGCCATACTGCTCATAGGTATGGGCCATGGCGATCTCGTTTTCCCCGATCTGCTGGATGATAAGCGGCATCAGGCCGCCGTCCTCTCGGCTTCGCAGTTCAAGATAACGGTATTCACCGCTGACAATCTCCGGGAACATTTGTGCAAAGGCGCGGTAATTCCGTTCCACTCGCGTCTGACCGGGGCGCTTCTTCGGTTCAGGCGGAGCTTGCGGCAGCGAAGGTTCCGCCGCCTGTTCTTCCTGGGCAATGCGCTCGGCATCCGCCATCACCTGACGGATAAAGGGGTCGTTGTCCAGTGCATCGGGGTCAACAACCTCACCGTTTACGATTCCGGCCTCTGCAAGCCTCTCCCGTATTACAACAGGGTCTATATCGTCGAAATTATCCAGCTCTTGATCTGTAAAAAAGCGGTCATTTTTCAACAGCGTAATCATCCTGCGCTGTACATCACGCCAGGGGATTTCTGTTTGCTCCACGCCGGTCAAACGAATCGGAAAGGCATCCAAATTGCCGCCGAACTCATCCCGCAGCCATTGTGCAGTACCCCGTTCACGGTCATGCTCCCGCATATACCGGACTACCTTGCGCTTGCTGGCAATGTCGCCGTTCCAAGCCTGGATTGCCGCCGTTATATCTTCCTCAGTAGGGGGACGCTCCGGTATGACAGGGCCGAATGCGCGGCTGCCGTCTGCGCCGAACTCTGCTTCGTGCGCGTCGATTGCCTGCGCCGCTTCATGGTCGATGGACAAGACACGCCGAACATCATGAATGCCGCCCTCAACGCTTGAGGCGATGGCAAGATCATATTTATCCCGTAGCACTTCGGAATACTGCTCCAGCGCATGAACCGGGAAACCAGCCATCTCTATGTGGCCAGAGTCAGAAACTTCCCGTGTTGTGAGTGTGAGCTGCGCAAGCTCCGAAGCAGCGCGGGCATCCTCGCCGTACAGCTCATAGAAGTCGCCGCGCTGGAACAGCAGCAGGTCGTCAGGGTACAGTTCCCTGATACGGTTGTATTCCGCCGTTTCGGGCGAGACCTCCGGTTCCTTGGGTTCCTCGATCACCGTATTGCGCCGCGCCTTTTCCTCGACGCTGAGATAGCGATCCTGTGCAATCAGCTTATCCAGACGCTTCACGACCTGCGCCCAGGTCATCAGCACATCTCCGCACTCCGGTTTTCTAAGCCTCATACCCTTGCTGCTGTGATCCTCGTCCGCAAAAAAGTTATGGGAGAAAGCCGCATTACCGCCTCCGGTTCCGTAGGCGTTTTTCAGGTAATCCGCTTTTTCCTTGGCGGTATGCGATTCCTGCCAGAAATCATAGATTCTGTTTTTCCCATCGGCATACGGCATTCTGCTACGCAGGGCATCGGTTATATCATCCTCGGTGATAAAGTGCTTCACCTGCGGCAGCTCATGCAGCTCCGTCGTATATTCTCGCCGGGGAAGATTCAGTTCTTCCAGCCGCTGCAAAAGTTCTGCCGGACGATGATAACGAAAGCGCAGAACACTGTGATCCTGCTGCCACGCCTGATAAAAGGCCCGGTATCCTTGTATGATGGCATCCCGTTCCTCCTGACTCTTCAGCGCGTCAGATACGTTCAGCGTCATTTCCTCGTAGCCGCGTTTTCCGTCATACCGTTTCAAGACTGAGAGCAATCCGGCCTCCCGCGCTTCACTGGACAGATCGTGCTCTATATACAGCATAGCCTGAGCTATGTCCCGGCGCTCAAAGCCAGGTGCTTCCGCCAATTCCACATTGGTGAGATAATGTCCATCATCTAAGAGCTGGCCTATCCGTCCAGCCGCGTCCTCCCATGACAGTACCTGTGCAGAACGGTCATATTCCGCGCCATCGCCGTGAGCTATATGGATACCGTCATCGGCAGCAAAGGAAGAAAACTGTCCGCGTTCCGTTTCAATACCGTAGGCCCCGCGATAGGTCTTTTTGAGAAAGCCAGCCAATTCTTCCACGGACTTCTGCTTCATAAACTCTGTGGCGATCTTCATCCGGCCATTGCGGTCATTGCTGCCATAGATCAGGAGCATGTCAATATCCTCCTGCGGGATAGAAAAAGCGGGGAGCGTTTCGTGTACGCTCTCCGCTTCCGCAATCTGTTCAATTTGCTCTGCCTCTGAGGGGAACAGGCTCATTTGTCCCGGCCCCTCGGCTGCGTCGTTTAGCTGTAGACCAGCTCCGAGAGAATCGTCTCCTCCGCCTGGGCTTTGCAGTTGTTCATCAGGCCCACCCACTGCATCGGGTTCTCGGCTTTCAGCCTCTCGCTGATTCCCGCTGCTTCCATCAGCTTCGGGATCATCGTTTCCAGTCGGTTCTGCGCTGCCTCGTCGATCTCCCTCAGATGCGGATACAGCTTCTCCGACAGAAGCAGATTCGTGAACAACACCGGGCGATACTCCTTCAGATAGGTTTTCCGCATTCTCCCGTACTTGCCCAGCGGCATCTCCACTGTCTCGCTCAGGCTCAGATCGGGGATCAGGTAATCTCCGTTCATCCTGTATTGCAGTTCGCTCATAGCTCTCCGTCCTTTCCGCGCGATGCTCGCGCTCATATCTCTTGATGGTAACTTCAATCTGTCTTAGCACCTGTTCGCTGGCTTCACTGACTGCCGAACCTAAAGCTCCGATGGTTTCCGGGGTATTGAAGTCAAAGACCGGCAGGAAATCTTCATGGGTGAAGTACGTTGAGGGGTCAAGCCCGCAGCGGCTCATCAGCATATATGCGGTACTTACTGTTCCGGCATGATGGAAGGTTGCCCTCAGGTTGTCCTCATCATATTCTTCCAGGAACGAACCGTCAACGATACGGAGAATGTCCTGGCTGTGATCTTCCCAATACGTTTCGATCAGATCTCCGGCAATAGCCTCTAACTGGAGGGCGAGACTGGCCCTGCCGGGGGAGCCGAAGCGTTCCTCCAGCGCGGTGCCGACGCTCTCCTGATACTCCGGCCTATACTTCCATAAAAAAGGACGGCGGGCATTGGCCCCGCCGCCTGTGTCGGAAACGTCGAATACATATTTGATGCGCGGATTATCCCCGGAACTGTCCAGAAGCGCGATCCCCTTGGAACCGCGCCGCACAAAGCGGTGCATGGTGTCATTCCAGACCTCGTAGCCCGCGCAGGCAGTCGCCTCCGGTCTTTGCGCGAAGATCAGGAGCTGCTCATAATAGGGGTACTTATACAGTCTGGCCGATGTTTCAAGAAATGCCGTCCATCTCTGGAGGCTTTCGGTTAATCCACGCGCAGTCTCGGCCGCCAACTGTGCGTAGAATTGGGTTTTGCTCGGCATTTTCGCCTCCTGTTCAAATGATAAGTTGTTACGCTGTTGGACACGTCGGGGCGTTCCTCTCATCAAAGGATTCCCTTGGCTTTGTTCTGCCCCTTTTGGCATTTGGCTTCACTGAGCAGACAGTTGTGGGCGCAGCCGCCGCAATGCAAAGACCTTTTGGTGGCTCTCACGCGCTCAAGCGGTCTCGGCAGAAGTCCGCCGCCTTCCAGAAGATACCCTTTTGCGCGAAGTCTGTTCATAAGCGCCGACATAGCCTGTCTGCCGCAGATCACGATACTGTCACGGTCTTTACTCTCCAGCATATCAAGGAATTGCCCGGAGCGGTGCTTTGCCTCCCGCCGCATATCCAGCCATCCGTGCAGCCCGCCCTTTGATTGCGGCGCATCGTCCAAAAGTGCTGTTTCGGTGGGCGGCTCAGAGAATGTAAACAGAGCCTCAGCGGTCTCTCTGCTTGCACAGGCGGTACTGATGTAGATAGCGTAAGCTGCGGCATTTCCTTTGAGTGTGTCAGCCAGTATGCTGCTATCTTCTGCCTGTTGAATCAGGATGATCTTCATGGAAAAGCCCCTCTCCTCTTTTTCTGCATCATATCATGATGCCGGAAAAACGGCAAGGCACGATGTTCACTGCGGCACGGTTTTATCTCTCGGTTCCTTTTGCTGTTGCTGCCCTGCTTGGGCTGCTTGCACGTACCATTTGCTTTGCTTCCTCCAGACGGCTTTTCAGGGATTCCTTTGCAGGTGGCTTCGCCGCGGGATACACCTCTTTGAGATCATATTTCTTGATAAGGTCGCTGATGCGGAAAGCGTAAATATCCGTGTTCTCTTCCCAACAGTGCTGCGCCACCCGGAGGGGGTCTTCAAAATACAGGAGATCGCTTATTTCCTCCGGACGAAATTCATGGACGGTTCTGAGGTAGATGTGCATTTCCGCGATGCACTGGAGCGCGTAAATGTTTCCTATGAGGGGATGCCCTTCTTTGTCTCTCGGTGCCATCAATTCTTCTGCTTTTGCCTGCAGGCTGGCATCCAAGCGCTGCATGAGCAGAGCTTTCGGGTTAAGTTCCATCGTCGTGATCGAGGACGGAATCCAGATTGAGATTGAGATACTCGGCGTCGGTCATGGCGGTGAGCTGTTCAATGCAGGAGTCGGTAAGAACTTTAAGCTCTGCTTCATCAGCGCTGATATGCGGGCGCATCTCCTCCAACGCGTCGATCAACCCCTGCCGGGTGCCGGAAGCATTGTACAGGGCCATGAACTCCTGCTCATCAAAAGAAATACCGGCGTCAGTCAGTTTTGCCATAAGTCAAATCTCCCTTTCCGCGCTCTTTTTGGGCGCTTTTCTTTTTTTCTCCTGCGGCGGCTGGCTTTTGAGCTTGTCCATGACTGAAGGCTTTTTCGCGTCATTCCGTTCCTTGATGGCATTGTACAGATCCTTCAGCGGGACATTCTGCCCTTGACTCATGCGTTGTTCCAGCTCAGCAAGCGAGGGCTGCTTCTGCCCGTTGTTGATGATCTCGTCGATCATGCCGTAATCGTCCTCTGTGGACATTTCCGCATTTTTAAGATAGTTTTCCGGCTTGCGGAAATCCGGCAGCTCTTTGAAGCCAATATCGTCGCAGTAATAGTATGATACCTGACCTGCCTGCTTGATGGCAACGATGTCGCTGACGGAGAGACTGTGACCGCCGAAATCAGGAGGACGGTCGATGTTGAACTTCTCAAACAGCCTCTCCGGGGTGATTGCATCCGATGAGGCGGCGGTATATTTCAGGTCATACTGCGAACGATTGGGATTCAGGTTGTTCTCCATGACATGCGCATAGTTCATGAAGGCAAGAGTATCGAAGATTCCCTTGTCGTGTTTCACCTGATAGATCGCGTAGCAATCTCCGGGATAAGCGTCAAAAGCAGCCTCGCGCTGCTCCTGGTTATAATCACGTGCAGCCAGCTTTTCGTGGAATTTCGGATGCTGCTCCCATGCTTCGTTAGGGAGGCCGAACACAGTTCCCTCTGGCTGGCTGGAAATATCATCAGTTTCAAAAGCCATAACAAGCTGCCCGTTTTCCATGTAGAACACTTCCTGGTTTTCTTCATAGAAAGCCTGTGCCATGTCCTTTCCCAGCGGCAGAAGATCAGAATTGTCTTTGCCGAAAACAGCGTTTGCTTCCCTCGGCAGCGCCGGATCAGGAAGAGGATAGCTGTCAAGCAGCACGTTCGCTTCCGGTTTTGCTGCGCTATTGTCGAGTTCCGGTTCAATCCCGCGTTCCTTGCAGACTTCTTTGAAGTTCTTGTCTATGTCCGTGATGAGGGAAGACGCTGTAGCTGTGATCGTGGTCAGACTGTCTTTCAACTCTGAAAGCTCTTTGCCGCCCGACCAGCCGGCAATGTACCCGAAGCTGTTTTCACCAGTTTCGATGCCGTAATACTGGCAGACGGAATAAGCCACACTCTCGGCCTCCACCTCCTGTGTGCGCGTGTCCTTCTTATGAGCATCGTAAAACTGTTTGAGAGTCGAAGTGCCATCCCGCATGAAAAGGGCTTCACCCTCCTGCATGACATGCGCCCCGGTTGCGGAAAGTTCTATC
>Ga0326511_10003034_pt1 | contig 13550 bp, 17 predicted proteins | sample 0_2496_0518_D_FD_203701 | JGI IMG/M metagenome (GOLD analysis project Ga0326511, IMG submission 203701) | Bovine rumen microbial communities from UC Davis, California, United States - 0_2496_0518 | ecosystem: Host-associated > Mammals > Digestive system > Stomach > Rumen | place: USA... | reverse complement strand
TCGGTCATCCCTTCGAGAATCTGGTCGACACCCTTGTAGCCCATATCGTCAGCAGCCTTCTGCACGAAGCCAGCCTCGATGTAGTTCTGTGCGGCGTTGTTCGGAGTGTTCTTGTCCATGTACTTGACGATGCTGGATGCACGGCTCTTGTCGAGCAGGGAGTTCGTAGGAACCCCGGTTTCCATTTCGCTGATGAGGTTCTCGTGGAACTCAGGCATCACCTTGTCCACTTCTCCGCCGTGAGTCTGCAAGGAGTTGTACTGCTTCACGGCCTTGAGCGTCTCCTTGTCCGGCTTAGTCCAGAGTCCGTCGGCGATGACCTGGTCTAGCTGTGCCTTGCCCATCTCGCTCATACCCGGCTTGCCCTTGCTTCCCGGAAGGTAACGGTTCAGCCGTCCGAACTTCATTTCGAGTGCCTTCGGTGCGACGACATTCGTCAGGGAACCGAGCAATGCGTCGGACTCGCGGTATGCGGAACGGTCTAGGTTCTCTTCCGGACTGTAAGCAGCGGCATCAAGAGCCTCCATCGCGTGGGGGACGCCGACAGTGGCAGCAGCGTAGGCTCCGCCGTTCAAAATCTTGCTAGCGATGCCGGGAAGACGGGCGAGACGACCGATTGCCTTCGCACCGCCGCCGAACGGCAACGCCATGAGCACATTCTCAGTACGGTCGAGTGCCCTGTCCTTGTCGGTAGGAACACGGCCTTCCGCACGGGCCTCTGACTCACGCGGACTGATTACGGCGTCAAGAATCTTGTTGACGGTGCTTCTGTTGTCGTAAGCCTTCTGTGCGGCGTACTCGCGGTTACGCTTTTCCACTTCCAGACGACGGCGAAGGAACTCGGTTCCTCCCTGACCGTACACATCGTTGATGGCGACATTCCAGTTGCGCTTTATGTTGTCCGGAGTGTTCGGGTCGTTGTATGCAAGGTAGAGCTGGTCTCCGGCAGTCAGCGTCTTGTTGCCAATCTTCTGGTCGGTGAAACCGGCTGCAGTGGCGAACGACTGGAGGTCGTACACCTTTCCCTTGCGGTTGATAATCTTCACGAGCTTTACGCGCTGGTCTGCGTCGTCATAGACCTTGGCGTCGTGGAGCTGCTGGGCCAGTGCGGACATCCTTTCGTCACGCGTACCCTTCACGTCCAAGTCGCCGTTCTCCGCGAGCCAGTTGATCTGCGCTTGCGTAAAGTTCTGGTGCAAAAGGTCGTTGTTAGTCATCGTTAGTCTCCCAGTGCGTCGGCAACGGTCTTCTTGTTACGCTTGTTGCGGAGAGCGTCACCCTTTTTCTTCTGGCCTTTCTTCTTGAAGTCTTCGATTATCTTGTCCCAGGCCTCCATGCCGCCCATCCTAGAAGTAGCACCGGCGTCGGCGAGTTCTTGCATCTTCGCCTTGAACAAAGGAATCGACACGGACAACGCCTTGTCTATCTGGTCGCCGTTCATACCGGCCAAGTACATCAGGTCGGTATTGAGGCTGTTCTCAAGAGCGTCCATCTTGGTCTGCGCATCCTTCTTAGCGGCCTTGGCCTTCTCTTCCTTCTGCAAGTCTTGCTGGAACGAGCTGACCAACAAACTCTGCAATGCGCCGGGCTGTCCACCCATCGCCATCATAGCGGCCACTTGCATACGCGGGTCTTCACGCATCCTAGCCTTCTTGGCTTCGATGCTTTCCTGAAGCTCCTTGATACGCTGCATGTCGGCAGCCTTCTCGGCTTCCTGTGCGGCTTGCTTCGCCATCGCCTCCTGGTACGCGCCGGAAGTTCCGAGCTGTTCGCCCAGAGCCATCCAGTCGTATGCCCTCGTCGCATTGGCGTTGGCCTTCTGCAGCTGTGCCAAGTCCTGCGCGTCTTGCCTTGCCGCTTCCATACGTACAAGCTCTTCTTCGTTCGGATGACCGCCCATCCAGCGGAATTCCATACCCTGTGCCATACAAACTCCTTAATACAGTTTGTGCGTAACAGCCCATCCGCCGTTACGGTTAAGTTCCCTTTCGATGTCCGGCGCTGTAACAAGACGCTGCGCCTCGCGTGATGCCTCGTAACGGTTCGGGCCGCCACGGTAGCTGTACCATTTACCTTTGTTGCCGAACTGGATGCTGATGCTGTTGTCCGGGTTGATTCGGATTCCGCTCATCATGTTCGAAGTCGGCCTCGTGGCACGACGAGGCTTCAAGTCGTCCCAGAACTGCGGCAACGCCTTCTCTTCCTCGGCACCCTTGGCGATTGCCCACTGCATCTGCAACGGATCCATGCCTGGGCGCAGATACTTTGTCAGTGCTGCACGGTGTTCCTCAAGCGACTGCATCCTTGCCGCCTCTGCATCCTCGCCGAAGACGGTGTTGAACGCGGTAGAGCCGGGGAAGTAGTTCACCGGGTAGACGAACGTTCCGCTCGACGGATACTCGTCCGGAAGGTCTAGGATCTGTGAAGCCAGTATTGCCATGACGTCTAAATTATCTCAGATTGAGTAACAGCGGATTGAGCCCGTTCATTACGTTGGTCGCACCGTTCTTGCCTTGGTACTTGGCAAGTAGCTGTTCGAGTTCTTGCTGGTCAGCGTCGGCGAAGTACTGGTCGTACATACGGGCCATGAACTCGTCTTGCTTCTTCTGGCGAGCGATGTCGTTAAGCTGCTTTTCCTTGTTCAGATTGAACTGGTCACGCTGCAGCATGTAGTTGCGGTTTGCGTTCTGCTGTGCGAGCTGGTTCTGTTCACGCTGCATAGCCATGCGCTGTGCTTCAGTAGTCTCAAGCCACTTCTGCTTCTCGTCTGCCCTCTGGTTCTCGCCGCTCTTGATAAGACCAGCAGCGATAGAGTCTAGACCAGACAAGAAGTCCTGACGGTTGCCAGCTGCTACCTTGTCCGGATCTCCGACGGTCGGCATGCGCCAATTCCAATTAACGTTAAGTGCCATGTTCCTTTCTCCTTACATTCCGAAGATGCCGCCAATGATCTTGCCTACGCCGCCGAGGATAGAGCCAGCGCCGCTGTTCTCTTGCATAGCCAAGTTCGTCTTGGCCTGGGTGAGGTCGGACTTTGTCTGCAAGTCTGCGTTGTTCTGCGAAGCCATGTTGCTGTAGTAGTCGCCCATCGCATTCATGAGCTGGTTGCGGTCGTTGCCGTAGAGGTTCGACATGGTTCCGAGGTTGCCGATGTAGTTCTGCTTCGACTGCTGCCCGGCCTGCCATTCCTGCAACTGCTGTGCACGGTCGCGCATCATCGTGTCGAACGCCGTCTTCCAGGATTCCGTGGCCAACGCCTGCTGCTTGGCCGCCATATTGTTCATGAAGTCGCTGGAGAACAAATTCGCGCCGCCCATGTTGCGCATCGACTGCATGGCGGCATCTGCCCTCTGGTTGGCGAATTTATCGTAAAATTTGTTAAGATCTTGTTGATAAGTGAAGGATTCTGGCCCTTCGCCTATCGCCTGTTCATATCTGGCAAGTGCGTCGTTGTACTTTCCGGCATTTTCGCCGTACATCTGGTTCGCCTTGCCCATGTAGTCGTTGTAGAGCGAACGGTTCTGGGAACCCACTTGGTTCGCTTCCGCTAGCAAGTTGTCAAGCGAAGCCATGCCAGCTTGCACTTGCTTACGGTTGGACAGACCTAGCTGTTCACCTAACTGGTCTAAGAAGCCGTACCCTGCATCGCCCAGTCCGAATGGATTCGCAACCACCGAACCAGCGTCGCTCATGCTGCCAATTTCCCACGGATATTTAGCTGCCATAATTTAATTACTCCCTTGTCCGAAGACAACAATTCGGACAAAGCTGCTCTGTCCGTCAATAACTATGCTGGTGGAACCGGGCTTGACCATCTGCTTGGTGCTGCCGCCGTCCCACACGATATCTGCGAAGGTCTGCTGCCACACTGTAAGCGGAAGCATCGCAGTCCCTTCCTCGCAAATCTTTTCCATTGTCGTAAACAGCGGACACGAAACGATGTGCCAGCCGTTCTTCATATACTCGACCCAGTCGCCGGACAGCACTTGGCGCACCATCTCAAGCGGCTGGTTAAGGTTGATAGATCCACCACGATACATTAGATCATCGCTCCAGTCTTTGCAGCACGGACGTCGCAGTCGGTGAGTACAAAGTCCATAGGTTCAGAGAACGTTATACGGATAACCGCAAGGCGCACCATACCAAGCGCATGCCAGCGCACACGATGGGAATAGTCGCCAGTCACGCCGAACGAGGCCGAGCGCATGTTTCCGAAAGTGTTTCCGCCGTCCTTCGACACTTCGAGCATGACTTCCGGACGTTGTGTGTAATCGGGGCAGTGGCCCACGTTGCATTCGAGCGCAAGCTCTTCCATGATGAAAGGTCTGTTGTCGCTCACGAACACTGGGCCTTGACGGTGGCGGATGACTGGCATCTCGACCTCGTCCTTCCACTGCTCCGTCCATCCGGTGAAGTGGCAGAACAAGCCGTCGTTGGTGAATGCGTAAAATTTCTCGCGCCAATATGCGACACCGCCAACGCGCCACTGCTTCTCAAGTCCAGTGTTGCGGTCACGGCTTGTGCGCTGGTGCCATTCCTTCGTGGTCAAGTCGTACGTCCAAGTCTCACCGATGGTGTTTGCTTGCAACGTAACGAACATGTGGTGCGAAGTGCTGTAAGGGAACATGTACGCTGTGTCAGTGATTTCGGACTCCAGCTTTTCGTCGAGCCACTGGTCGCTTATCACTTGGAAGTCCGTTCCGGTAGCGGCCATGATGCACTTTCCGCGCTGCTGGCCAGACGAAACGAAGAACACTGTCGTGCCTACTTGGCACAAACTATTCGGAGATTCCAGACCGAACGAGCTGACTGCTGAGAAGTAGAGGTCAGACCACGTGTTGTACTCCGACCCCTGATAGGACTTGACTTCGACCGACTTCGGGCCGAACACGTAAAGGAACGAGCCTACACTGATCAAGCCGTTGACGCAGTCGCTAGATCCAGTCGAGAGGAAAAACATTTGTACGTGATAATTGTCGTAGAAGCACCAGTCGTAAGAATCGACGGACATCTTCTTGACGGTGATTCCGTCCGGCTCGTACTGGACTTCACCGTTGAGCAAGTCGAACACTTCTCTTGTAGGTGAAGACAAAGGATAACGGATAGAGTAATACACATAGCCGCTCTCAGTATCGTTGATCACGATGCATCCATCAATCACGGCAACGTGGCTTGGCTTGACCATGTGCCCGTCATTCTCGACGGCGACTGGGAGCTGAACCTTGCGGTATTCGCCAGTGCTTAGGTTGTACGCATGAAGGTTGTAGCCGTCTGCGCACAACATAATAGGAGTAGGGCCGCCAGTTTCGGCGAAGCACACACGCTGGGAACCGGGGGCAATGTTGAACAACTTAGTCTTCTCGTTCTCCTTCAAGCGGTACACAATGTTGCCCATAGCGGCGAACATGTCTTCAGTGCTGCGCTCGGAATCAAGGCCACGAGTTGATACGTACGTGCCACGGCACTTGCCGTTAATCTGGAAGATTCGCTGTAGGCCAGGAACCGATTCGAGGAAGCTAACGGATCCGTTATCCGAATGGAACATGTTGACCGAAAGCTCAGTACCTTGCACAGCAGGATACTTTGCCTTGTTGGTGGAGCCGACGAGTAGGTTGATGACTTTAGATGTAGCCATTGTAACTCCTTACGCGATAGTCAGACCTTCACCAGCCAGACCGTCACAGTAGGACTTGTCATAACTTGACATCAGTCTGGTTCCGTTCTCCATCATTCTGTTGTTCAAAGTATTTCGGTCTATCATTGCCAATGCGGCATTCTTCTCGCGGCTGATTTCCGGCTGGTAGTCCGCTAGCTTGAACTGGATGCACATCATTTCTGCCAGCGAGTAAAGTATTGCGTCATGGTACAACGGAGATATAGGAATTGCGTCGGTCAGCTTTAGAGTCGGGATGCGTCGATTTATGAACACCTTTATAGCTGAAAAGGCAGCACCGTTGAGCGACAGTTTTCCGACCAAACGGTTGTGCGGCGTGTGGTCGTGAGGAGTGGTCTCAGCAAACACCTGATAGCAGTAGTGTGTCGGCAGAGTCATCGAAGTGACTGCGGCCATGTCTTGCGGGTTCGTTCCGTACAGCTCAAGCCAGCGGATTCCCACTTTACGGCTAACGCCGACAATGGCTTCCGGTGGCTCCATGTCGATGACGATCTGACCTTCCGGTACAATCTCGCCGTCTTCCAGCTTCTTGAACTGAATCTCACCAGCGGCATTCGCTTCGACCGTTTCTAAACACGAGCTAAAATAGTTGTCATTGTTCAGCTTGGCGATTGTACGGTTCAAAAGGTTGAGGCAAGAGGCCGCGACGGTGCCGTCAACGGCTACCCCTAGCCCAGTCATCAAGCACAGTTCGGCAGCTTCTTGTATAAGTGCGTTTACGCTTAGCATTTGACGCTCCTAGATAAAAAGTCTATATTACCCATCACCTATAACTATGCGAGGTAGAGATGACTGCAACAGTGTACAGCGCTTTAAGCGGCAAACTTGCCGGAAAGCACCCTACTCTGAGCGTTCTGGTTAGGGAGGATGGTATGGTAAAGCTATCGACTGGTTGGAGAAGGGGCATCAAAACCTGTAAAAGGTACTTCCGAACGAGAATTCGTGGGAAACTTTATTTTGTACATAGACTAGTAGCTGAAACTTTTATTCCAAATCCGGAGAATAAACCCACAGTAGATCACATAAACAGAGACCCGTCCGACAATAGTGTGAAAAACCTAAGATGGGCTACGTACAAAGAACAATGGAGGAATACCTCTCGATGGGATACTGCAAAGACACACGGGAATTCTGAAAGGTGCCGCTTGTGGCTTCAGGAAAAGAAGAAAAAGAACGCCTTCGCCTAAAGACCAAGAGAGAAAACGCTGACCCGGCTATTCGTGCGCATAAGAATGAGCTCAGACGTATTAACAGAGCAAGAAAGAAGGCCGAGCAAGAGGCCCGGTCTTCTTAATTTGTATGTTACTTTACGTACAAAGTGTCTAGCACTCCGTGAAAGTCACAACGTTGCGACGCGGTTCGAACACAGTAGCGATGTAGGACACATCGATACGAGTCATTTCAACACCGTTCTTGCCGTCACCGAAGCTCATAGCCTTGAGAACAACCGGGCCGTCGTTACCGACATTTTCCCTGCGGGAGCCAGGAAGGTCTTCATAGGTATAGGCATCGAAAGTCAAGGCATCATCTGTACGAACCTGACCAACCCAGTAGGACTTACCAGCGCCCATGCCGTCCACGAATGCGCAAGTCACAGTCGTAGTGCTGGAGCCAGAGTCGAACGTAGTCGGGTCAACCCAGACGTTCGGGGTGCCGAAGGATTCACCCTTGGCAGTCACGAAGATGTCTTCGGTGCCGAGAGCTTCAGCGAGCTTACCCTGGTTGGCCTTGGTGACTACCACTTCGCCGTTCACCGTGGAATTCAGAAGACCAGTGATCTTCTTGTGAACGATGAGCACGAGTTCCTGGTTGGTTTCAACACCGGATTCGTCGAGCAAGTAAACGCCCGGAACCTTGTAAGCAGCACCCTCTTCGAGAGTCTTGCCAGCGCCACTTGCGGTCAATGCACCAGCGGTATAACCGATGATGTTGCCGTTGTCATCCACAACCTTGGTGAAGGTGATCGTCGGAGCCGTGTCAGCGTTAGCGGACAACGTAATCTTCGGCATGAGAGCCTGTTCAACGCAAGCTGCACCGGCGTACTGGCCGAGGTAGCGTCCACGGTAGATGTCCTTCTGGATATCATCCGGGATGAACTTGTCAAGACCAGAGTTCGCCACCTTCCCGTATATAGTCGGGCTTTGAAAATCTACGAGGTCGCCAACGACAGAGAGTTCAGCGAGCTTGGTAGCAGCGTCGGAAAGCATTTCGAAGGACGGAGCGCTCACGCCGCCAACCTTCGGAGCAACGACAGCTTGCATGCCACGGAATACGTTGTGGTTGATGACATCAGCTTCAACATAACGAGCAAGCTTTTCAGCGCGCTTCTTGATGATTTCCTTTTCACGGTTGCCGATGTTGTGGAAGTTTTCCCAGAAGGTCGTTTCGACTGCGGAGTTCTTGTTCTGAACAAACGCATCGATCTGACGTTCATGGACAGCATCCGGGTCAGCAACAATACCGTCAGTCACGGTACCCGCGTCAGTGAGGTATTCGGAAACCTTTGCGCCGAACTTTTTGCCCTTGAGGTCCTGTTGAGGATAGGACTGCTTGGAAGCACGGACATACGGCATGTTGTCCGCAACTGCGGTAGCGAGAATGTCAAGCTTCTCGCGAGAAACAAAAGAATTGACTTCAGTAGCCATGATATAATCTCCTATAAATTAATGGCTGGGTGAATTTGTTTGAAGTTGAGCGAATTGACGGATCCGTTCCGACCGCCCAGCCCAGACTGGAGATTACGTGGGATTTAAGATTTGGAGCTGCAAGGGTAGCCGGAGAACCGGAAATACGCGGCTGTTTCTGCCCCGCTCTACTAATAAATATGCATAAGGTGTACTGTGTGAACATCTTTTTTACATAATTGTGTTGCTTTTGTGTTGACAATCCAACAAAATTAAGCTATCTTTCTATCAGAAACCAATCAACAGCCCGTTAGGGCAAAGGAACACCCCCATGACAAAAGAACAAGCTATCTCAATTGGCATCATCACCTCAGGTGTCGCATTCATCATTTCTACGATCTTCGGCCTTCCTGGCCAAGACACACTTTCTTCATGCTTTGGCACTTTCATCGGTATCAGCATCGGTGTGTACCTTCTTGGCCGATTCGAGTACAAGTTCGAATCCAAGTACAAGGAACTTTATTACATCGCCAACAGCGAACTCGCTTCGTTCGGTCGTGCAATCATTTTTAATCTCAAGACTATGACGCATGACGTCAAAGATTGGCCTGTACCGACTCCGCGCAAGGAAGACGTGCTGTCCTCTAGTGAATCAGACATTCCAAGTTTCGTGACCAAGTTCAGCGACTTCAAGGAAATCGTGTACGGCGTCGTAGCCACGATCGGTACGGAAGCGCTGATTAAGCAGAACGACAGCAACCTCACATACCGTCTTCACATGCTGGCGCTTATGCAAGACCAGGCCGTACATGACTGTGCTGGTGTCTGGCTTAGACGTGAAGGAAGACAGTGCCTCCGTATTTCTATAGACAATATCATGCATGTATATATGGAATGGGTGGACGTTGAATCTAACAAGGAGACCAACTAATGAAATACTACACACTACATGAACTTATGGTCACGGTTAACCGCCACATTCCGTGCAACACCAACTTCGCCTCGGATCACTTGCTTCCGAACATCCACTACTTCGAACACAGCAAAGTCACGAAGTTTGTGAACGAAACGACCTACAACCTGGTCGTGCATGCCGCTACCATTGCAAGGGAACAGAACGCACAAGACATGGACAAGGCGCGTGACCAGTTCAAGGCCGTTCTGAAGACTATCGAACCTCCGATGAAGGAGAAAATCTACTCGATCCCCGACCTCGCAATGTCCTACGGAGCCGCCGCATTCAACTCGGCCAACCAGTGGCTCACTCGTCACAAGGATGAATTTCCTATCAAGGAATTCTCGTTCAACAACCACCTTGGCGGCTTCATGACCTACAGCGAGTTCCAGCTCATGCTCGGCTGGATGCGCGAACGCTACATCTACACTCCGCAAAGGAAGGTCGAAAAGCCGAAGCAAGACAAGCTGGCCAAGACCCTTGCCGAACCGAAGCCGCGCATTTCCGAAGAACGCATCACCATTTCCGTACACGGACTTGCGTTGACTGTCGGCAAGGCCGAAGCACTGAAGATCGCCCAGTCCATCATGAACCAGATCGGAGGCTAAAATGAAAAAAGCTGCATTAGCCTTTTATTTTGTACTGTGTGTCGTCTTGATCGGCCCAAGTCTGGTTATTGGGTTTTGTTATGGTCTGTTCCAAGGAGCCCAGGCTGCATGGGTATTTCTTGAGGACTATGGACAGACAGTAGGATACCCTATTGCAATCCCTATGTCAGCGTTTGTAACATTATCTTGGCTGCCATTTGTAATGAGCAAGCTGGAGGAATAATCTATGACAAAGAAAAAAGGTTTTATCCACGTTCGTCTCGATGAAGACTTGGCCGACTTTGTGGCCAGCGTTCTAAAAGGCAGACCCGGCGGAATTAGCCGCTTTGTCAACGACAAGATACGTGAAGAAATGAAGAAGACCGCCAAGTAGGCGGCCTTTTTCTGTTACTTGTGACCGTAAAGCAAGTTTCGCACGTAGTCACGCCTTGCCTTTGGATCCAACATCGGGTTCCCAGCAGTGCCGCCGCTGCCCTGCATTCCCGGCTTGCCAATCTTAGGTGTGGGTCTTGCCGGAGCAACCGGAGTAGCTGGAGTATCGGCTGGCTTTGCGCGTTCGGCGATACACTGGCGCTCGACTTCCTTCAACGTGTAAAATTGTTCCATCGGACTGATACCCTTGACAGGGAAGACCTTCCTGAACGTGTCTGCATCATTCATGATCTTCTGCAAGACCAGAGGGCCCTTGTCGCTGCCGAGCAAGTAGTCACTAGCCATCGGACATGAGTCAAGCAAGTCACCCAAACCCTTGCTGTTGGCGTACTGAACACGCTTTAGAAACTCCTTTTTCTCATCGCCTTCGAAGCATTCGTCAATGTTGGCAAGGAAGCGATTCTGGCGTTGCTTGATGATAGCCTGTTCAGCCTCCTCGGCCTCACGCTGCTTGGCGGCTTCGGCAGCTTCGGCAGCTTCCTTCTCCGCCTTGGCCTTTTCACGGGCGTCAAGAATCTCGTTAACATCCTTGTGATTAAGGTACTTGATGTACTCCTCATCGTACTGGAAGTCGGCGCGGGTCTTCTCAGGTTCCTTCGACTGGGCGCGTTTCTTGAGTTCTTCCTCGACAGCCGCCTTTACTCGTTCATCGAAACCAGCCTCCCATTCGGCCTTGAGCTTCACCTTTTCGTCCTCAAACTTCTTTGCTTGTTTTTCAAGACGCTTGCGGATGATAGAGTTGGTGTTGTCGATTTCGTCCATCACCTCGTCCTTCGGCGTAGCTTCCGGTGCAGGGGTTTCCTCCGGCTTCGGCTCTTCCGCTGGCTGGGGTTCTTCAGACGGAGCTGGTTCCGGCTCTGGTTCCGGAGTAGGCTCTTCGGAAGCCGGAGTCTCTCCCGGTTTGCGCCATTCTTCAGGCGGTTCGTGACTCCATTCAGCTGGGGTCTGGTTGGACGTATTCATTTCGTCCACGAGTTCATCAAATGTCTTTCTGGCCATCTTCAGGCTCCTTTTTAGAATTTAACTTAACTTGTTCAAACAGATCGACCTCGCAAGTTCCGTCGATTTCGCATTCGACTTCCTTCATCTCGCCGTCTATGCACGGTGACAGAATCCTTTTATGGTTGCGTGTGTCACGCATGATCCAGCGGATTCTGTTCTGTGCGGACTTCAGCAGACAGCTTACGAAGCGCTTCGGAACGTCGGTGTCAACCTTGCGCGAAGTCTCGATTACGTACAAGAGAGTTTCGCTCTCCAGTTCATCGGGCGCATCGCCAAGGAACGAACCGTTGCGCAGCATACAAGTTATCGCATACTTGGTCACGGACATCAACAGTTCACCGAGCTCGTTATTGGAACGGTCGTCCAGGTCGTCGTTTCTGCGGAGACGTTCCAATGCTACAAAAAGCTCCGCATTCTCATAAGGGTTACGTGAAGCGTGTAGCATCAGTCGTCGTCCATGATTGCTGCAAGATCCTCTTTGTACCCAGGATCTTCAATGTAATTCATAGCCATCTGTCTGGGGTCTTTACGTACAAAGCCTATACATGCCAACGCCGCAGCGTCTGCAATATCGGTAGACATCCCTAGAACCATGCGCAAATCATCCTTCGGCGTTACCAACAACCTTCCTTGAGTGTTCTTCAACCAGCTGATTGCACACAGCTGACGTTTTAATTCCGCCGTCAACTCGAACCCTTCCACACACAAGCCGTGGTCACGTATGCAGTCGGCCAAGTTTCCAAACATCTCAGCCCTCTTGTTTGCATATACGTCATTGCGTTCAGCAGCAGAGCCAAACATGATCTGTTCGCATGCAATATTGAACTTCACACGGTCTATCACCAGGTCGCTGAACGCAGCATCGGCATAAATCTTGTCTATGTGATAGGTCTTGTGTAATTCAAAAATCTTCATTGACGTCTTGTCCGCATCCCACTTTGCATTCTTCTCCATGTACAAAGTCTGGGTACCTTTGCGTAAGAACAAGGATGTGGAGTCGCGGTCTACGCCGTTAGCACAGTCAAGGCCAAGGATGCACAATTTATCATCCGAAAGTCGGCTCTGCTGTGGGAATTCAGACAACTTAATAATCGCAGAGCTGGCACCCTCATCCAAGATAATTCCATTAAGCTCTTGGTCGCGCATAGACTTATCCGGAATCGAGTCTTCAATCAGCTTGATACTTTCTGCGGACAAGAATGTATTGTCGTATGTGGATCCAGTAATAATCTGCCAGCCCAACTTGTTCGCTTCACTAAAGCGTACATTCCAGATAGAACCCTTTCTAGGTGTAGTACAGGCGAAGATCTTCGGTTGCTTTACACCTGGGCCTCGAAGGCAAGGCGATAGAGTTGTAAAAAGGTCAGCGGGGGCAAGAGCCACCTCGTCCGCCAAAATCGCACTGCACTCAGTAAGACCACGAGCGGCATCCACACTATCGTAGCTAACGCCGTAAGCTATGTATTGTCCGTCGCAGATTGCACGGACTGGGTTTTCCTTAAAGGTGATGCGATCGTCAAGATTCCATTCACGAACCCGGTTCTTAATCTCTCTATAGAGCACATCTTTCAATGAGTCATAACGCTGGGCACAGCATATAACATTTTTGTGTTCTAACAAGTACAAAACAACCAAAATAGACATAGCGAAGCTCTTGCCAGCTCCACGACCGAGAATACCGATGACGGTAGACGCCTCAGCTCGTAGAAACTTCTTCTGCCATGGAAGGAGCTTTACTTCGATTTCGGTATGTAGTGTTTCCGCGCCCATTCTCTCTTATACCTACGTTTATCTTCCCATGAGTGAAAGCCATACTCAGCAGCATGCCTGTCGCTGCGTTCAGTATTTAAATTATTCTCTTTCTGACTCACGTAACGCAGATTCCAAGCCGCGTTGTTTAATTTGTTCCTATCGATGTGGTCTATGTACCGCTTACCCTCTGGATTTGGAACCCACACCTCTGCGACAAGCTGGTGGACTGCGTACGGTCTCGATTTCTGTGTGTGTCTGGGTTGTACCGTGTAACCTTGTCATACCCAGTAGCCGCATCAATGGATGACGGTATCCGACGCACGGATCCAGTATACCTGGAAATTCCAAAAACTTGGCCGTCTTCGCTAACAAGAAAACCAGTAACTTCGTGGATACGGACTACAATTCCATTAACCGTTATTTCTTTCATCTCCTTGCTCCTTTACTTCCTGTGCGTCGGTAAACTTTATCGACAATGGCTGTGCCGGGTCACCGTTGCTAGA
>Ga0326511_10003033_pt1 | contig 13551 bp, 8 predicted proteins | sample 0_2496_0518_D_FD_203701 | JGI IMG/M metagenome (GOLD analysis project Ga0326511, IMG submission 203701) | Bovine rumen microbial communities from UC Davis, California, United States - 0_2496_0518 | ecosystem: Host-associated > Mammals > Digestive system > Stomach > Rumen | place: USA: California... | reverse complement strand
CGTGGGGACAGCGCCCGACGGCCTGTTGCAGGTCGTCTTGCAGGTTCTGGCTGATGATTACGTCTTGTTTCATTATCATTTGTTAAGAAGTCTGTACAAAATTGCCGCAAAAATACAAAAAACCTTGAACATTGCGCATTGAAGGGCACACATTGTTTATAAAAAGTGAAAAAAATGCTAACTTTGCGCCGCATTAATTAAACCATATCCGACGGGTGGTGTCTTAAAGGGGAAACTCCCCTAAAAGGAAGCAAAGCTTCCGAAACTTAAAATATGAATCGATGAAGCGTTTCTTATTATATATAATGGTAATGTTGCTGTGCCCGGTGATAATGACGGCACAGAAGGTGACGGTAAGCGGACTGATTATGGACGGTACCAATAACGAGGCGCTGCTTGGCGCTACTGTTGTGCTGCTGCAGCCTAAGGACAGTACACAGGCAGCCGGCGTGCTGACCGATGCCGAAGGTAAATTCAAGCTCCCTGCCGTAAAGGCCGGCAGCTACATCATGCGTGTCTCCTATGTAGGCTATACGTCGCAATACAAGAACCTGACACTGGGCAAGGGCGCCAAGACCGTGAATGTGGGAACCCTGACCCTGCAGGAGAACAGCCGCCTGCTGAACGAGGCAGAGGTAGTGGCCAAACTGGCTCAGGTGGAGATGAAGGCCGACACTTTCGTCTATAATGCCGAAGCCTTCCGTCTGACCGAGGGCTCTGCCCTGGAGGAACTGGTACGTAAGCTGCCCGGAGCGGAGATTGACGATGACGGCAACATCAAGATCAACGGCAAGAGCGTAAGCAAGATAATGGTGGAGGGTAAGGAGTACTTCCAGAACGATACCAAAATGGCGCTGAAGAACCTGCCCAGCAAGCTGATTAAGAAGCTGAAGGCATACGACAAGAAGAGTGACTACAGCCGTATTACCGGCATAGATGACGGCGAGGAGGAGACCGTGCTGGACCTGACCGTTAAAAAGGGAATGAAGGACGGCTGGGTAGGCAACTTTGACGGAGCCTACGGCACAGCCGACCGCTACTCCGGCAACTTCAATGTCAACCGCTTCCTGGACCACAGCTATACCTCGGTTGTGGGAAGCCGCAACAACACCAATGACGGGCGCGGCCGCTGGGGCGGAGGCAACAGCGGAATCACCACCAGCACCATGGGCGGTGTCACCTTCGCCTGGGAGAACGGCAAGCCCGACTATTCTGCCGGCCTGCTGAAAATGGGTGGAAACGTACGTTACAGCAGGACCGACAGCGAGAGCGAGAATAAGACCAACCAGGAGATGTACCTGCCAGGCGGTAAGAGCCAGTTCTCCAACTCCAAAAGCCAGGGACAGAACATGAATCAGAACGTGAATGCCAACTTCCGCCTGGAGTGGTTCCCCGACAGTATGACCAATATCCTGTTCCGGCCCAACTTCAGCCATTCCAACGGAGACAACTTCTCACATAACCATAGCGTAACCTTTAACGAGAGCCCCTTTGAGGCTGGTCTGACCGATCCCGTAGAAGAGTACAAGACCTGGGCGGACCCCAATAAGATAAGGGTAAACGGTAACGAACGCTTTAACAACGGTGACAGCTGGAACAATAACATCAACGGTGACCTGCAGGTCAACCGCCGCCTGGTGGTACCCGGCCGCAACCTCACCCTGAATCTGGGCGGTTCGTACAGCGAGAGCAACAGCAAGTCCTACAGCCGCTCGCTGGTGAACTACTACCAGCGCAACGGCGAGAAGACCGCCACCTACCAGAATACCGAGTCCCCCTCCAAGAATTACAACTACCAGGGCCGCCTGAGCTATACCGAACCTATCCTGAAGGGGACGGTACTGCAGGGAAGCTACCAGATACAGTACCGGTTCCAGGACAGCGACCGCGAGATGATGGTGTATGACCAGCTGGAGAAAGCGCTGGCGGATCACGGCCTGACCGATGTGACGGCACTGGACCTGTACAACGGAACCTATAACGGCATGGATTTCTCAAGCTACGGTATCGACCTGAGCAACCTGGTGCGCGATGCCCAGAACAGCCAGTACGCCACTTACCGCGAACTGAACCAGTCGGTAAACCTGATGCTGCGCCATACCAGCAAGTTCGAGAACGGACAGGAGCTGCGCTTCAATGCGGGAGTGGACTTCCAGCCCCAGCGTACCGATATGGAATACCAGCGGGGAGCCGTGGACACCTCCATCGTACGCCATATCCAGAACTGGGCGCCACGCTTCAATTTCCGTTGGAAGATCAGCGACACCAGCCAACTGCGTGTCCGCTATAACGGCACAATGAACCAGCCCTCGATGGTCAACCTGATAGAGGTGATGGATACCAGCAACCCACTTTATGTAAGTACCGGTAACTCCGGTCTGAAAAGCTCATGGAGCGACCGCTTCAATATTGACTACAATGACTATCTTACAGAGCGCCAGATGGGATGGAACATCAGCGCCTGGGGCAATATCAACCGCCGCAGCATCAGCAATGCCACCATCTATGATACCGAGAGCGGACGCAGCTACAGCCGTCCCATGAACATTGACGGCAGCTGGAACGCCGGCACTTGGATGGGATTCAATACCGCCATAGGTTCCAAGAAGAGCTTCAACCTGCATTTCAATCAGAATCTCAACTATTCCAATAACGTAGGCTATATCAGCAGTAACCTGGACGACGGAGCCAGACAGTACATCGACGGAGAACTGGACATGAACGGTCTGTTCAGCTATATGGACCGTCTCGGCCTGCTGCAGAAAGCCACCACACGCAGTATCAACCTGGGCGAGAACCTCCGTCTGAACTACCGTAATGACCTTTTGGAGGTAGGCGTGAACGGAGGCATGAACTACCAGCACGCCCGTAATGACATGCAGCAGAGCGGAAACCGTGACACCTGGATGTTCAACTACGGCGGAAACATCGTCCTGAACCTGCCCTGGAACATGCAGTTCAGCAGCGACATCTCGCAGCAGAGCCGCCGTGGCTATGACGACAAGAGCATGAATACCAACGAACTCATCTGGAATGCCCAGATCAGCCAGAACTTCCTCAAGCAGAAAAATGCGACGGTCAGCGTCCAGTGGTTTGATATCCTGAAACAGCGCAGCAGCATCAGCCGTAACTACAGCGCCACCAACCGCAGCGATACCTGGACGAATGCCATCCACAGCTACGTAATGGTTCACCTCATCTACCGCTTCAACCTGATGGGTAATAAGGAAGCCCGTGCTGCCGGCATGGGTAACATGAACGGTGGATGGGGCGGTGAAGGCCGTGGCGGCTGGGGCGGTGGCCGAGGCGGCAGATTTTAATTCATAATTGGGGGGCGAGGGGCAAGGAGCAAGAGTATAGTTGTACCCCTGTTACGGTATTGTCCCTTTTAACTTCCTTTTAACTTCCCTTTTAACTCCCAGAAGTTCTAACCTCTAACCCCTGAAAAAGGAGAAGTTCACACTGCCGTAGGCTCTGTGATCTACGAAGCGGGGGTGTTGTGTAAAATCCTGTGTCTTACCGTGTTCCAGGACAAAAAGTCCGTCCTCGCGCAGCAACTGGTGCGATAGGATAATGTCCGGCAACTGCGCCAACTGGGGCAGGGCATAGGGTGGATCGGCAAAGATGAAGTCGAACTGCTCATGACACCTGCTCAGGAAACGGAACACATCGGCCCGTACGGGGAAGGCATTCAAATCCTGCAGCTTCTCTACAAATGAGCAGATAAAACTGTAGTGCAGCGAATCCGCCTCAACGGATACCACCCGGCTACAGCCTCGGCTCAGCAGCTCCAGCGTAATGCTGCCTGTTCCCGAGAACAGGTCCAGGGCCGTGGGCTCCTCGTCAAAGTCAATATATCCCTTCAGTACATTGAACAGATTCTCCTTGGCAAAGTCCGTGGTGGGTCGTGCCTTGAACGTGCGGGGCACATCAAAGTGGCGCCCCTTGTATTTTCCGGTTATAACTCGCATACTATGGTATTGGGGATAAAGCGTTTGGCCTGATTCAGCAGTTCCGTACCCGCATTGTTAAGGTACAGCGGCTGTGTCTGCTCATTCATCTGCAGGTTCCTCCATACTCCCATAATATAATACAGACGGTCCGCGTCGTTGTCCACCGCATACGTAGTGGCAAAGTGCAGGCGCTGCTCCCTGAAACAGCATATAAGCATATTCCTGGGTGCTACCATGGCATAGAAGTGGATGTCGCCGTCCTGCAGTTTGCGGTCCGCATTGGCAATCGTCTCAATGGCCCGCCCCTCCAGGCTTACAATCTCCACATCAGGATAAACAGCCTGAACGGTCTGGCGTATCTGCTGGTTCAGGGAGAACAACTCCACCACCTCCAGCGAGGGCAGGATCTGGTAATGAACCTCATTCCGGCTGACCTTCAGGGAGGGGAAGGTCAGGTTGTAAAGGGGGAACACTTCCTCACGGCGGAAGTATTCCAGGGGAACGCAGGTGCTGGGCGAGAGCACCAGCAACTCCACGCTCCGGAATTCGTATTCCGCCAGGCGGGGACGGCGCAGCGCCTTCTCCAGCAACTGGTACAGAGGCGTACTGCCGTCAGCCGTCACATCCTCCTTCTGTACCAGAGAATTGTCCGAGGCGTAAAGGACAGAGAAAGAAAATCCATCCGAGAAAAGTCGGATGGATAGTCTGTATGTATTATGCAAATTACTCCCAGTTACCTGCATTGTTGTTCCAGTTACCGCCTATATCACCAATCTTCAGGCCAGGATAGGCACCCTTGGCATCAGCCTCCTCGGCACGGTTGTTGATAATACGGCTGCCCTGCTTGCCCATACCCTTCAGGAACGAGCTGTCAGGAGCGCAGCACTCCATCACCTGGATAATGGTACCGGAACGTGTGGTGTTGGGGCATGCCACAAGACCGAATGTGTCACCCTCGGCAAAGGGGATGTAACGCAGAGAGTCAGCTACGAAACCATCGTAGTTGTACAGCGAGTCCTTCAGCGAAACCCAGATGGTGTCGCGGCGGAAGTCCTGCAGACCGTTTGCGGCAATGGCAGCCTGGTCACCGCTGGCCACAATCTCGGCAGCCCTTCTCTCGGTAAGACCGGCATCCATCTGCTTGTCGGTAAGCACACCCTGCTTCATGACGATGGGCAGACGTCCAGTCTTGACATACTGGATAAGAACTGACCAGTCAGGGCAGTACTCGCCATACTGAGCCTTATAGGCCTCCTGTGCCTCGCGGATTTCCAGCAATCGTGCCTTCACCACGTTCTCGCGGGCTCTTACGTCGGCATCAAAGTCCTCTGTATCCTGGATGCTGCGCCATGTGATAAAGAGCAGTCCTGCCACACAAAGCCCTAAAAATACATTAATTAGCTTCTTGTTCATGTTGTTATTTGTGATTTATTTTGTATATTCGCAACGCAAAAATAAAGAATTTAATTCACATAAACGATTTTTCGCGATTTTTTTTCAGAAAGAATGATGATAAGTGACAAATTAGGCGTTCTAATACGCGGGAATTTTGCCCATGAACCCACGTTTGAGCAGATAAAGGTCATATCCGAGTGGGAGGAATTCCTGCTCAGCAGAAATCCCCATTCGCTGTTCCTGCTGAAGGGGTATGCCGGAACCGGAAAGACCTCGCTCGTAGCCGCCTTGGTAAAGACGCTGCTGCAGCTGAGGCAGCACGTTATGCTGCTTGCACCCACAGGCCGCGCCGCCAAGGTGTTCTCCTCCTATGCCGATGCGCCGGCTTTCACCATTCATAAGAAAATCTACCGCCAGAAGTCCATCGTGGATATGGACAGTTTCCAGCCCAACATCAACCTGCACAAGCATACCCTCTTCATTGTGGATGAGGCTTCCATGATCTCCAACGAGGGCCTCTCTGGTTCTATGTTCGGCACCGGCCGACTGCTGGATGACCTGATGCAGTTCGTCTATTCCTGCGAAGGCTGCCGCCTGATTCTGGTAGGCGATACCGCCCAGTTGCCCCCTGTAGGCGAGGAGGAAAGTCCCGCCCTTAGCAGGACCGTACTGGAGGGGTATAACGTGGATGTCACCGAGGTAAATCTGACCGAGGTGGTCCGGCAGGAACGGGAGTCCGGCATCCTGTGGAACGCCACGCACCTCAGACAACTGATGCAGGAAGAGTTGTTCTGGGAATTTCCCCGCCTGAATGCTGCCTTCCCTGATGTGTGCGTTATGCCGGGCGATGAACTGATAGAGGCGCTGGAGGACAGCTACCATCGCTGCGGCACCGACCAGACCATCGTGGTTACACGCAGCAACAAACGCGCCAATATATTTAATAATGGTATAAGGGGCCGCATCCTGGACTATGAGGAGGAACTCTCCGGCAACGACCTGGTAATGATAGCGAAGAATAATTATTACTGGACCAGCCTCACCCCCCGCCCTCTCCAGGGGGAGAGGGAGCTGAATCCTAACAAGAACTCTTCACCCCTCCATTCGGAGGGGATGGGGGAGGCTTTTCTGGCCAACGGCGACGTGGCCGTGGTGCGGCGGTTCAGGAATGAAAGGGAGCTGTACGGCTTCCGCTTTGCCGACGCTACCCTGCGGTTCCCCGACTATGACAACATGGAACTGGATGTGACAGTCCTGCTGAATACCTTGCAGAGCGAGGCGCCTGCCCTTACCCGTCAGCAGCAGGAACAACTCTTCAATGCCGTATGGGAGGACTATCCCGAGATACGCGACAAGCGTGAGCGTATGAAGCGCCTACGTCAGGATCCCTATTATAATGCCCTTCAGATTAAATATGCCTATGCTGTAACCTGCCATAAGGCGCAGGGCGGACAGTGGCAGCATGTGTATATCGACCAGGGCTACGTTACCGAGGAAATGCTTACGCCTGACTATTTCCGCTGGCTCTATACCGCCCTGACCCGTGCCACCGAAAAGGTTTTCCTAGTCAACTGGCCCAAAGAACAGACAGAAGTTAATTAGTGGTAAGTGGGCTCGGTTATATATAGTGCTGCGGCTCTTTTCTGTTCGTCTTTGACGGCCCGATAGGTAAAGTCGTTACTTTTCAAATCTGAAAAATAAAGGAGAAGCTCTGCCTTGCGGCGAGGAACTTCTCCTTTATTGTATATTGGAAGTTGAGCTGCTTTATGCTGTGAGCAGTTCGATGAGCTTTTCTACTGCGGCATGGATGCCCTCGGTATTCTTGCCGCCTGCGGTAGCGAAGTGGGGCTGACCGCCGCCACCACCCTGTATGAGCTTGGCCGCCTCGCGGATGTTCTTGCCGATGTTTACGCCATTGGCTACTACGCTGTCGGAGGCTGCGGCGGTGAGCAGGGGCTTGCCCTCTGCTACGGAGCCGATGACTACCAGGCTGTTGGCTACCTCGGCACGGAGCTGGAAGGCAATGTCCTTGACAAACTCGGCGCTGAGGGTGGTGTAGGCCTTCAGGACGGTGATGCCGTTAATCTGGGTCTGATGGGCTATCATGTCTTTCTTGAGGTCGGCTGCTTTCTCGCGCATGGCATCCTCTACCTGCTTCTTCAGCTCGGCATTGTCGCTGATGGCTTTGCGGATGGTAGCCATGAGGTCGGGTGCATTGTTGAAGAGGCTCTTGAGTCCAATCAGCAGGTCCTGCTGCTTATCCATCAGTTCCTCTACAGCCTTACCTGTAATGGCCTCGATACGACGAACGCCGGCGGCGATGCTGCTCTCTGAAATGATGCGCACCATACCAATGCAGCCTGTGCTCTGGGCATGACAGCCGCCACAGAACTCGATGCTGGAGCCGAACTGTACCACACGTACCTTGTCGCCGTACTTCTCGCCGAAGAGGGCTACGGCGCCCAGCTTCTTGGCTTCCTCAATGGGAGTGTCGCGATATTCCTGCAAGGGCAAGTTCTCGCGGATGCGCTCGTTGACAAGGTGCTCTACCTCGCGGATCTGCTCGGGTGTCACCTTCTCGAAGTGTGAGAAGTCGAAGCGCAGATAGTCAGGTGTTACCAGTGAGCCCTTCTGCTCCACATGGCTGCCGAGGACTTCCTTCAGGGCCTCGTCCAGTAAGTGAGTACAAGAATGGTTGGCCTCGATGGCACGGCGGCGGTCCACATCCACGCAGGCCATAAACTCAGCCTCGGGGTTGGTGGGGATGCGCTCCAGCAAGTGTATGCTGACGCCGTTCTCCTTCTTGGTGTCTATAACCTTGATGGTCTCTGTCTCGTTTACCAATACGCCGGTATCGCCGACCTCACCGCCCATCTCGCCATAGAAGGGAGTCTGGTCCAGGATGGCTTCATAGACAACACCTTTCTTCTGCTTGACCTCGCGGTACTTGACGATGTGGCAGCTGTATTCTGTGTAATCGTATCCTACAAACTTGGATATCTCTCCCTCGCCTTGGGAGAGGGCTGGGGAGAGGCTTACCCAGTCGCCCATCTCCACCTGTGCGGCATTACGGGCACGGGCCTTCTGCTTCTCCATCTCTACGTTGAAGCCGGCCTCGTCAACGGTCAGTCCGTTCTCGCGGCAGATAAGCTCTGTAAGGTCGAGGGGGAATCCGTAGGTATCGAAGAGGGTGAAAGCCTTCTCGCCTGCAATCTCTGTCTTGCCGGCAGCCTTGGTCTCCTTCATTACACCGTCCAGCAGGCGGATGCCGGTCTCCAGGGTGCGCAGGAAGCTGTCTTCCTCTTCCTTCATGACCTTGGTGATCAGCTCACGCTGAGCCTCCAGCTCGGGGTAGGTGGCACCCATCTCCTGAATGAGGACGGGCAGCAGACGGTACATGAAGGCCTCTTTCTGACCCAGGAACGTGTAGGCATAGCGAACGGCACGGCGCAGGATGCGGCGGATGACGTAGCCGGCCTTAGCGTTGCCGGGCAACTGACCGTCGGCAATACTGAAGGCGATGGTACGCAGGTGGTCGGCAATGACGCGCATGGCCACATCGGTCTCTTCTTTGTCGCCATATTTATAGCCGCTGAGGTCTCCGATAGCCTTGATGATGGGCTGGAACACGTCGGTATCGTAGTTGGAGTGCTTGCCCTGGATGGCACGTACCAGTCGCTCGAATCCCATACCGGTATCGATGACGTTCATGCCCAGGGGCTCCAGATGTCCGTCGGACTTGCGCTCGTACTGCATGAATACGATGTTCCATATCTCAATGACCTGCGGGTCATCCTTGTTTACCAGCTCGCGTCCGGGCACCTTGGCTTTCTCCTCGGGAGTACGGCTGTCCAGATGTATTTCGGAGCAGGGTCCGCAGGGTCCTGTATCGCCCATTTCCCAGAAGTTGTCATGCTTGTTGCCGTTGATGATGTGGTCAGCAGGAACATGCTTCAGCCAGTAACCGGCAGCCTCATCGTCACGGACGAGGTTCTCCTCAGCCGAACCCTCGAATACTGTTACGTACAGGTCCTTGGGGTCCAACTTGAGCACGTCAACGAGGTATTCCCATGCCATGTCTATGGCGCCTTCCTTGAAGTAGTCGCCGAAGGACCAGTTGCCCAGCATCTCGAACATGGTGTGGTGGTAGGTGTCGTGTCCTACCTCCTCCAGGTCATTGTGCTTGCCGCTTACGCGCAGGCACTTCTGGCTGTCGGCACGGCGGCGCGGTTCGGGGTCGCGGGTTCCCAGGATGATGTCCTTCCACTGGTTCATACCGGCATTGGTGAACATCAGGGTAGGGTCGTCCTTCACTACCATAGGGGCAGAGGGCACAATCTGATGTCCCTTGGACTCAAAGAATTTCTTGAATGAGTCTCTGATTTCGTTAGCTGTCATCATATTTCTTGCTGTTTTGTAGATTTTCCTGTTTGCTTAATTTCCAATTTATTATGTATAAATCCTCAAAAATCTTGCAAAGGTAATTTATTTTGCCTATTTTTGCAAAGAATTTGATTACAAAAGGAAGTAATATCTGTAATTATGCCTTATAATCCGAATAAAGAGCTGAAGAAGTTTTATTCCATTAGCGAGGTTGCCGCCAAATTCAATGTGGCAGAGTCGCTCTTGCGCTATTGGGAGAAGGAGTTCCCTAATATCAAGCCTAAGAAGACGGAGGGCCGCGGTGTGCGTAAGTACACGGCTGAGGATATTGCTGAAATCCAACTGGTTTACAACCTGCTGAAGGTGAGGGGCATGAAAATCGGCGCCGCCAAGCAGGTGCTGGCCAAGAACCATGAGGGCGCCAGTAACACAGCGGAGGTGCTGGGTTACCTGCAGTCCGTCAGGGAGGAGCTGATCGCTATCAGCAATGAGCTGAAGGATTTGTAGTCAGAAGCGCTTCACGTCTTTTATCTCCTTTATTTTCTTGAGATTCTTGCAGATGGACCGGATGTCGTTGACATCATGTACGCCCAGCTGTATTTCCGCATGGAAGATGCCGTCGTGTGAGTTGATGGTAAGATTGTTGATGTTCGCATTCAGCTGTTGTGACAGCACACCGGTTATCTGGTGCAGCACACCTATATGGTCTATACCCTCCACATGCAGCGTGGCCGGGAACGAGAGTTGCTTGTGCGTGTCCCATTTAGCCGCCAGGATGTGGTTGCCGTCGCTGGCTTTCAGCTTGGCCGCAACCGGGCACTGACGCTTGTGGATGGTGATGCTGCTGACGCCGTCAAAGTATCCCAGCACATCATCGCCCGGGATGGGGTGGCAGGTCTGGCAGATGTCATAATGGGCCATGGTCTCCTCGTTCAGGATCAGCGGTTTCTTCTTGTCGATCTTCAGCGGAGTGACATTGACGTCGGCACCCGGTTCCTGATTCTTGGCCGAATGTTTCTTGAAGAAGGGAATATAACGGCCCCATCCCTTCTTGTTGGGCAGCTTATCCAGGATGGTCGCCTCGTCATTGTCGCCTAGGTTGATGCGCTTTTCGCCCACAGCCACCAGAAGCTCCTCCCGGGTCTTCATATTGTGCAGGCGGCACAGCTTGTCTATGTTGATGCTGTTTGGCTCCTTCTCAATCTTCCGGAAGAACTCGTTCAGGAGTTCTTCGCCTTCCTTCTGCTTTTCCCTGTCCTCGCGGCGCAGCAGGGCCTGAATCTTGCCCTTGGCCTTGGCAGTGGTGGCAAACTGCATCCATTCACGCTCCACCTTCTGGGTCTTGGAGGTAAGGATCTCTATCTGGTCGCCGCTTTGCAGCACGTGGCTGATAGGTACCAGATGATGGTTGACCTTGGCACCGATACAATGGGTGCCCAGGAAGGTATGGATATTGAAGGCAAAGTCCAGTACCGTACTGTTGGCAGGCATTGTCTTGAACTCTCCCTTGGGGGTGACAACGAAGATCTCGCTGGCGAAGAGGTTCAGCTTGATGGTGTCCAGGAAGTCGATGGCATTGGGCTGGGGGTCGTCCAGTATCTCCTTGATGGTAAGGAGCCATTTGTCCAGCTCGTTCTCGCTGTCCTTGGTGGTCTTGCTGCCCTCCTTGTATTTCCAATGGGCGGCAAATCCCTGCTCCGCCATGTCGTCCATGCGGCGGCTTCGGATCTGTACCTCCACCCACTGGCCGTTCTTGCTCATAAGGGTGGTGTGAAGGGCCTGGTAGCCGTTGGCCTTGGGGTGCGAGAGCCAGTCGCGCAGTCTCTCGGGGTGCGGCTTGTAGATGCCGCTGCAGATGGCGTATATCTGGAAGCATTCGCCGATTTCCTTGCTCAGGTCCTCGCAGTCGAAGATGATGCGGACGGCCAGGATGTCATAGATTTCCTCGAAGGTCACGTGCTTGGTCTGCATCTTGCTCCAGATGCTGTAGGGGGCCTTGATACGGGCCTTTATCTCGTATTTGATGCCGGCGGCATCCAGTTTCTCGCGCAAGGGGGCGGTAAACTGGTCGAAGATGTCGGTAAGGTGTTGCTTTATTCCTGCCAGCTTGGCCTTGATGGCCCGGTATTCCTCGGGGTGCTCGTAGCTGAAGCTGAGATCCTCCAGTTCCTCCTTCACCTTGTTCAGTCCCAGTCGGTTGGCCAGCGGAGCATAGATGTAGAGGGTCTCGCCGGCAATCTTGTACTGCTTGTTGGGCAGCTGGCTGCCCAGGGTGCGCATGTTGTGCAGACGGTCCGAGATCTTCACCAGTATCACGCGGATGTCGTCGCTCATGGTCAGCAGCAGTTTCTTGAAAGACTCGGCCTGAGCGGATGCCTTGTCGCCGAAGATGCCGCCGGAGATTTTGGTCAGGCCGTCCACAATCTCGGCAATCTTGGGACCGAAGATATTGCTGATATCCTCTACGGTATAGTCGGTATCCTCTACCACGTCATGCAGAAGGGCGGCGCAGATGCTGGTGCTGCCCAGACCTATCTCCTCGCAGGCAATCTGCGCTACGGCGATGGGGTGCATGATATAGGGCTCGCCTGAGAGGCGGCGTACACCCTTGTGGGCTTCCTTGGCAAAGTTGAAAGCCTTGTCGATGATCTCAACGTGCTTACGGTGCCTGGAGTTCAGGTATGTCTGTACAAGATGCTGATAAGCCTCGCTTACCATCTTCTCGTCCTGGGATTCAGTATTTGTCAGTTCTTCCATAGCAAAGTCCTTTTACATTATATATATGGTATGCCGCCTCACTTGACTTTCAGCTTCTGCCCGATGGATATCATATCGCCTCTCAGGCCGTTGGCTTTCTTCAGGGCGCTGACGGAGATCTTGTTGCGTCTGGCAATGTCACTCAGGGTGTCCCCCTTCTTTACTGTGACGGTACGGCCGGATGACCTGCCGCGTCTGGAGCGTGACTTACCCGACTTACCGCTGTCCTCATCGGTGAGGACTGTCTCTCTGATGGCGGTGGTGTAGGCGGGCTTCGCGTAGATAGAGTCGCCGGCATCTATGAAGGCATTGATCTTCTCGGCGGGCATTCGCAGGATGCAGTCATGCGAGTCGCCGGGGATCAGTGTCGTGCGGTACTGGGGGTTGAGGGCACGGAGCTCCTCTATGGTGATGTCACATGTGGCGGCTATCTGCTCCATCCTGACGTTCTTCTTCAGCAGCAGCGTGTCTGTGGCCTGAGGCAGGTTGGTTCCTACGGGACAGATGTTATGGTCGCAGTAGTAGCTCATTACGTAGTTGGCGGCGATGAAAGCCGGTACGTAGCCCCGTGTCTCAGCGGGCAGATAGGGATAGATTTCCCAGAAGTCCTTCTTGCCGCCGGAACGGCGGATGGCCTTGCTGACATTGCCGGGGCCGCAGTTGTAGGCGGCGATGGCAAGGGTCCAGTCCCCGAAGATCTCATACAGGTCCTTCAGCATGTGGGCAGCTGCGTAGCTGGCCTTTACGGGGTCCTTCCGCTCGTCGATGAGGCTTGTGACCTCCAGTCCGTAGCGCTTGGCGGTCCCGATCATGAACTGCCAGAGTCCCACGGCTCCCGCCCGACTGACCGCATTGGGATGGAGGGCGCTCTCGATGATGGGCAGGTTGCGCAGTTCCAGGGGAACCTGATAGCTCTCCAGCGCTTCCTCAAAGATGGGGTTGTAGAAGTTGCACGCACCCAGCATGATGCTGATGGAGGGGCGAAGGCGCTCGCAGTAGCGGTCAATGTACTTGCGCACTGTCTCGTTGTAAGGCATGGCAATTACATTGGGCAGGCGGCTGA
>Ga0326511_10003032_pt1 | contig 13552 bp, 14 predicted proteins | sample 0_2496_0518_D_FD_203701 | JGI IMG/M metagenome (GOLD analysis project Ga0326511, IMG submission 203701) | Bovine rumen microbial communities from UC Davis, California, United States - 0_2496_0518 | ecosystem: Host-associated > Mammals > Digestive system > Stomach > Rumen | place: USA... | reverse complement strand
CTTTGCACCTGAACAGGCTGACGGGAGCGTGAAACATTCAGTACAATTCCCATCTGTACCAACTGCATAATTAAAGCCGTACCGCCGTATGAGAAAAACGGCAAACTAATTCCAGTATTCGGCAAAAATCCACTCACAACGCCGATATTGATAAATGCCTGTAAACCTATCTGCAATGTGAAACCAATTGCAATCAGCATACCGAAACGGTCTTTACAATGGGAAGCAATATGAAAGCCCTGCATCACCAGCAGTACAAACAATAATATAACGGTAATCGCCCCGAAAAGTCCCAATTCTTCACAAACAATCGAAAATACAAAGTCGTTTTCCGATTCAGGCAAATATAAATATTTCTGTCGGGATTCACCCAATCCCAGCCCGAACAAACCGCCCGAACCGATTGCAATAAGTGATTGTCTTGACTGCCAAGTTCCGTCAACGTCTTCACTGTCGAAAGGATGAAACCATGTTGCAATTCTGCGCTGAAAATACCCGATACCCTTAGTATTGATAAGGTACATCAGCACAAGCCCTGCCAGAATCGTCCCTACTACAGTAATAATGCCAAGATTTCGCCATTTTGCACCGCCCACAAATACCAATGCAATGCCAATGGCAGCAATTAAAATACTACATGATAAATGTGGTTCTAGCAATAACAGCCCTATAATAATACCCAATAGCAGTAAATAAATGACCGTGCCAGCAAATAACTGTTGCATTCGTTCAAAATTCTGGTCTATCAGGTAGGAAAATAAAATCACAATCGCAAATTTAGCCAGCTCCGAGGGCTGAAACGTTGTAAAGCCTAAATTAAGCCATCTTTGACAACCGGTATCAAGGTCTGTACCAATAAATAGCACCAATATCAAAAGAAATACAGCCCCTGCATAAATGATAATGGGAAAATTCCGTTTCTGAAAAACATGATAATCCACACGGCTCATAATGAACATCATCACAAGCCCAATCCCTGCAAATTCCACCTGTCGCAATGCATAAAAATATCCGGGTTTTCCTTCGTTAATTGCAATCGCATAACTTGCGGAAAACATCATGACAATTCCCAACCCCAAAAGAATCAATACCACAATGCTAAAAGAAAGGTCAGTATCTCCAATTCGTGAACGCACACGCTCACTTTTTTGGGGTTTTGATGATTCAACTTGTTTCATTCTTTGCCTCCCTTCAATTGGCTCAAAGTAGGGTAATGACACCGCAGAAAGCGGTAAACCCTGCAAACAGAGCAATCCTCTGCCAAGGTTTCATGGTTCCTTGCTCCATCATGGAAAGGAGCGTTTGATTGTTTCGACGGTTCAGCAAAGGGAAAGCATTCACCAGATATACCGCCATCAGCAAAAGCCAAGCCTTCCAGTCACCATATACCACACATAACCCCGTCACGATTCCAGCCATCCAGCCACTCCCCACATTGCCAAGCCGGCACTTTGCCGGATACAAATTCCATACCATACATCCCATATTTGCACCAGCCCCACAAAGGGAAAGAATTGCAAAATAATATTCATGATGTTTCAGGAATAACACCGCCAATATCAGGAGCTGAATACTTCCAACTGTAATGGTAATTCCATCTGTTTCCCTGTCGAATCCCTGTATCATCGCCCATCCAACCGCCATAATGACAGCCGTCACAAGCACATACAGCGTAGACCCATTGACAAGGTACTTCCCCACCACAAACGAAATTGCAATGACACTGCCAAATTGTTGAAAGAATGGAATCCCAAAAACTGCTTTTTTTCGAACAGCCATAATATCCGTAAGAAGTCCCCATACAGCAACCGCCAGCGCATAAAAATAAACAATTTCTGTCAAGCTTCTTTGTTCCGAGAGAGCCTTGTTAGTTCTGTCGAAAACGTGTTGACCATCACAGAGATTGAAAGTAATCACCATGGCAATGGTACACCCCAACAGTAACAGAATTCCGCACATAGTAGGGCGAACCTGTTCTTGAATGTCATCATTTTGGTTTTCGGAGGGTTCATTTTCGGAATCGTCTGGAAGTGAGGGCTTTTTTGGCGCAATGTCAAAGAACCGGAATTTCTGCAAAAAGGGAATCAAAGCATTCCCCATAATTCCGGCAGTCACCATAGCAATGAAAGCCGAAGCAAACTGCACCCATACGGGCATTATTCCGCACCATAAGGAGGTTGACCATAGACCGCCTCAATGACATTTTCGAGATGCATACCGTGACTAGCCTTAAACAGAATCACATCACCTTCTTTTGTATACTCCTGCAATTTAGCAATGAGAACATTGGCATCATCCGTGCAGAACACACCGAACTTCTCACCAGCCTTTTGAGCAATAGCTTGAGAAGCCGTCCCATAGCAATAGAGCATATTAAGATTACATTTTTGTGCCATTTCGCCTACTTTCTCATGGAGTTCCTGACTCATATCACCAAGTTCAAGCATATCACCAAGCACAGCAATTCTGCGCCCCTCACAAGGGTAGTTATGGAGAACTTGTAAAGCGGCTTGCATAGAAGCAGGGCTAGCATTATAGCAATCTTCAATAATAGTCTGTCCATTTCTTTCCAGAATATTCTGTCTAGCACCAACAGGACTATAACCAGCCAGACCGCACAAAATTTCCTGTTCTTCCATCCCAGTCAAAACGCCCACGAGATAAGCGGCTAATGCATTTTTGACATTGTGTTCGCCAATCGCAGGAAGGACAGCAAGCAATTTTTTTTCACCATGACAAATGCTGAAAGTGGTAACGCCGTTTTCCTCTTTGATGTCCTCCGCCCAAACATCCGCCGGATTCCCTTCTGTAGAGAAGGTATAAACCGGACGGCTCAAAGTTTCTTTGAGAGGAGCTAAGCGCACATCATCACCGGAAGTAATCAAAGGCGCATTTTCCTCCATCCCCTCCAACATTTCGAGTTTTGCCTTCAAAATGCCATCTTGTGAACCGAGATTTTCGACATGGGAAAAGCCGATATTGGTAATAATAGCAATAGTAGGCTTTGCACAATTGCTCATTCTGGAAATTTCCCCGAAGTGATTCATACCCATTTCGATAACAGCCGCCTGATGTTCCTTAGTCAAGCCAAGAAGTGTCTTAGGGCATCCAATCTCATTATTGAGATTCTCAGCAGTTTTGAGGGTATTGAACTTTTGAGACAGCACACAAGCAGTCAATTCTTTGGTGGTAGTTTTTCCGACACTTCCAGTAATCCCAACAACCGGAATCACAAACTTCTGTCGATAAAGGCTAGCAATATCAAGCAAAGCCTGCCCAGTATCGCCCACCACAATACAAGGTGCATCCTCAATTTGTGTATCCGTCACAGCAGCAATAGCCCCATCTTCCAGAGCCTTTTTGACGAAATCGTGACCGTCGAAATTTTTCCCACGCAAAGCGAGGAAGAGACAGCCAGCCGGCAAATTTCTAGTATCTGTACTAATTTCAGTAATATCAGCCTGAACAGGGGTAACAGTCCCAAGGTGTTCAGCAATTTCAGCAAGTGAAATACGTTCCATTGTTTTTTCTCCAATCTTCTAATCAATCCAAATTTTTAAGAGCTTCCGCCACAACTTCACGTTCATCAAAGTGAATATGACGGTGATTTTCGAAAATCTGATAATCTTCATGCCCTTTCCCAGCGAGAACAATCACATCCCCGCCCTTAGCAATTTGAAGCGCATGAGCAATCGCCTCTTTTCTATCGACAACCACATCATAAGACACCCCCGAACCCTGCAAACCTTCCAGAATATCATCAATAATCGCCCTAGGGTCTTCATCACGAGGGTTATCAGAAGTGACAATCAGCCTATCAGCGAATTTTGCAGCAGCCTTTGCCATAAGAGGGCGTTTTGTCTTATCACGATTTCCGCCGCACCCGAAAAGACAAATCAAATCACCCTCAGTATAGAGCTTGACATTTTCGAGGATATTTTCAAGGGCATCAGGGGTATGAGCATAATCGCAGATGACGGAAAATTTCTTTCCAGTGGGAATTACTTCACATCTGCCTTTCACACCCAAGCAATTTTTGAGGGCTGGAATAATTTGTTTATCCGTCAATCCCATCAAACGGCAAACCGCATAAGCCGCCGTAGCATTAGCGACATTGAAATATCCAATCAAATGCATATCAATCCAAAGGTTTTCCGGTTCACCCTTACGAGCAAGAACAAAAGAAGTCTTGTGAGCCTTAACGGAAACAGGGGTATAAGCGAAATCACATTCAGGGTTTTGGTCGCCGTTTCCGTAGGAATATTTTTCACAGGAAACTTCATCAAACAGTCGTTTACCGTATTCATCCCCGACATTGATAATGGCTTTATCACAGATATTGAATAACATTCGTTTTGCCTGATAATAATTTTCCATGGTCTTGTGATAGTCAAGGTGGTCTTGCGTGAGGTTGGTAAAGACAGCAACATCAAAATGAGTAGTACCAATTCTTTTCTGCACCAGCCCGAAGGAAGAAACCTCCATAACAACAGTATCACAACCGGAATCATACATTTTTTGGTAAAGTGCCATCAAATCGAACGTCATAGGGGTAGTGTTATCGGTGTGAACAATTTCGTCCCCAATCTCATTTTGAATAGTGCCGATTAAGCCGACTTTATGACCATTTTCAGTCAAAATGTGTTTAATGACAGTTGTAATGGTAGTTTTTCCATTTGTACCAGTGACCCCGATAAAATGCATTTTTTGTTCAGGATGCCCGAACCAAGCGGAACAGAGATTTCCATATTCTTCACGGCTATCAGGAACAATAATTTGACGTTCGCCAAGCCCTAAATCACGCTCCACAATGACAACAGCCGCCCCCTGTTCGAGAGCCTTTTCAGCGACAGAATGCCCGTCAAAGCTACCACCCTTCACACAAACGAAAATACAATCGGGAACAATTTTCCGGTTATCGTCTGTAATGAAAGTAATTTCCCTGTCACCTAATGCAGTCAAATATCTTCCTTCCAAAAGTTCTGAAAGTTTCATAAACCCATCTCCCTTTCTATCACTTGTCATCATAATGACCCCGACAAGCAATAATAAATACAGTTTCACTTTTGATGGTGTAAACAATGCGATTTTTCTCATCAATATGCCTGCTCCAATATCCCTCACGATGTTTCAATGGTTCTGGCTTTCCGATTCCACTATTACCATTTCGAAGAATATCTTGTAACAGCAAGTTAATTTTCTTGAGAGTTTTTCTGTCTTGAGTCTGCCAATACAAATAATCTTGCCAACCTGTTTCGGAAAAGCTAATGTTATCCATTCGCCATTTCCTCCAGTTCTTCCATACTTTTCACAACAATTTTCCCTTCTTCAACTTGCCTAATGCCCTCTTCAATATGCTTGATATTTTCTTCACTATAGAAGAGTTGATTTTCTTCTGCATTTTGCGCATCAGCAAAGCGTTGCAAAATTTGATATACAATCTCAATATTTTCAGGGTTCAAAACATCAACAATATCATAGATTTTTTCCTTTGTACTCATGTTTCCCACTCCTTCATAAATTAACCTGTCTGGTCATTAACGAAATACGTCAATTGAATGACCGTACCGACCTCAACCATTTCACCAGCTTCAATGGACTGCGACAACACCAGTACATCTTCACGGTCAGTCGAAGCCCCGACAGCGACGTAATTCAAGCCACGATTTGTGAGAGCCTCATTGGCATCAGTAGCAGTAAACCCTTGCAAATCAGGCACTTCCACTTTATCCGGCATATAATTTTCCACGGTGTAAAGAATCACAGTCCCTTCCGGAGAAATCGACATACCAGTTGCAGGGCATTGTCCGAGGACGGTTTCACCGTCTCCAATGATTTCATATTTCAGTCCCAAAGCGTCAAGCGTTTCCTGTGCCTTTGTCAGCTCCTCATCCAGCAAAAGCGGAACAGTCACATCCAATTCCTCATATTCAGCCTCTGTATATTCCGGATAATAGCCGAGGTATTTCAAGGATTCCTCCATGATATTTCTGGCACAAGGAGCAGTCACCTTTGAACCGTAGTAACCAATGTCGGGGTTAGGGTCATCCGCCATAACAAGCATCACAATTTCAGGGTTATCAGCCGGCGCAAAGCAAGTATAAGAAGCGACATAATGGTCACTGGAAACTTTTCCATTGATAACCTTTTGAGAAGTACCGGATTTACCGCCGATTGCATATCCTTTAATATAGGCATTAGAACCGCCGTTATTATCCACAACCGCCTGCAACAATTTTCGTACTTCTGCGGAACTTTCCTTTGAAATGACCTGTCTTTTGATATTCGTACCGAATGTTTTAATCACATTTCCATCACTGGAAACGATTTTATCAACAACATGGGGTTCTACCAGATAACCGCCGTTAATGGTAGAAGCGATTCCGGTAATCATTTCAATGGGGGTCATTGTGTTAGTCTGCCCGAATGAACTGGAAGCAAGCTCAATTTGTCCCATTTTCTTTTCAGAGATATACAAGGAAGAAATTTCACTTGGTAAGTCAATTCCGGTGCGTTCGGTCAAACCAAATGCGCTGAAATACTGACAAAACTTATGAATTCCGACACGCTTTCCGACTTCCATAAAAGCAGGGTTACAGGAATTAGTAAGGGCTTCCGAAAAACTCTGCATTCCGTGACCACTTAGTAAATGACAGTGAATGGTAGTCGGCGGATTTCCCGCAAATGTCACCCCACCCGTACAATTAAAATAATCTTTATCAGGGTCAACTGCTTTTTCCTCAATAGCCATAGCCGTGGTAAAAATCTTAAAAACCGACCCTGGAACATACAATTCCGTAATCGCCTTATTTTTCCACTGCATTTCACGGGCAGAAATATAAGCATCCTGATACTCTTCTTCGGGGAGTGTGTTAAGTTTGTAGGCGGTATTTTCATCAAAAATCTGCGAAGGATTATTCAAATCAAATGAGGGATATGTTGCCATAGCATAAATCGCCCCAGTTTTCGCATTCATAATAATGCCACAAGAACGGTCATTCACTTCATAGGTCTGACTCATTTCCTGCAAATTTTTTTCAAGGTAATATTGTAGCGTAGAATCCAATGTCAGGTACAAAGAGCTTCCGTCCTGTGCCTCATAAGTGGTAGAATAGCGGTAAGGCATAATATTTCCCACGCCATCCTTAGCAGTAGTCACACGCCCATTGACACCAGAAAGATACTCATCATAATACGCTTCCAATCCATATTGACCATTTCCATCGCTGTTTGTGAATCCAATAACCTGTGCAGCAAGTTCATTTTGTGGATAATAGCGTTTAGAGTCTTCCTCCGTAGTCACAGAATTCATATTCAGTTTATCAAAGAATTCCATAATCTCATCAGCGATATTTTTTTCAACCTGTGTCTGTAGTACATAATATTGGGTATTTTTCTCCATAGCAGTCAAAACAGTATCTTCACTGATATGAAGCTTTTCAGAAAGAAGTTCCACAATCTGGTCTTCCAACTCATCACGAGTGGTAACAAGTGTCCCCTCTGGAAGTTGTTCCCCATCATCAAGCCTTTTCTGACGGTCTTTCATAACGTCTTCAATTTCTCCCATTTCCTTTTGAAATTGTTTCGGGTCAATGAAAACCTTGTAAACCGTGGCACTCCATGCCAATGGTTCACCATTGCAGTCATAAATTGCACCACGTCCGGCGGTAATGGTTTTATTGGTAAAATGCGTATTATTTGCCATTTCTGCATAAGTTTGGTGGTCATGAACAGTCAAATATATCAGCTTTCCGACAACACCAGCCGCTAGTAAAAACAAAGGGAAGAGAATACCGCCCAGCATCCGCTTTGTCATCTTGATAGTGGGTTCATAATCAATTGTTCTCAAAATCTTTCCTCTCCTCTCTACCAATTCTAATTTAACAGGTAATGTAACAAAACAGGCAGGTAATAAGTTGAGCCTGCCTGTCTTGTTCACGTTCCTGAATCACGGCGGAGAAATCCGTCCGGCAAGCTGCCTGTATTTTTCTCTTGGACGGAAATTCGAACCACCGTAAACACTCGTATTGTATCCTTCTTTTTTCTGCCGCTGCTGGAATAGCACTGACAGGCTTTCCTTTTATTTTATGCGGCTCAGCCTCTCAGGTATGCCACTAAATTGTCAAACCAGATTTTGATTTTAACAAATACATTCTGTTCTTCTTCAGGAATTTCTACAACGTCACTTGTTTGTATCTGGACATATTCAATCTGTGAAGAATCGATTGTCCTCATGCCTAATACTTGCTCCGCATATTCCTGAACATTCTTGTTAGAAGTCTGCCCTGCAATTTCGGATTGCATCCGAACATGTTCACTTTGCAAGTCAGTATACTCCTTCTGTTTTGCGGTAATTTCGTTGTTAATCTGCAATTGTTGTACATTGCTGTAAACTACCGCCCCTAATAAAAAGAAACAGATAAACACACCCACAATCAGTTTAAACTTTGGGAAAAACTTAGTCCTTCCACTGCGTTCTACTTCAATTTGTGGGTCTTTGGCGGGCTGATGTTCGGGCGTGGGTTCTTGTACGGGAACGGCATTCCCAGAACGATAAGCCATAAAATCAGCTCCTTTCAATGAGTCTCAGCTTTGCGCTGTGACTTCTGCGGTTCTGCGCTAACTCCGCCTCTCCAGCGGTGATAGGTTTCCGCCTAATCAATTTCGCCCTTGGCTTTTTCCCACAAACGCACTGTGGAAAATCGGGCGGACAGGTACATCCGGTACACCATTCTGCAAACTGTTGCTTCACAATGCGGTCTTCCAGCGAATGAAATGTAATCACTGCCATGATACCGCCGGACTTCAAGCAGTCAAAAGCCGCCGTCAATCCTCTCTGTAGGTGTCCGAATTCATCATTCACAGCAATACGGATTGCCTGAAATGATTTTTTGCAGGGGTTTTTCTCCCTGCGGTACTTTTGTGGAACGGCTTCACGGATGAGGTCAGCAAGTTGCGCTGTTGTTTCAATGGGAGCTGAATTTCTTGCACTGACAATTTTATTAGCAATTGCGAAGGCGAATTTTTCCTCGCCATAATCACGCAAAATCCTTGCCAATTGCACTGCATCCCATTCATTGACAATATCTCTAGCACTCATACCTTCTTGACTCATGCGCATATCAAGTGGAGCATCTGCATGGTAGGAAAAACCACGCTCCGCTTCATCCAATTGGTGTGAAGATACGCCCAAATCAAGCAAAATCCCATCTACCGCCTCAATACCCATTTCATCGAGTACCCTGCGCATCTCTGAATAATTGCAGTGTACCACTTTTGCATGATACCCAGCAAGCCTCTCTGTTGCCACTGCAACAGCATCAGGGTCACGGTCAAGACCAATCAACAGCCCCTGTTCTCCCAGTCGGGAAGCAATTTCTCTGGAATGACCTGCGCCGCCAACAGTCCCATCAATATAAATTCCGTCTGGACGAATGGCAAGCCCTTCCAATACCTCTGAAAGAAGTACCGGAATGTGTTCAAACTCCATTGAAAAACCTCCTCAAAATCAACATTCCTCCGAATATTGCACATTTCTGCGCTTCATTGGAATTTCGTCTCATATCATGTGCATCAAAAATAATACCCGAATCTGCCCGAAAGCAAACCCTCTGCACACATTTTGGAATCCGATTGTTTCAGCCCTTCCATATGCCTTTTAACCGAACCCCCATTCCCTCAGGGACAACAGAAAACAACCCCAAAATGCAACTACAACCCCCTCACAATGGCTATTGTTTCAGGAATCAAGCACGCTGCATTTGACTGACAATATTCCATAGCTGTTCACTGCCGTTCTTTTGTGTCTGTTCTTTCTTTGTTCTGAAATATTCTGTCTTTTGTTCCAACGGGTATGAACTGTATCTATCTCTTTTCTTTTTCTGGTCAGTCATGAATCACAAACCGCCAATATACAGCGAATACCTCGTCATATTCATTATAACATATTCCCCCTAGAATAGCAACGCTATCCAGCCAAAAATTTATTACGAATATTTTTTCGATTTTTGTGCATTATGACGAATGTTTTCAAAAGTCCCCTTTGGTGCATAGGGTAACAACATTTTGAGAGGAAAAATTTTCTGCTTTTTGCACAAAAAGATAAACAAAAACTGTTTTTTGCCAATTTTCAACTATTTTCCCTCTAAAACAAACTCCATAATGACATAAAATACCATAACATATCGGAAAAGCTCCCCTGCATACACTTTCCTGAAAGGAAGGTGTTACCATGCTAGCAATCCTATTGAGCAAAATCATTTTGTGGGTACTTCATGCCGATGCACCCTATTTATTTCCGAAACCCCTGACCTCAACGGAAGAACTGAAATATTTCGAGAAAATGTCCCAAGGTGACAAACACGCAAGACAAAAACTCATTGAACATAATCTCCGCTTAGTCGTGCATATCGCCAAGAAATACCGTTGTACAACCGAAGAACAAGAGGAGCTAATTTCAATCGGAACATTTGGCTTAATCAAAGCCGTAGAAACCTTTGATTTCCGCAAAAATACAAGGTTTTCCACCTATGCAGCAAAATGCGTGGAAAATACAACACATTGAATCTGACTGCAAAAGATGAATTAAACCAAAATATCCCCATTCTTCCCACTAAATTACACAATCTATATCTACTGACTTATTATCAAAACAACTTCTCTCCCTCTTTATCACAAGCACCTCTCTACATACACCAATTTAAGTTTTATAATAATATGTATCTCCCTAACTCTCAGGACTTTCTTATAAACCACCCTGACCCCTCTATACTGTCCACTTCCCTGAAATTGAAGTATTACAGGTGCATCAATGGATATTTTCAAAAAGAGATTGCTAAATATTTACATATTGACCGTGCCACTTATTCTCATTATGAACAAAACGATACTATCACTTTTCCACCCGACAAAATGAAACTACTCTGTAAACTATATGACCTTGCGCCTGCTGACCTGCTTGATGATTATAATTTATTCCTATATCATAATTATCATCATAAAATATTAAAGCAATACAGGCTTGCTCATAATTACACGCAAGCCCAGTTTGCTAATATCTTAGGTATTGTCACACATACCTATGCTCAATACGAGAGATTAGAAGTCACTCCCACCAAAACTGCCTATGATAAACTATTCAAAGACATAGACATAATAAAAGTGACAGAGTGAATACTCACCCTGCCACTTTTATCATATCAATGGTTACAATCATTTCCTACCCTGCAATTTGCGGATAAGTTTTTCAATAATTTTACGTTTTTCCATGTCGCTGAGATTCATATTATCCAGCCGAGCCATTATCATCATCGCCATTGTATTACTCATAGCTTGACGTAATTGCTCATTATCATCATAAATCATATTTGGTTGTTTTAGCTCTTGACTATATGCCATATGTAATCATCTCCTAAATAACGTTACTAATTTCAAAACAAAATCTACCAGAAATCAAAAACAATGCTAAGCCCCAAATGCATCCTAATTTTTTCACTTTGCTTACTATACATTATTATACATGACTCACTATTATTCTATTGCCAAGCCTTATTTTTTTCAATTGTCAATATAACCACTAAATCTCTATATCCTACTGACAATCAAATTTCAGAAATTTAATTGATTGCTAGCACCTGTTTTGATTCCTTGTAAACAACAAATTACTTCCCTTGATTTCAAATTCAAGTAAAATATTGCCCTAAAATCCCTATATCTTCTCAACAGTGAATACTGTACTATGCCATGCCCCCTTATTGCATACCAGCCATTTCCTTGTACATCTTTAATTTTCTGGTGATATCCTCAATCATAGTTTTGATAATTTCAATTTCATAATCGCTGACTTCATGATTATCGTATCTGCTATTATATCGATTCTTTAAAGTTTCGATAAAATGCTCAATTGTATCAAGATACCAGCTATCCAGTGTATCAATCATCACTCCAGACTGCTTTTCAATATCGGCTAATTCTTTCTTATGACTGGCAATTCTCTTTTTCAGGACAGTCACATAATTCTCCAGTTTGAATACGATACTGTCATAAACAGCATCATCATTCAATTTTTTCTGTAAATCACACTTATTCTTACGTCCCATGTAACGTTTCATAATTTCTTCCAGCTCAGCAGAATCCGCCTTGATGCTATCCTGCAATTTGGAAATTTTTTCCTTTTCCTGTTCCAATTTCTCCAAAGCGGAGAATTTTTTCGTGTATTCGTCCAAAGTAATCATTGCTCTTCTTCCTTCTGCGCTCATATCGTCATGAAGAATATCATGAATAAACATACTATCATTTCCTTTCATATTGCCATCAATCATTTCATTTCCAAACATAATAATGTTTTCCTTTCAATATATTATTTTTTCGCCCCTGTAAACGCCCCTACAAGCCCTCTGGACACCCCTTCTGCTTGTTAACAGGGAAATTACCAGCCATCTCTTGAAACCGCTCTACAGCCCTCTGGGACACCATTTCTGCACAGTTTCATTTTTTACTTGAATACAATCATCTGACACCACCACCTCTCTGGCAATCTGCCAATCTGTCAATTGGTTTGATTTTTTCTTAACGGAACAATCCATTATTTATGCTCCTACCCCCTTATACGTAACTGTAGTTTATCCTGCCACCTGCTCTCCTTCTATGCACTCAGGCATTTTCAAAAACCTTCAATGACTTTGAATGATGGCTATATCGCCAAAATGTTAAAGACCTCAACCTGCACAACCTCCATTTCTATGCACTCAGCCTATTTATCAATGATGCAGGGTTAAACTATGCGATATGCACAATTTATTTCACATTTGCCTACTCAAGTTCTAATAAAATATGAAAAACAGAACATTTGTTTATACTATTTTCCCATCTGTCCTCCTGAAAATCCAGCTTGCTAAGTTGACCTATGTTTTTGGTACTAAAAGGCTTTTCTTACACGTAAAAATAATAATAAATGCATCAAAAAATCAATCTATTTCAAGATTCCAATCGGTATCTGACACCTTGCTATATGCTCCATCCCTTTTATCTATGCTCCACAATTTATTGCCTATGTTCGGTGATTTCATTCCATTTATTAAATGTAATCAGTAGGTAATCAGTTAATTATTTATTCATGTTAATTAGCACACATACCTTCATTCGTGGTTGTTAGTAGTAGGTGCAAACAATGATGTATTTTAGGTAATAGCCGATTTTCTCGAATGTTATCGATACTCTTGCAATGATTAAAAAATGACCTCTATGCTCCAACACCCTTCAATGTTATCCAATATATGCCTAATGATTATCACCTTAATTCTACATGCTATCTCATATACCTGCTTGGTACATTCTTAACTCTGACACGAGTCAATGTGTCAATCCATACGTGTCAATGTGCCAATCTATACGAGTCAATGTGAAAACCCTACAAAAATGAAAAGTAATGACAATGAGTCACTGCTTTTCATGAATGATACATCAATCATAGCCACTGCTTCTGTCTATCACATCAGGTTAATAAACTTAAAATAAGTCCTCCTCATCAACTCTCTCATAAGGTGGCATATAA
>Ga0326511_10003031_pt1 | contig 13554 bp, 34 predicted proteins | sample 0_2496_0518_D_FD_203701 | JGI IMG/M metagenome (GOLD analysis project Ga0326511, IMG submission 203701) | Bovine rumen microbial communities from UC Davis, California, United States - 0_2496_0518 | ecosystem: Host-associated > Mammals > Digestive system > Stomach > Rumen | place: USA... | reverse complement strand
ACGTTTCCGCAAGCGCCCTGCCGTGTCGATTGTTCGGTTGCTGTTAGTCGATGTGCTGGTTGTCCCAAGTGACGGTCATGTAGTCGAGCATGTCCGTCAGTTCGTCCTTCGAGTCTTGGAAGTAGGGGAAGTTGTCTGCTTCCCAGATGGTGCGCTTCCTTCCTGTGTATCCGACGTCGACCTCAACCTCTCGGATGGTGTAGGTTGTTCCGTTTGGCACCGTGTGGGTCGTCTCTGTGAGTATCACTCGTCGTCCTCCATGTCTCCGAACAGGTCGTAGATGATGTCCCCGATGTTGTCGTAGAGCATGTCTACGAAGCGGTCCTCAATCTCGTTTGCGAGGTCGCAAATGTCGTCCTCGCTGAGCGTGGTGACGTTCGCATGCTCCGCAAGGTGGCGAAGGTCGTTTGCCGTGAGGTTGTAGTTGAACTCAGTCTCGCCGTCGCGCTTTCTAATCCACATGGTCGCTCCCTTACTCGTCGTTGTCGCCGTAGTCGATGTAACAGATGCGGTCAGTCTCGTTGATGACGTCATATGGCTGGTTCCATATGACATCGTGCCACTCCTCCTCCGTGTCGAAGTAGTCGGTGAAGGCAACCTGACGCTTGCTGTCGTTCCAACACCAGCGGATTTCGTACTTCTTCTGTGACATGCTCGCTCCCTTCTAGGCGGTGAGTGCCGCCTGTCCCTTCAGTCTAGCCGACCGCACGCTGTCACGGCCAGCCGTCACACCGTTGTCGTATGAAGCTCCGGCGTAGGCGTTGCGCACCGTCGAGCGGGTCGAGCTGAATCCTGCCGTCCGCTCCTCGTAGTAGTCATCGACTGCCTTCGGACGGACAAGCATGAGGGCAACGCATTGCTTCTCAAGTTCCTTGCGGATTCCCTCGACGAACCCGAGCAGGAAGCTGTTGCGCACCCCGTGTGCCGTGCCCCTCTCGCGCCTTGCCTTCCTGCACTCGGCGTCAGCAAGTCGGTTGCCAATCTCGAACAGGCGGTTGAAGGTGACTGTTGCGGCTTCGGCGTCCGTGTCGTAGCCGACGAACGTGACCGTCTCGCTCTCCTTTGTCGCCCGTCCGGTCCAGTACGACCTGCTTCCCTTCCAGTTGTAGAAGTGCTGGCAGCGGAAGTTGTCGGCTATCACGTGCGCAAGCCGCTTGCCCCACGGCTTGCCCTTGATTTCGCCGCTAGTGATTTCGACAATCTCTTCCGGCTCGTCCTCGTGCAGCTCAGCCTTGCTCACGTCGTAGTCGGCGATAAGCTTCTGCGCCTTGAGCGCAGCCGCCGTCGCTTCTGCGGCGTTCGTGTTGCCCTTTGCAAGGGCGAGAAGCTTCTTGATGCGGTCGATGATGCTCTTGTCTGCCATGTCTAGTCCTCCTTGACTACTCGTAGTACTCGAAAAGTTCGCCGGAAATCATGTCGAAGTTGAGGTAGTGCTCAAGGCTTGTGCTGTCGAATGCGTCCTCCTCCAAGTAGTGTGCAATCTCGTCGCATTGCTCGTCGGTCAGGCGCAGGTTGTGCTCCTTTGCGATGCTCCGCATCAGGCTGCGGCTCACCTCGATGTGGTAGGTCTTCTCAGTGAAGGGCTGGTTACGCCTGCGGTACCAGTCGTAGGTTTTACGAACGTAGCAGTGGTTGCACGGCTCGCCCGTCCCCTCAAAGTCAGCGGGGCGTATACAGCACCTGCATACCGTCTCTATTGCCTTGTCGAACTCTTTGTATTCCTGCTCGAAGTCCCTCTCAATCATTGCCATTACTCGTCCTCTTCCTCTTCAGGCTCAGCAAGCCAAACTTCCCTGTCGTAGCGGCTAACGATTGTCCAGCCGCCCTCTTCCGAGGTCAGCGTCTCGATTACGTCGAGGAAGTCTTCCTCTGACGTGAGTTCCTCGTCCTCGTACTCGTCGCTTTCGGTTGGACCGTCGCAGTAGTGGACGGTCCACGTGTTCTCTTCGATGAAGTCTTCAACCTCACGGCGAATCTCTCTGTATACGTAGTTAAAGAGAGGTGCGTAATGGTCTTCGTCCTCGAAGTCGCCACGCAGGACGTCGTCTGGGTTGTAGACTTCCTGCATCAGCTCCCACAACACCCAAGACGAACGTTCGATTTCTACTTCAAAGGCGTCGAGGATGATGTCGTCGACATCACGCTCGCCGTCAAGCACGTTGTCTCTGGCACGGTCAAGGATTTCGTTAACTGCGTTGTTCATGCTGTTCTCCTATCGAACGTCTGCCAACTTGCAGGGTGTCCAGTACAGGTCACGCTCAATGAGCGGGAAGCCGTAGCTTTCGTTGACTTCCTCAAGCTCGTGCACCGTCCAGTAGCCAAGCTCGTTTGCCATGCCTTTCACCAGACCGAAACACACCCCGTTCGTGGGGTCGTACTCCATGCAGTACCAGTCCCATCCGGTGTACGGGCTGAACCAGTGGGCGAAGATGGTTGCGTTGTCACCCAAGCCGTCCTGCTCGTAGAGATTGGGGATTGTCTTTGCGATTGCGTCGGTCATAAGCTGCATGTCGTTTCCTCCTTAGAGCATCACGATGCCAAGCATGCCATTCGAGAGCACGGTGACACGTGCCACCAGCTCGTTCTTGTAGGCGATGGTGTAGCGACCGCACCAGTGGTCGGCAATGCGCCAGCCCTGCTCGAAGCGCTCGTTGCGCTTGCCGATTTGCGTTCCGGTCATGTCTTTGAACGCCTTGCGAACTTGAATTGCGTTCATAGCTCGTCCTTTCTAGTCAGTCGCAAGCGGTTGGACGGAGAAGTTCCCAGTCCAGTCGTATCCGCTCATTTCTCCGGGGTCATCGGTTACGTCGCAATGCCACACGAGTTCGACCGGACCCTTGTATGATGCGTAACCACGCAGGTCTTCCAGCCACAGTTCGTTGGCAAATGCTGTGATGGGAAGCTCGTCTGCATTGACTCCGTGTGTGTCGAATGCGGCAATCCAACTGCTGGTTCCGTAGCCCTCGTCTGGCGGCTCGAACTCCACGATGCGATAGCCCAGAGCACGGTAGAGGTCCACCATCTGCATAAACTCGTCTAATGTGCGGTCCATAGCTCGTCCTCCTCGTCGTCGTCGCTGTCAAGCAATGCGGCGGCTGCAACCACAACCGCTGCGATGAATCCGCGTCGTGTCATTACAGCTCCTTCAATTCAGCCAACCACTTTTCGTTGAAGTGACCTTCGGGGTACGTGCACCATCCGCTTTGTGCCGTGCGTCCGGTAAGCTCGACGTAGCCCGCATCGACCATCTTTTGAATCAGGTGGCCGACGTTGTTCGTGTCAAGGTATGCGCAGTTGTCACCCTTCGGGGCGAAGATGTAGGTGGTAACGTCTGCGTAAGGCTCCCAGAAGCTACCGTCCTCGCAACAATAGGCGAGGATTGCCATGCCACCCATCTGATAGCGTGCCTTGTAGAAGCGAAGCTCGTAGTTATTGCCGTACTCGTCTGTGTAGTTCATGCTGGTGCTCCCTTCCTACCAGTTGAAGCGCTCTTGGAAGCGCCTTTCGTCCGTGTCGTGCTCAAGCAGCTCGACGAACTCGTTGAAGCTGCCATGCCAGATGCGATGACCGTAGGCGCTGCTGTTTGCGGACGTGTTGATGTCAACCATCAGCGTGTCCTCGCCGTCACGCTCGCCGTAGCTGAGGTTTACGATTACGCTGCCGTCCCAGCTTTGTGCTGCGGTGCGGATGCCGCTCGTCTTGCTGCCGCAACGGGTTGCGGGACCACGCTGACCTTCGACGGTGCCATAGAAAGTGCTCATGCTCGTTTCCTTTCAACGATTCGGGGCCACCCCTTGTGGATGGCCCCGTTGCTTGCTTGGTTGTTGTGACTCGTTACCGGACGTACTCGTAGACGGCTTCACCGTTGCTGAAGATGCCGACGCAAACAATCTCCTTCAAGCCGAGGCTCGTTAGGCTCTTGAGGAACTTGACCACCTTGCGTTCTTCGGCGTCGAACTTCCTGATTGCCTTCGAGCGGCACATGTCCCAGTAGTAGCGGCAATCATCGTTGCCGAGGTTATGCGGGTTGTCCTTGCACTTGACCAGCGTTTGGATGCCGCTGTAGTAGCCGCTGCGCAACACCACCTCAAAGAAGGTCAGACCGCAGTTGAATTTTGCGAGGTCGTCCTCTATGAATTTGACGTCCTCTTCGCAGGTTAGCTCGTCAAATCGCAGCTCGCAGTCTTTGTCCGGGTTGTCGGTGGTGAACTCGCATTCCATGCAGGTCCATGTTTCGTCGCTGAGCTGCTCCATCCAGCAGCCACACTCGGGGCAGACCGGAGACTCGTAGTCCGTGTCGTCGATAATCATCAAGGGAATGTCGCGTTGGGTGATGAAGTTGGGTGTGGACATTGTTTTTCCTTTCCTTTGGGTGTGCCCTTCACCCGACCCTCCGGCTCGTCACCGGAGGGCCAGTAGAAGGACGCTACTAAGCGGCCATCGGGTGCTGGTTGTTGGCATCGACCATCTCGATGCCGTTCTCCTCAGCCCACTTGGCGAGCCACTTCAACTCGTCCTCACCGGGGCGACGGTTGCAAGCGGCGTAAGCCTGACGGATGCGACCGTCACGGACCTCCACCGTCACCAAGCTCTTCTCAGGCTCGATGGAAGCACGGAGGAAGAAGATGTCAGTCTTGTCCTCGGTGTAGGCGTCGATGTAGGAAGCAAGGCAGTTGCTCTGCTGCGTAGCCTCATCAACCATGTCGTCCTTGTTGTAAGGAGGACGGATGATGTAGTACGCATCCTGCTTCGTGAGCGCAGACAGCCGCTCGCTGTGGGCCTTGAAGGCTTCCTCGTCGATGCTGCGCTTCATCATGCGGCTCTTGAAGGCCAGCTTGCGGTGCATGCTGTCAAGCTCGTCGGGGTACTTGTCGTACACCTTGCGACGGGTCTGAATCTGCATCTGAAGCGTGTCGCCCCAAGTGCGGATGAAGTCGTCGAGGTCGGCTCGTCCGCTGTAGTAGCCGTAGCCGGGGTTGCCATACCCCTGACGGGTGCTCTCGAAGAGCAGGTACTCAAGGAAGCGCCCCGGCTCGAAGTTCGTGGCACGGAACAGGCTGTCGCCGTAGTAGTGCAGACGGGGCATGTTCTCGCCGATGAACGGTGCCGTGAGAAACTCGCGGAGGTAGACGCGGGTCCAGTCAAGCCCGAACTTCTCGTTGAAGAAGGTCAGCTCGTCGTGGAACTGCTGGTTGAGAGCCTTGCCCGCTCTGGTTTCGGTTATGTTAGCGGCACAGCCGCCGCTGAGCAGGTGCTCGGTGCGCTCCTTGCCGATGACCTCCTCGACCACCTTCTTCACGGTGCGGTTGAGCGGGTTGTCGTACTTCTTGCGCTTCTCTTCGAGCTTGTAAGCGCGGTCGTGGTACGCATCGTACCTGCCGCTGTCGTAGAGCATGACGTGAAGACCACGCAGGGCCAGCCATTGCAGGTCCTCGTTACCGATGCACTCGCAGAAGTGCTCGGCACCACGGCGGCTGCTGTCGAACTCGGCGCACCACGGCACGAACTTCTTGTCGCGGAGGTCGCAGCCTTTCATGAAGCTCTGCAAGCTCGTTGCGTCGAGCTGCGTTACCTCGCCGCTCTTCTCGTCCTTGATGTAGAACTGGTTCTGGCTCATGAGCAGGACCAGCAGTCGGCTCGTCTTGGCCGTCTTGCGACGGATGGCGGTGTCGCAATGGTCCTGAAGCACGACCTCCCACACCGGGGCGGCAGGGGCCTTGCGGGGCTTCTTGGGGGTAGGCTCGTTGGTTGCAATCTCGTCGGCGTTGCTGATGATGAGGTCACGAATGTCCATAAGATGGACTCCCTTCATGAAAGAGGGCACCCACTTTGGATGCCCTCGCTTACAAACTATGTTGTGTGGTGACTCGTTAACGGAACAACTACTTCATAGCGTCTGCTTGAAGTATCTCGCGGACTCGCTCCTCAAGGCCGTCAATCAGGTCCCAGAGCGCAGCTCGTGACGCCCTTGCATAGTGAAGCTCAGTCACAACGTCCTTGTACTCTTGGCAGTCACGGCCCATGTCGGGGTCGTCCCGAATGTCTCGGCGCTTGTCCCTGAGCTTCTCGATTTCTCGGTTCAAGGCTTCCATGTGCTCGCTGATTACCTGCACGACGGCATCGTATTCGGACATGCTCGCTCCTTCCTAAGCCATGTTCACGACTCGGTACTGCGACACCTTTTTGGTGCGGTTGCCGTACTTGTTCACCCGATGCTTCCAGCTCCTTACCGGACGGCGGTTGCGCTTCGGATGGATGATGGGGTCGATGATGGGGTTAGTCTGCATGTCGTTCTCCTAAGCGTAGGTTGCGATAAGCTCGTTGGTGGTCATTCCAAGGCGGTCGGCAAGCTCGTAGAGCATGTGAACCACGTTTCGTGCGTCGGCGTCATTGATTGTCGCCATTGCACTCTCGTATGTGGTCCGTGCCGCCGTGATTGAGCAGTCGAGCTGCTTTGCAAGCTGCTCGTAGCTCATGCCGAAGCCGTCAACGTAGTTGACGATGCGGCGGCATTCGATGATGGGCATGTCGTGCTCCTTTCCTAGCCATACAACTCGTTGACTGCGAACCCGAAGGCCGCAACTTCTCGGTCGCTTGTGAGCGGGTCGAAGACGGGTGCATACCCACCGTCAGCGGTAGGCAGCACGGTTCGTCCGTCGCAGAAGGCATGGACAAGGTCGGGACGGAGCTTGATAAGCTCGTCACCGAAATCCATCGCTTCGTCCTCGCCAGCTACGAAGCCTTTGGCGTTGTACAGGAAGTCGTACTCCTTGTCGAACTGCTTGCGCAGCTCGTCGATGTTGACCACGTGACCGTTGATTTTCATGTTCGTTCTCCTTACAGCTCGTTGATGGTGCGGCGAAGCTCCTGCTTGAGCCTGTGCCGTGCCGCTCGCTTGATGCGCTTGCGGCCTTCGTGACGCTTCGTGCTACGCTTGCAGCCGTAGGCGTTCCAACCATCGCCGCCTTCGATTGCGGCGCTCCATTCCTTCATGGTGTGTGCTTTGAACTGGTCAGCCATCGTTAGACCACCTTCCATCCATGGCATTCGGTTTCGCGCCACTCGCTCACTTCTCCAACCGCCGACAGCTCGTATGCCGTCACGGCGTTGTCTGTCGTCCGGTCAATGACGTCGAACGACACGCCGTCGCATCCGTGGGTGGCGCAGTAGAAGGCGATGAACTCGTAGTAGCAGCAGGCAAGCTGAGCCGCTACGTATTCGGCTTCTCGCCGTGTTTCGTACTCACCGAAGGCGTCAGCAATAAGCCAGTTGCTCTTTTCGCAACTGGCTTCGTCTTCGACGAATGAGCAGAGCTGGACTTCATACATGGGCTAGTCCTCCTTCAGTGTCATGGCAAACAAAAGCGCTCGCTTGAGCATCACGACGCTTGCTCGTGCAGCGGCTCGGTCCAGCTGCTTCATGTGGTAGACAAGCTTGTCTTTGTCGGGGTCAAGCGCACCCAGCTCAAGCTCGGCGAGCTTTTCTTGTGCGCTGCACTCAAGGCGTGACTCGCTTAGGTAGGTGATTACACGGTCAAGCTTGAGCCGTTCCGCATTCAGCTCGTACTCAAGCTCTTCGATGCGGTCCTTCAGCTCGTGCTTCTTCATGGTTCGTTCCTTTCTACAGCGTGCTTTGAATGTCGAGGCTTTTGGCGATTGACATGAGCAGCAACATAAGGCGCTTTGTCGTATCGGCTAGGTAGCTAAGTTCCAAGTCTTCACTTTTAATAAGAGCGCCTATGTATTCGGGTGGATACTCGTCGAGGACACCGTCTAGGTAGCATGCAATGCTGTCGGCCAAGTCACGCTCGAAATTCCTGTGTTGCATAACTTCCCAGTTCGGTGCAGCAGATTCGGTTGCTACGTGGCGTCGTAGGATTTTTTTGACGTTAACCATTGGTTCGTTCCTTTCTATTCCTTCACGAGATAGGCAATCGTCGCAATGAATGCGACGAACAGGCAGATGCCGATGATGGTTGGCATCACGCCAAACTCGGTGACTGATAACCCAATGACTGTGACGAACAGTGACAGCGAGATAGTTGCCATCGTGATGTTTGCGAACCACGTCGCAATGAGGGTTGCGTCGTCCATGTTCGATTCCTTTCTGCTCGTTACATCCTGTTGCCGGATGCAATCAGTAGGGCAAAGGCGATGAACGGAGCGAGGATGATGAGGATTGGCAGGTCAAGGATGCTGATGCGGAAATCGTTGTTCATGCTCGGTCCCTTCACTTGTATTTGACTACGTTCCACGTGCCGTAGAGAATCACGGCGACATACGCTATGGTTACCAGCTCGTACATCGTGCTTCCTCCTTACGCTGCAACCGTCGCAGCGGCGATGAATGAGACGTTCACCGGAGCTACCTCGCACATGATGGCTTCCTGATTGAGTCGTGCCGCCAGCTCGGGGACTCGCACCACGATTGCGGCGGCGTCCTGCTCGTCGACGACGAACTCGATGCGTGTCGACTTCTCGGCCATGCCCTGCCACATGCCAAGGCAGGGGATTGCGGTGTACCCATCGACCGGCATCAGCTCGGTGACGGTGGCGCAGATGGTGGCGGTATCAAGGGCTTCGATGTTGCCGATGTTGTGGCCGATTGACAGCGTTACTTTCTGCATGACATGTCCTTTCACTCGGATTGATGGGCGGATGTACCCATCCACCTGCCCACTCGTTGCCAAGTGGGCAGGCAGGGAGCGCACTCGCTTTACTTGTTGCAACCGTGGCACCAGCGGAAGCGGACGTTTGCTCCTGTCCGCATCAACCAGAACCACATCCCAAATCGTGTGACTCGCACCTCAACGCTCGGCGACCAAAGACGCGCCGTCTCGCATGTCTCAAGGTCGGCATGGATGGTCACGACTCGTGCGCCTTTCAGCGCACCGGGCCATATGGCTCGTACCTCGTACCACTTGCCGTGGTACTTGATTTCGGCAGGTATGTTGACCCGCCTTCCTTTGGTTCGTGTTACGACGGCGGCGTGCATACCGTCATGGACTCGGTACGTGACGCCGGACCTCGTGAACACTGGTGTGCCACGCCACGCTAGCGGCAGGGCATCGGCCTTGTGTGGCATCGCAATCGCAAGGATTGCGGCGATGATTGCGCAAAGAATTGCAGTTGTGAGACAGTGGATAACTCGTTTGAACATTGATGTTTACCTTTCTGTGAAGGCCCCGCCACTCGTGAGCAGCGGGGCCTGATGGGGTAGGGGATTACTCGCTCTTGGCGGCGAGGGCAGCGATGAGCTGCGCATTCTGTGCCATGACAGCGTTGAGCATGTTCATCATCGCAGCCATGTCGGCACCCGGCGCAGCCATCGGCACAGGCTCGTTGGCGATGGTTTCCACCTTCTTGGCGGCAGGCTTGCGGCTCGTCTTGCGACGAGGAGTCTTGATGCCAGCAGCCTTGTTGGCCTCACGCAGCTGCTTTGCAGCCTTGTTGGCCTCGCTCTTAGCCTTGCGAGCATCGGCGAGGGCCTTCTTCTCGACGTCGAACTCGGGCAGACCGGACTCGGTGTCCCAGATGAAGGCTTCCATCGGGTAGACTACCGTCTCGGTGACGGTGGTCACACCAGCGTTCTTGCCGGACTTCGGAGTGCGGGGCAGGTACTTCATAAGCCAGCCGTGGCCCGTGTACTCGGGGTTCGGGGTGCCATGGTACTTCATGGCCTTTGCCACGGTGCAGACGCCATTTGTCCAGCCCAGCTTCTTGCACACCTTACCAAGCAGCTCGACCTCCTTGGGGTCATCAGTGAAGTTCTCCCAGCTCTCGTTGGGGATGCAGGTCGTCACCTCGATGCCCTTGATGCGACCCACATTGAACTCGTCACGGATGGCATGGTGACGCTTGATGTCGGTGTTGCGGTCGTAGTAGACGTTGCCGTTCTTGCGGGTGTTGGTGGGGATGCCCTTGATGGTCATGATGGTGTCCTCCTTGGACTCGGTGTTGGCGGTGGCGGTGACGTTCTCGGTCATGGTGGTGCCCTCCTGCTCGTTGGCGTTATCGTTGGCGATGGTCTGGACGTTCTTCTTGGCCATGATGTTCTCCTTAGACGTGGCCTTTACCTTTGTCTTGAAGAGCGCAAACTCGGTGCGCTCTTTGTCCGTCATGGTCGACTGGAATATGGGCGTGTCGCCCAACCACTCGGCCATGGCTAGCAGTACTGGAACATGTAGGGGATGGACTCGTCACCCACCTTGTCGAGCCGGTACGTCGTGTACCCGGCTCGCTGGATAGCGGCGTGGGCACGCTTCACCAGCTCGGGCAAGCGGACCTCACCCTTGGGCTTGAACTTGAACTCGCCCTTGATGGTCTTGCCGTTCCAGTTGGTAGCGCTGTAGCTAAAGGGCATTTCGGTTCCTTTCTCTTGTTACTGAATCTCGTCCAAGTGGCTAAGACGCCACTCGGTATAGCGACGACGACGCTGCTCGTACTTGCGGAACTCGTTACGCTGATAGGCTCGCCACAGGAGCCATGTGCCGCCAATCCAAGCGGCGAACCACGGTCCACAGTGTCGGACCGTGGCGATGAATAGCTCGAAGTCGGACATGGTTCTCCTTTCGACGTTGAACCGCACCTACACCGGGGACAGGGGCCTTTACTCGGTCACCCTGCTATCCTCGGTTCGTTTATTGGTTCAATTTTTGATGTTGGTGGGTAAAATTTTTAGCAGGTCACAACTCGGTACATGTTGCGCACCGAAGGGTCATCCAGCCCGAACAGCTTGCGGATGTACCACGGGGTCAAGTTCTCACGGATAGAGGTCTTGCCGTAAAACTCGACCTCTCCATTCCTGTGCACATCGCACAGGATGGCAAGCACTCGGTTGTAAACCTTGACGATGCCCACAAGGTCATCGCCCTGCTCGTACACGGCGAACACGTCCGGCGTGTCCTCCTTTGCCTGCTCGATGACGGTGTTGATGGTACGAATGTCCTTGCACATGGCGTGCTCCTTTCTTTGGGCTTTTGCCCTTCGTATTGGTGAGCGGATTTGCCCATCTGCCCGCCAACTCGGTAGGGAGTTGGCAAGCGATAGACGAACTCGCTAGGCAACCACAATGGGCTTGTACTGGTGGCGACGCTTGCTGTTCGCCTTCCAGCCACGCTCGGAACGGGTAAGCTTCACGTCGTAGTGGCTGTTGCCCTTGCGCCACTTCCACTTGTGGCCGTTGCTGTAGTTGATGAGGTCGCGCATTTCGATTCCTTTCTGCTCGGTAGTTGCTAGGCAAGTGCCCAGTGAGGGGGCGGCATCGAAATTCGGTGCCGCCGACTCGCCGGACGCTACGCCACCGCCACCAGCTCGGTGTACTCGCTGGTGACGCGGATACCCAGCACATGCTCCATGCGCTGGGTGTCCTTGCCCTTCTTGAGGGCATCGACCAGCGTTCCAGCAAGGTTGACGTACCCCTTGCCGAAATGCGCCACAAAGGCGCGGCCCAGCTCGTCGAGCTGGTCAAAGGTGCCCAGCTCGGTGCCGTCGACGAGAGAGATGGTGAAGGTGCGAACGTTAATGGTGGTCATGACGGACCCCTTTCTCGGGCTTTCGCCCATCGGTTTGTGCTGCTTTATGCAGCAAGGGCTACACTCGTTACCAAGTGCAGCCCTTGCCACATGCCGGGGATATACCGCCCCGGCTCGGTATGGATTTGCTTAGTACCAATGCATCTGTGCGTCGGGGACGTTGTCCTCATCGACAGACGGAGCATTGACCACCAGCGGTTTGACAACATACCTCCACTCGTCATCCCACCAGTTCTTTATCTTCCAGAGGCGTTCGTCATCGCCGCATCGTTTCGTAAGCTGTCTGTACTCTTCGTATGACAGACTGCACAGGTATTCGTAGGCAACTCGGGAGTTTTCGGTCAGATGAGTAGCCACCTTCGCAGCATCCTGCTCGTTTTCGTAGATGCCCAACAGGACATCTTCGCTTTCATAGAAGGTGTGCAGCCTTGTGCCGTACACGGCGTACACCTTCTTGACAGGTCCGAAATAGAACCTGTTCAGGTCGAACAGCTCGGGAAACTCGGCAGGAGCTTCCTCCAGCTCGGTGCGAATGTCCAGCTTGGTGATAGTGGTCATGACAGTCCTTTCTCTAGGGTTTTCCGCTGCGAATGCAGCGAAGGCCAGACTCGTAGCAAGTCCAGCCTTCGATGGATTCGTGGGGAATGGGCCGGGACTCGTAGGAATCCCGGCCCGAAACTTGTTAGATGTAGTCCAGCTCGTGACGCCTGTAAGCGTCGTAGCGGCCCCTGTAACCATTGAGCTGGTAGTCCAGCTCGGTATTGCGCCGTCGCGCATCGGCGCAAGCCTCAGACCATGTCGCATAGCCTTCGTGGATGGACAGTATGGCGTTGTCGTACTCGGCGACAAACGCGATTACGATGTTGTTGTTAGGCATGATTTGTCCTTTCTTGATGAAAATGCCCCCAAACTCGGTAGTTTGAGGGCAAAACTCGATAGCTCGGTGAAACTCGGTGAAACTCGTCAGTCTGGGTCTATGGGCATTTCATACCCATCGGTCCGACGTCGTACCAGTAAGTCATAGCCGCATATGTCGGCTACTTTTGCGAGAGTTGTACAGTAAAAGGTCTTTCCACGGAGAACGGTTGTGTGAATATACGAACGTTCTTTGCCCATGGATTTAGACAATGCGGATACGGATAATCCGCTATCCGCTATCATTTCCAGAGTTACATCCCTTGCGTTCACATGCACCTCCCTTGCATGACGAAACCTACCTGCTAGAGCATAGCAGATGGGTTTAATGGCATTATGTAGCGTATGTCATTTGAGTACGCAAAAAAGCGCCGATACCGTTGCCAGTATCGGCGCTTACAAGCGTACTCTGTGATGGATTATCCCCACTTGCGTGCGAGGTACGCATCTTCAAGCGTTTGGGCGATTCTTTTGGAGTCTGCGGTATAGTTGCAGGACCCATCCAACATATACTCACCCACACGTCTATCACGGGGGGCGCTGCGCATAGCTCCATGATAGCGGCGTTTGTCTTGCATCCTGTGGGATTGTTCGTGTAATACCTCCTTAAAGGACTGGAGGTAAACTCTCACGCTAGAATCTACTCCCAATAATTCGCGTGCTACTGACTCTGATACCTTACGATACCCTAGTTTTCCGCGCGGCGTTACCTTGCAAGTTGTCGTAACGTCAAACCACACGTTTCCGCGCGGCGTGTACATAACGATGCCTGCTAGGCGCTTGTGCAGGTTGTCGGTCTTTACAAACACACACAGTTGTTTAAACGCGATGCGTTCATCTTTTGTATAAAGCTGTTTTACCAGCTTATATTCACGTTCACGTTGGGCATACCACAGTGATGACTCTGTGGAAACTTGCATGTTTTCCGGCATATGTGTAGGCACATACGACACAGATTGAACCTGTAGCGTTTCAAGCCTATCGGATACCAGAGCATTGTTCTCCCATGCGGCGGCGTTGTCTAGGTATAGACTACGCCCATTGCGGGTTTCTACTACGTGACTCATTGCGTTACCTCCATACGTTTAGGTTTCCTGCGGGCGGCTG
>Ga0326511_10003028_pt1 | contig 13563 bp, 9 predicted proteins | sample 0_2496_0518_D_FD_203701 | JGI IMG/M metagenome (GOLD analysis project Ga0326511, IMG submission 203701) | Bovine rumen microbial communities from UC Davis, California, United States - 0_2496_0518 | ecosystem: Host-associated > Mammals > Digestive system > Stomach > Rumen | place: USA: California... | reverse complement strand
GAAATGGCATACCGATAGGAACAACAGGCAGAAGGGAGTAGACTGGCAGTTTACGAATGAAGAGGCAAGGGTTAAACTAAAACACTTGTACCCTTTAGTCAACTTTTAGACTTTACAGACTACTAGGAATCAGCGAAATAATTTGCAAGATGACAGAAAATGTGCTATATTTGCAGGCACCAGAAGGACTATCCGAGATATGTCAGACAAGAAGATGAACGAAAGTTGCCAAACTCGCCGTATGTATGGCCATGACTACGCTGTTCCAGGAACATACGAAGTGACCATCGTGGTTGCCGGAAGACGGCCTGTGTTTGGTGATATAGTCGGCACAACGAAGGCAGGTGGTGAAGTGCCCCATCTCATGCCATCGGCATTAGGGCAAGCTGTCCTCGACAATGAGCTTCCTAAAATACATCAATATTATCCCGAGGTCGACATCTGGCAGGTGTGCCTCATGCCCGACCACCTGCACTTGATTGTCCGCATCAACCGGCCTTTGCCCAAAGGCAAGCATCTCGGTATTGTCATTGGCGCCTTCAAAGGCGGTGTCAGCCGCGCCTGGTGGCAAATGACAGGGGTTGCCACTCCCGGTCCTACAGCTGCCACTGTGTCTGCGGCATCAGCTGCAGAGCCCCGCCCGCCTCTCTTTGAACCGAACTACAACGACCACATCCTCATGCGAGACGGCCAATTGGAGAACTGGAAACGGTACCTCCGCGACAATCCCCGTCGCTACATGATGCGCCGTGAGTTCCCCGACCTGTTCCAGCGTGCGCTATGCATCGCCATTGGCGGCGTGCGCTATAGCGCCTTCGGTAATATGCTCCTCCTCCGACAGCCCGAGAAACACAGGGTGTTCTTTCACCGTAAGACCAACGGTGTACCTACCGAAAATACAAAGCACTGGGAAACAGAGCGTCATCGACTGACGTCTGTGGCTAAGAGTGGTGACGTGCTGGTCACCCCAGGCATCTCAGAGTGCGAGAAGCGGATGAAGAAAACCGCTTTGGAACAAGGTCTGCGCTTGATACATCTGCAGATAGAGCCCATTGGACCATATTGGAAGCCCGAGCGCAGCCGCTTCGAGGCCTGTGCAACAGGGTCGCTGCTGATCCTCGCCCCATGGCCAGAGGATTTGCCCACGTTCGCAAGCGACTACGAGCGGTTCCACTACCTCAACCGTCTGGCGGAGGCTGTTTGCGCGGTTGGGCATAGCACTGACGTGGTGGTGCAAGGCTTACGCCTTGCGCACGGTGGTTGAGCGTGATAATTCCGGCAGGGTTATTTCCCGGCGTACCACTGCTTATTCTGGATGGGTCGCCAGCCTACCACTGCTTATTCCGGATGGGTTGCCAGCCGACCACTTCTTTTCACTTCCCTGCGTACCACTCCTTCAGGACGTAGAAGGCAAGCTTCTTCTCGCCGCGGTCGGAGTAGAGGCCCTTGCGGTTGTAGTAGTCCTGGATGCCGTCGAGGACGCGGCGCGGTGAGCGGAAGTCCTTCAGGATCCACGGTGTGGTGCCTGCCAGACCATCGATCTTGTCGAGCATGGCGACGTTCTCGCGGTAGAGGTTCTCCTGGAACTCCTCGGTCCAGCGCTGGTTCTTCGGGCCGTGGAGGCCGTACTTGGCTCCGCCGCCGAACTCGCTGACGATGACGGGCTTGTCGTAGGGAATCTCCCATTCCATCTTCGGCGCGTCGTTGACATCGCGGTACCAGCCGATATACTGGTTGAACGAGATGACGTCGACGTACTCGTTCATATTGTCCTGCAGGCGGTTCTTGTAGTTCGAGGCCGACGTCACCTCCATGGCCATCGAGATGAGGCGGGTGTCGTCGAGCTGGCGTGCCTGCTTGGCCAGACGGCTCAGGAACTGGTCGCGCTGGGCGGAGTGGGGTGTCTCGTTGGCGATAGACCAGATGATGATGTTGGCGCGGTTCTGGTCGCGGCGGATCATGTCGGTCAGCTGGCGCTCGGCGTTGCTGTAGGTGTCGGCATTGGTCCATGCGATAGTCCAGTAGCAGGGTATCTCGCTCCAGACGAGGATGCCCATGCGCTCGGCCTCGCGTACCATATATTCATTATGGGGGTAGTGGGCCAGGCGGACGAAGTTACAGCCCAGCTCCTTGGCCCACGACAGCAGAGTGTGGGCATCGGCGGTGCAGTTGGCACGGCCACCGCCGTTGGGCTTCTCCTCGTGAATGCTGATGCCACGGAGGAAGATGGGCTTGCCGTTGAGCAACAGCTGCTTGCCGCGGGTCTCGATGGTGCGGAAGCCGATGCTGTCGGCCACGACGTCGCTGCCGCCGATACCGTCGGCCGCCTTGCCGCGCAGCCACAGCTCTACCTGATAGCGCTTGGGCGTCTCGGGCGACCAGAGCTGCAGGGCCTTCGTCTTCACCTCGATGGCGGCGCTGATGCGTCCCTCGTCGTCGGTGGTGAACGTCTTCTTGACTTTCAGCTCGGGGATGCTCACCTGCACCTGTCGGCCGGCCTCCTTGTCGCTGAGGCTCACGGTGAAGTCGATGCGGCTGTTGCCCTTCTTCGCCGTCGTGCGGTTCAGGGCCAGCTTGTAGCTCTCGATATAGGTGGGTGGCACCTTGACCAGCATGACGTCGCGGGTGATGCCGCCGTAGTTCCACCAGTCGAAGATCTGTGTGGGTACGTTCTCGGCGCGTCGCTTGTTGTCGACCTTGACGATGACGGTGTTCTCGCCGTTGCGCAGCAGGTCGGTGACGTCGAAGTTGAACGGGGTGAAGCCGCCCACATGGTGTCCGGCCTCGCGACCGTTCACCCACACGCGGCAGTCGTAGTTCACGGCGCCGAAGTAGAGCAGCGAGCGGTAGCCATCCTCGAGGGGTACCTGTGCCTGGAACGCGGTCTTGAACCAGACGGTGCCCTCGTAGAAGAACAGCCGCTCGTCCTGCGTGTTCCAGTCGCCGGGGATATTCATCACGGGCGCCTTGTCGAAGTCGTACTCAATGAGGTCCTCAGGACGCTGGGGCTTGGCGTTGCGGAAGAATCCCCAGGACGTGGGGTTCATGCGGTAGTCGTAGTAGCCCTCCTCCTGGACGTCGACGATGTAGTGCCACTTGCCGTTGAGCAACATGGACTCGTGCGACATGACGTTCACGAGTTGTGGAACCTCCTTGGCGCTGGCTGTGACGACAGCCGTCAGGCAGAGGAGTAAAAGAGTAGTTAGTCTTGTTTTCATAGATAATGCTTATTGTGCTTTGTTCTTGTCCGAAGTGTCGCGAATCATGAGCTTCTGCGGCACAATCTCGTGGGTGACCTTCAGGTCGCCGGAGATGTTGCGCAGCAGGAGACGGCAGGCCGTGCGCCCCATGAGTGTCGACTGGTCGACGATGGCCGAGAGGCGCGGGGTGACGTACTCGGCGTGGACATCGTCGGTGAAGCCGATGATAGCCACGTCCTCGGGGATGCGGAGTCCCATCTGGAGGATGGTGGTGTAGGCAGCAAAGGCGATGATGTCGTTGAACGCGAGGATGGCGTCGGGGCGGTCGTTGCGCTCCAGCAGCTGGCGCACGGCGTGGCTGGCAACGCGGAAGTCGATGGTGCCGCAGACGACAAGGCTGCGCTCAATGGGTATGCGGGCGTCGCGAAGGGCCTGCAGGTAGCCGTGCTTGCGGCGGACGACCATGTCGAGATGGGCGGGACCACCGAGAAAGGCTATGCGGCGGCTGCCTGTCTGCAGCAGATGCTGTGTGGCCTGATAGGCGGCCTCGTCGCCGTTGGCGGTGACGGAGGGAAAGAGGTCGGGCAGACAGGTGCGCCCGAAGAACACCAAGGGCAGTTCCATGTCGGCCAGCTGCTGGAAATGGGTGTAGTCGGTGGTGTTCTGTGCCAGACAGGCGATGATACCGTCGACGTGCAGGCTGAGGAAATTGTCGACGGCGTGAATTTCGTCGGTGGTGTCCTCGTGGCTGTTGGCGCTGATGACGCTGTAGCCGTGGGCGGCAGCCTCGCGCTCGATGCCATCGAGGACGGCGCTGTAGAAGTGGGTGACGATGTTGGGCACGACGACACCGATAATCTTCGGGGAGTCGCGGCGCAGACTCCGGGCGTAGGGATTCGGCCGGTAGTTCAGCTTGCGCGCCAGCTCCTTGACGCGCCTCTGCATCTCAGGGCCTATCTCCGGCGAGCTGCGCAGGGCGCGGCTGACGGTGGCAATGCTGACGCCGAGCTGTGCGGCAAGGTCTTTGAGTGTGGTCATAGGTTAGAAGGTCATGCGAATCATGAAACGTATACCCCACTTGTGAGCAGTGGGCAGATGGTTATAGGATAGTCGTCGGATGTATTCGACGTGGACAATCTTGAAGATGTTATGCACGCCGGCAGACACCTCCCAGTAGGGGCGCTTGGAGTCCATGACATAGGAGCCCTCGGGGAAGTACATCAGGACGGGATCGCCGGCATTGCTCTCGAGCAGGGGGTTGTTGCGGTCGGAGAGTCCGCCCCACAGGCACTTGGCCGTAAACCACTCACGCCACTTGAGCTTGCGGAGCAGCGGTATGCGGTTGAGAATCTTGCCGTTCATATCCCAGAGGACCATCGCCGAGGCGTAGCGGTCGTTGAGGAACTCCATGTTGTTGATCAGCGTGAAGGTGTAGTCCTGCATGATGTACGAGAGGTTGGTCTCGGGCATGATGAGCAGGGGGAAGGGCACCTTGTTCCACTGCTTGCCACCCTTGACGTAGCAGTCGATCTTTCCCCAGGACTTCATCCAGAAGCGCTTGTAGATGGTTGCCTCGGTGAAGTTGTAGTTGTAGTCGCCGCCAAGGAAATTCTTGAAACCGGCGGTATGGCTGATGGTGAAGACGGGGGCGTCGAGGTTCACCGGCAGACGGCGCTGCTTGGTGTTGATGAACGTCTCGCCGGGGGCGAAGCGGAACTCGCCTCTCAACTCCGTGGTACGGAACTTCCGGGAATTGACCATTGATAATGGATCATTGACAATGGCGTCGGCAGCGGTCGCAGCGGCAGGGACGGGGTTGCTGAAGTTGGTCCAGAGACTACGGTCGCCGTTCTCGCTCAAGGGGATGAAGAACAGCTGGCCGGCACCGTCGTTCTCCTCGGTCTTCAGCTGGACGGTGGTGCGGAACCCCCAGTCCTCCTCGCGCTCGAAGGAGAGTGTCTGACGGTTGTAGAACATCATCTTGTCGACCTTGGCCCACTTGAACGCCGTGAAGACGTTATCCTTGTCGGTGTGCATGAACTTGTCCGAGGGCGACATGACGTCGTAGGTGGACGTGAACGACAGCGTGCGCTTGGGGAACTCGCGCGGCAGATAGTCCTTCTTGTTGAACGACCAGATGACCGAGCCGGAGTAGTAGTTCTTCTTAGACTCCCAGCCACGGGCAACGTAGCCGCTGAGGAAGAGGTTCGAGTCGAGGTTCGCCGTGGTCTGTGCCGAGATACGCGTGCGGAGCCCGTCGACGAAGTTGCGGGTGATGGTGGTGTTGATGGGGCCGAAGTCGACCTTCGAGGGGTGCTCCTTGTCAAGCGAGGTCTCGACGAAGTTCTCGATGAACGCCTTGGCTACCCAGATAATGTACTTGAAGCCTTTGATGTTCTCCAGACCGTGGATGAACTGGTCCATGGACGACTCGCTCTTCGTGAGCTCCACCTGTCGGTACTGGTCCCAGAACTCGTCGCCGCGCATCATGGCGTTTACGTCGCGTACCTCTTTCTTCTTGCCCTTGAAGAGTTGTGGCGGCAGGGGGTCGAAGGCGTAGTCGGTGAGACGCGTGTTACGGATGACGGCGAACTTCTGCAGGAAGCTGGCGACGACGAGCTCGGTGAACATGTCGTCGACGGAGAGCACCCATGTGGAGTCGGGCAACTGCTTGAACTCCTGGATAATCTTCATGTTCTCGATGAAGTTGACATCGCTCTTCTTCGGGATGGTCATCTCGCAGCGCTTCACCTGATAGCTGGAGTCGGCAAGGATATAGATGTCGCCACGGAAACCGAAGTCCTGCTGGTTGTTGGGCAGGAAGTTCAGGTGGAAACACTTGTCGCGGTCAACGTAGATGGTGTCCTCAATGTAGAATCGGTAGAAAGAGACGGCATCCTTGCCGATGGGCGAGGTGAAAGGGTACTCCAGCAGGCGTATCTGGTCGTCGTAGAGGTTGATGTCGGTGAAGATGTCCTTCATCATCGAGGTCAGGATGTCGCCGGTCTGCATCAAGTCGTTGACACCCGTGGAGTTCTGCCCCTTGATGATGGTCTTCTCGTCGTGGGGCTTCTTACGGTAGATGTGCTGCGTGACGGTCTCGTCGACGGAGAGGGGCAGGATGAGCTTATTGTTCCAGGGACAAGCCTCAATCTGGTTTATCAGCCACTTCTTCTTGGCGAACTTGGGGTTCTCGAGCATCGCCGGCGTGATTTCGTTGGCGGCGAGGGTCATCTTCTGGTATTTGTTGTATTGGTAGTAGTCGCGTTGGGAGAGGTCGGTGCGCTTCTTGGCGGCGACGACCTTACGCATGAGCTCGACGGCCGGGTTGTTCTTACGGCTGTAGCGGTTGCGCTTCGACTTCACAGTGACCTCGCGGAGGCTCTTCGTGTCGTCCTTGAGCTGGATGTCGAGCTTGGCGTTGGTGCTGGCGGTGATGGTGACGGTGCGCGTCTGGTAGCCTACGGCGCTGAATGTCAGCGTCCAGCCTGTGTGACGAGCAATGGAGTAATGGCCGTTGATGTCGGAGGCGACAGCCACCTGATGGCCTTTGTAGATGACGCTGGCGAAAGGCACCGCCTCGCCCGTTTCAGCGTCGGTGATGGTACCAGCTATTTGCTGGGCAAATAAATTAAGAACTGAGAACGGAGAACTGAGAGCTATGATTACTAAAAGGCGGAGAAAACCCTTGAATGCAATCTTGTTTCTAAAGACATTACTGCACCTCATAACGGATTTATCAGCGCTCCATGTAATCATACCTCTCAGTTCTCAGTTCTCACCTCTCAATCATTAATCGATCTCTTCATCAGCCTCGTAGCCGCCCATCTCGCGGATGGCGTTCTTGAGCATGGTGTACTGCTGATAGAGGTTGTTGACAGCCTCCTCGCCCTGAGTGTAGTCGTGCATAGGCGACTTCAGGAAGAACGAGAGGAAGCGCTGTGTGCCGTAGCGGCCGGCGCGGGCAGCGAGGTCGCTGAGCAGACAGAGGTCGAGGCACAGCGGGGCAGCGAGGATGGAGTCGCGGCAGAGGAAGTTGATCTTGACCTGCATGGGATAGCCCATCCATCCGAAGATGTCGATGTTGTCCCAACCCTCCTTGTTGTCGTTGCGCGGCGGGTAGTAGTTGATGCGTACCTTGTGGAAGTACTGCGTGTCCTCGTCGTTGCCGTGACCATAGAGGTCGGGCTGCCAGTCGGGTTTCAGGATGGTCTCCAGCGTCGAGAGCTTCGACACCTCCTTGGTGCGGAAGTTGGCAGGCTCGTCGAGCACCAGACCGTCGCGGTTGCCGAGGATGTTGGTGGAGAACCAGCCGCTCAGACCCAGACAGCGCACACCGAGGATGGGCGAGAAGCCGCTCTTGACAAGCGTCTGACCGGTCTTGAAGTCCTTACCGGCGATAGGCATCTTCGTCTGCTCGGCGAGCTCCCACATGGCGGGGATGTCGACAGTGGTGTTAGGAGCACCCATGATGAAGGGAGCACCCTCGGTCAGGGCAGCGTAGGCGTAGCACATAGACGGAGCGATGTGCTCGCGGTCGTCGGCCTTCATGGCTGCCTCGAGGTCGCTGAGCTTGTAGTGAACCTTCTCGTCGACGGGAACATAAATCTCGGTGGAAGCTGCCCAGAGAACGACGATGCGGGCGCAGCCGTTCTGCTGCTTGAAGTTGCGGATATCCTCGCGCAGCTGCTCAACCATGTCCCAGCGTGTCTTGCAGTCCTTGACGTTGTCGCCGTCGAGACGCTTGGCATAGTTCTTGTCGAAGGCAGCCTTCATGGGCACAATCTTCTCCAGCTCGTCGCGTACGGGCTCGATGTCCTTCTCCTTGAGTACCTCTGCATAGATGGCAGCCTGATAGGCATTCTGGGGATAAACGTCCCAGCAGCCGAAGACGATGTCGTTGAGGTCGGCAATGGGGACAATGTCCTTGTAATGGAGATACTTCTTATCGGCACCGCGACCGATACGAATCTTGTCGTACTGCGTCATGGAACCAATGGGTTTAGCGAGGCCTTTACGGGTCATCAGCACACCTGTCATAAAGGTGGTGGCAACAGCGCCGTTGCCAACTACCATAATGCCCAGCTTTCCGTCAGCTGGCTTAACATTTGCATTTGCCATAGTTTGTTTGTTTTATTGAGTTTGAAGTTTATATTATTTCTCGTTAGATATTTTTGAATCCCTTGCACATGGTCTCGTGGCGGTATTTCATGTAGTAGTAGATAGCTGCAAGAACTGTAATCTCGAAGAGGGGATAGAGGTAGGGGAGGTTGATGAGACAGGCGATGAAGAGCACCGTGGCGCGGGTGTTGTGCGTCAGGATGTTGGTGTACTTCATCAGCGGCAGACTCTTCATGCGGAAAGCCTGACGGAAGTCTTGAGGCATGTCGGCGGCACTGGGCCACTTCTCCTTCACCACGTGGAAGAAACGCTGGAACTCCGGGGTGTTCTTCTCCTGCTTGCGGCACCAGCCGATGTAGAAGTGGTGGAAGATGTAATCCCAGAAATGCTCGCCCTCGCCCACGGTGAAAGGTCCTATCTTGCGCTTGGGCAGCGTGTCGAGCAGGTGCTGCTCCTGAGCCGAGCTGTTAAGCTCGCTGCCTTCCTCGCCCTTGATGAAATAGAGGTGTATCTGCCGGTAGTAGTCGGCCAGCTGACACTGGCGGGCGTGCCAGTAGAAGCCGGCGAAGGAGCACAGCAGGAAGATCCATATGCCCCAGTTGACTGTGGTAAACGGTATGGGGTCGTTCCACAGGCGGATGACGATGGCCAAGTAGCAGAAGAAGTACCACACGTCGCTGGCCAGTCCGTCGAGCATACGTCCGATGGCTGTCTTGTGGTTCGTGAGGCGTGCCATCTGTCCGTCGGTAGAGTCGCAGAAATTGGCGAACAGCATGAAGAGGACGCCGGCAACGTTCCACCACAACTCGGTATGAATGAAACAGTATCCGGCAGCCGCTCCTAGGAACATCGAAAGGATGGTGACGAAGTTAGGCGTGACGCCAATCTTAATCCACATCAGTGCAAAAGCCAGACCGATGGGACGAGTAAAGTAGACATCCAGCCACTCCTCGGTATCGTTGGATTTGAACGATGCCTGAAGTAGCTGCTTAAAGGACTTATTCATATATATATCACAATTCGCGGTGCAAAGGTAAGAAATTATTGTGACATAGGCGTCTTTTCTTATTTATTTTTGTAGTTTTTAAAAAAAAGAGTAACTTTGCGGCCGAAAAATCAAACAATACGAACAATGAGAGCGACAGACAAGAACATTATTATGATTACATCAGGTGGTGTGGGCGAGCGTTTTGGGAGCAATATACCCAAACAGTACGTGGAAATTGGTGGCCGTCAGGTCATCTCTTACGTCATTGAGGCTTGTAAGAGAAGCCAAGAGGCCGATGCCATACTCGTCGTCGCCCATCCGTCCTACCATCAGGACCTTGTTGCAAGGTACGGCGTAGACGTTGCAAGCAGCGGTCCGGAGCTGAATGTCACGAAGCGTAACGGTATTGACTACATCAAAGCGCATAGCCAGTGCGAGAAGCTGGTTGTCGCCGATGCCGTCAGGCCGGCGATTACTCCGGAGGTGATAGACAGGTTCTTCAAATGCCTTGACGACTATGACGCCGTAGCGTGTGCCCGGAAGATTACCGACAGCCTCGGACGCTATGGGGAATGGATTGTCAACCGCGAGGAGTACTATACGCTGTCGGCACCTGAGGGCTTTTCGTTCAGTCTGATAGACAGGCACTTCAAGGCCGAATCGCCCTATACGGAGTCTATCCAGCAGTTGCCTCCCACCTCAAAGGTCTATCTTGATTTCGACGTGCCTTATTTCGACAAGCTGACGTATCCTGAGGATTTGTTCAGGATACAACAGATGCTGTCCAGTCATTAAAGGGGTGTTGCCGTCCTGTCGTTAGACGGGGATCTCCATCCAGAAGGTGCTACCTTCGCCGAATGTGGACTCGACGCCGACGGTACCGCCCATGGAGAAAGCCATGACGCGGCAGAGAGAGAGGCCAAGACCGGCGCCGGGGACGAACTCGTCGACCTTGAAGAAGCGCTCGAAGACGCGTTCCGTGTTCTCGGGGGCGATGCCCTTGCCAGTGTCGCGCACCCACAGACGTAGACGGTGGTTTGTTACAGGGTCGTAGCCGACGGTGATGGAGCCGTGGTCGGTGAACTTCGCGGCATTGGAGAGCAGGTGACCCAGCGACTCCATAAGTCGGCTGAGGTCCGTGGTAACCTGCTGGCCCTCGGGCGAGGCGTACTGGGAAGTGAGAACCACGTCTTCCTTGACCTTCGGCTGGTATTTGGCGACGAGCTCATCGAGAATCATGTTGATGTCGAAGGTGGCCATCTGGAGTTGCTCCTTGCCTGCCTCAATCTTCGAGATGTTCATCACGTCGTCGATAATGCGCAAAAGCTTCTGGTTGTTTTCCTGTATGAGGTTGATGAGCTCCTGTCGCTCCTCCTTGCCGTCGATGTCGGGTAATACGCTGGTGAAGCCGATGATGGCGTTCAGGGGGGTGCGGATCTCGTGACTCATGTTGGCGATGAAGGCGGACTTCAAGCGGTCGCTCTCCTCGGCCTTCGTCAGGGCGGTCTTCAAGGCTGTCTCCAGCGACTTTCGGTCGTCGATGGGCTGTGTGGTGCCTATGATACGTGTGGGACGGCCGCTGATGTCGCGCTCGGCAACGATGGCATAGCTCTCTTCCCAGTAGAACTTCGAGGGGTCGGACGAAACGATGCGGTATTGCTCGTGGTAGTCCTCGCTGATACCGGCACAGAGGTTCTCGAGATTCTTCTGTACGCGCTGGGCGTCTTCGGGGACGAGCAAAGAAGCGTTTTCACTCATCGATCCGCCGTCAGTACCCATCAACTCGCGCTTGGCGCGAAAGTCCTTGTCGAAGGTCAGCTGGCCTGTGGCGGTGTCGATATGCCACACGGACAGTCCTATAGCCTTCAGGACAAAGTCGTATTCCACGTCACGCGACCGCTCGCCAGCCAGCTGGCGCACCTCCTCCTGCAATTCGTGCCCCACACGCCGCTGCCAGAACATGAGAATCAGGAGGGCTATGATGAGCAGGATGCCCACAGCCCAGCCGATAATCTCGTAGGTCTGTTGCGTGTCGTTGACGTAGAGTAGGAGGTCAGTCATGATGTGTCAAGGTTGCATTATAAATAGGTACGTGCGAGAGTGTCGCAGGGTTGGCTACGACGTTTCTCGGGGCAAAGTTAGTCTTTTTCTCTGAAAAACCGTCGTCTTTCGCAAAGTTTTTTTCGTTGTTACAGAAAAAAAATGTATCTTTGCAGCCGATTTATATGATTTTTGACTTTTTTTCATGGAGAAGAATTTTGAAATTATCGCCAAGACGTTCATGGGACTGGAACCTGTGCTGGCGAAAGAATTAAGGGAACTTGGCGCAGAAGATGTACAGGAGGGACGGCGTATGGTGTCGTTCCGCGGCGACAAGGAAATGATGTATCGTGCTAACTTCCAGTTGCACACGGCTATTAGAATCCTCAAGCCCATCAGGCATTTCAAGGCCTCTTCGGCTGACGATGTCTACAATGAGATTCTCAAGGTTGACTGGAGCCAGTATCTGGACGAAGGGAAGACCTTTACCGTCGATGCCGTGGTATTTTCGGAGGAGTTCCGCCACTCGAAGTTCGTCTCCTACAAGGTCAAGGATGCCATCGTTGACCAGTTCCGCGAGAAGACGGGCAAGCGTCCGAACATCTCCGTGGCAAATCCCGATATTCGTCTGAACATCCATATCGCAGAGGACCGCTGTACCCTGTCGCTCGACTCGTCAGGTGAGTCGCTGCACCGTCGCGGCTATCGTCAGGAGAGCGTTGAGGCTCCGCTGAACGAGGTGCTGGCTGCGGGAATGATACTAATGACGGGATGGAAGGGTGAGACGGACTTCGTTGACCCTATGTGTGGTAGTGGTACGCTGCTCATCGAGGCAGCCCTCATTGCCCACAACATGGCTCCCGGACTGTTCCGTAAGGCCTATGCCTTTGAGAAATGGCCCGACTTTGATGCCGACCTCTTCGACCGTATCTATAATGACGAATCCCAGGAGCGGGAGTTCAAGCACCATATCTACGGCTATGATGTCGACATGAAGGCCGTCAATACCGCCCGCCTCAATGTGAAGGCCGCAGGGCTGACCGGTAGCATCACCGTTGAGCAGCAGGACTTCAAGGACTTTATGAAGCCGTCGGGAAAGAGTATCATGGTGACGAATCCGCCTTATGGTGAGCGCATCTCCACACCCGATCTGCTGGGGACGTACCGTATGATCGGCGAACGTCTGAAGCACGAGTTTACGGGCAACGATGCCTGGATTCTTTCCTATCGCGAGGAGTGTTTCGACCAGATTGGCCTGAAGCCCAGTATTAAGATACCCCTCTTCAACGGCTCGCTGGAGTGTGAGTTCCGCAAGTATCAGCTGTTCGATGGTAAGATGAAGGTGTTCCGCTCAGAAGGCGGTAGCGTCAAAACCGATGAGGAGAAACGTCAGATGGCCGAGAAGCACCGTTTCAAGAAGAACCGCGAGTTCAAGCAGCGTCTCGAGGAACAGGAGCAGAACGAGGATGGCGATATCCGTTCGTTCACCTTCCACAAGCACGACGTCTTCGGAGAGAAGAAAACGCGGAAACCAGGGAAAAACTTCGGCGGTAAACGTAAACGATTTGACGATGAAGAAGATTAAATACCCATTCATCCTGGCCTTCCTCCTATTGCCTCTCGCCATCAACGCTCAGGAGAGCAAACAGGCAGAGCAGAAGGCTGAGGAGATAATTGATATGCTGTTTGATAAGATGCAGAAGCTTTTCTCTCTTGAAGACCTGAACTTCGGCGGCACGAACTACCACAATATGCAGCCCGAGAATATGTGGCTGACGTGGTGGGGCGACCGGCTGGTGCAGACGGATGTGGAGGAGTGCCACCTTATTGACACCAAAACGGGCAAGAAGACGCTGCTCTTCACGCTTGACCAAATCAATGAATGGGCAGAAAGCAACGAAGAGGAGAACCGCTACGTGCGCCATCTGATGAACGCCACGTTCCCATATCCTGACAAACCACTTGTGGCCGTCGGCAATAAGAAGGCTAACATCCTCGTCGATTTCAAGGCCCACAAAGTGGTGTGGCAGGACAGTATCTCAGGACAGACGGCAAACGACTGGAATACGGTCTCGAAAGCGACGGCTTGGGTGGAAGACAACCAGCTGTATGTGGCTGACAGCCAAGGGCAGAAGCACCAGCTGACCACCGACGGCAGTCGCGAGATTGTCTACGGACAGAGCGTCCACCGCAACGAGTGGGGCATCGAGAAGG
>Ga0326511_10003027_pt1 | contig 13577 bp, 11 predicted proteins | sample 0_2496_0518_D_FD_203701 | JGI IMG/M metagenome (GOLD analysis project Ga0326511, IMG submission 203701) | Bovine rumen microbial communities from UC Davis, California, United States - 0_2496_0518 | ecosystem: Host-associated > Mammals > Digestive system > Stomach > Rumen | place: USA... | reverse complement strand
GACTTCACTTGATATGGCATACGGGACTGCGCTTGTCATGATGGCTGTCATCCTCGTGAGCAACTTACTCGTGACTATTTACGCAAGAAGGAGACAACGTGCATGGAAGCAGCAATGAGAATTAGAAATGTCAGCGTATCCTACGATGGAAAGACGGCTGTGAACGATATCTCTCTCGATTTCGGGAAAAGCTGTATTACTTCTATTATCGGACCGTCCGGATGCGGCAAGACGACGCTTCTCCTTGCGCTAAACGGCCTGATCAGTGAGAATGTCGGCGCAAGGATCAGCGGAGAGATATTTTTAGGCGACAGGAAGACAGATACGATTCCCAGGGAGGAACTTCGAAGGCGCGTAGGTCTGGTCTTCCAGACACCTATGCCGTTTCCGTTCTCGGTATATAAAAATCTCATCTATGCGCCGAAATATTACGGAATTCGAAATAAAAAGGATCTTGACCGGATCGTGAAGGAAAAATTGGAGATGGTCGGTCTTTACGATGAGATAAAGGATGAGCTCGGAAAGAGTGCCCTAAAGTTTTCGGGAGGCCAGCAGCAGAGGATATGCATCGCGAGAGCGCTCACCGCAGAGCCGGATGTACTGCTGCTGGACGAACCATGTTCTGCGCTCGATGTCAGAAGCATCTCTGTCATTGAGGAGACCTTGCGCAAACTGAAAGAAAAGTATACGATTATAATCGTTACGCATAATATAGCGCAGGCCAGACGGCTGTCGGACCGGGTCGCATTCCTGAAGGACGGGAACCTTGTCGAGGAGGGAGATGCGGACCACTTTTTCAGAGAGCCAAAGGAAGCGCAGACCAGAGAATTCTTGAAAGGAATTTACGGATGATCACTATAGATATACCCGGAAGAGAAATAATCACGATTGAGCATCTTGTGCTTGATTATAACGGAACCGTGGCAGAAGACGGGCAGCTCATAGACGGTGTGGAGGAGAGGATGAGGTCTCTTAAAGAACTCGTCAACATACACGTGCTGACTGCGGATACATACGGCACGGTGCGTGCCCAGTGTGACCCCATAGGTGTGCATGTGGAGACCTTTCCACGTGCAGGCGCTGCCGAGTGCAAACTGGAAATAGTGCAAAGATTAGGCAGCCATGTCATGTGCGTAGGCAACGGTTTCAACGATGTTCTCATGTTTGACGCGGCCGATCTTTCCGTCGCTGTGCTCGAAAAAGAGGGAACATATGCCGGGCTCATAGCGCATGCGGACATAGTGACGAGAAGCATTGTAGACGCATTTGATCTGCTGATCAGAACGGACAGAATGAGAGCTACCTTAAGGACATGAGAGGACAATGAAGAACCCCCGCAAGGCGCCAAAGACGCTTTGCGGGGGTTCTTTTTCATGGTGATATATGTGGCAAATGCAGCGCGGAAAGGAATAGTGCACTGCACCTGTACATCAAGATGAGTTACTTGTAAATGCCTTTCATGATGTCGGCGATTTCCTGAGGATCCGTTGTTTTTTGTATCGCGCTCTGCCTCTTCTCGTCGTAGGCGGCTATACGTTTAACTCTCTCGAGCACGTCCGGGAGATATTCAACGGGAAATTTGACAGCTCCGTTCTGATCCATATGGATTACTTCTCCGGGAGCTGCATCCATGGAGCAGAGCGAGACAGGAACGTTCACCGCCTCCACGGGCAGGTATCCGTGACCTGCCGTCAGACCTGTAAAGAGGCACTGGACGCCCAGAGGGCGCATCTCCTCGATGTCTCTTGCCGGACCGTCGCCGACGACTCCGACTACCCCCAGCTGGCGGAAGGCTGTCATCATGTTCCCGCCGATCAGCGCGTTCTTGCGGCGAAGGTGCTGTGGCGCATTCAGCTTCATGGCCAGAATGACCGGACCGGATACTTTGTCAATGGCTTTTAAGATATCGACAAATCCAAGCCGGCTAAAGTTCATCCCCGGAACACCGTACACACATGTCACGGCATATCCGCAGCGGGGACCGAAAGACGGGTACAGGCAGCGGATCCGCTCGTCGGTGAACCAGTTCATGCTGTGGGGCTCATAGAGACCAAGACAGTTCTCGGTATCGGCAGGGTAAGTAGCGACTGCGTTGGTCACTGTCGGTGTATCGTATTTTTCAAGCTCGTGCATGATTGCAATGTATTCCGGATTAGGGTCAATTCCCATTTTTCTTCTCCTTACTGGCAGGCAATGCCCGGGTCAAGCGAGATTTGAACTCATCGGTTTACGACATTTATCGGCTTTCCGTCGATGAAAGCTTTTACGTTATTGACCGTGATATCCATGATCCTCTGTCTTGCCTCCTTGGCTGCCCATGAAATGTGCGGCGTGATGATGCAGTTTTTGGCTTTCAGCAGAGGATTATCCCCCATAATGGGTTCTGTGGACACGACGTCGAGGCCGGCAGCGTAGACTTTACCGCTGTTCAGCGCGTCAGCGAGATCCTGCTCGTTGACAAGACCTCCGCGGCTGTTGTTGATGATGATGACACCGTCCTTCATCTTCGCTATACTGTCTTTGTTGATCATACCTGCATTCTCAGCAAAAAGAGGGCAGTGCAGGAAGATCACATCGGACTTCGCATAGAGCGTGTCAAGATCGACATATTCCGCAAGCGCTCTGCCTTCGTCCGAGGGATGTCCGTCGACTGCGAGCACGTTCATACCCATAGCGCCGAGGATCCTTGCTGTTGTTTTGCCGATGCGGCCGAGACCGATAATGCCGGCTGTCTTTCCGAAAAGCTCGATCATCGGGAAGTCCCAGTAGCACCAGTCGATGTTGTTTTCCCACTTGCCTTCCTTGACGGTCTGATCATGATGGCCGATGTGAGAGCAGATCTCGAGCAGTAGTGAGACCGCGTACTGGCCTACGATCTGGGTTCCGTATGTCGGGACATTGATGACAGGGATGTTCTTTTCCGCGGCATACTTGAAGTCCACGACATTGTAGCCGGTCGCAAGCACTGCGACAGCCTTCATGTTCGGGCAGCGGTCGATGGTCGCCGCGCTGATAGGTGTCTTGTTGGTGATTACAATATCCGCATCGCCGATCTTCTCAGCGATGATGGGGGATTCCTCGTAGGAAATTCTGTCATATACGGTCAGCTCACCGAGAGCCTCAAGTCCGTCCCAGCTGAGGTCGCCGGGATTTTCAGTGTATCCGTCGAGTACTACGATTTTCATATCATATCCTTTCCGCGGTCTTATGCCGCATTCTTATCAGTTCGGCAGGGTGCAGGGATGCATATGCGTGAGTTTATGCCTGCGTCACTAAGCTGACATATGCATCCCTGCCAGTCTCAATTAAAGTTTGCTTACGATTTCAGCCATCTTGGCTCCGTCGTCCACCCAGAGTTCTCTGAGCTTCTTGAACTCATCTCCGAGGGAGAAATCACGGACGCCAAGATCAATGTAGTACTGGAGCTGATCCGGTTTCAGGACTTCGCATCTCGGGCGAACGCCATATTTCAGTGCAGTCTCGATCATCTCGCGTTCAGCGGCTTTCCAATCCTCTACTATATCAGCGCTGTTCTTGCCGAGGCTCATACTGTAGTCGGACGGACCGAACTGGAGCATGTCGACGCCTTCAATCTGGCAGATTTCTTCAACCTGTTTCATGGAGCAGTCTTTTTCAATCATGAAAGCGAGCACGACGTCGTCAAGTCTCGCTGCGTGGTCAAGCTGCGGCAGATAGGTCTGAGTGCCGATAAAACGTCTGCTGGGGACACCGAAGCGGCCTTTAGACCAGGGAGTGTCGGATTTCATGGCTTCCACCGTCTCACGAACTTCATCGGCTGTGTGATGGTCGGCGAAGAGAATCGCCTGGAAACCGGCAGCGACAGCTTTCTGAGCGACATATTTTCTTCCCTGGAAGTCGACCTTCATCATGCTGCCCATGTTGTGGAGTTCTGCGGCTCTGCAGATGTTCTCAAGATCAAGCTGTGTGAAAGGAGCATATTCGCCGACGAACTCGATGTAGTCGAAATTGCCGGTCGCTCCGATCGCCTCGGTGTAGAAGGGCCATGTGCTCCATACTCTCGTTGAGGTGCTGCATTTATTCTCTTTTAAAAGCTGTCTGACCTTATTTTCTTTCATTGCGTTGTTTTCCTTTCTTAGATAAACATAGTCTCCGGATTCTTTTGGTCTTACTGCGGCGCTGGGCCGGCTGGATTTCTTTAATCTTACTGTGCTGTCGCAGCCGGCTTCTTTATTGCCTTATAGATTGAGAATCCAATCGTAAAGATAGTTGCGAAGATGCAGATAGCAGCGATCGGGGAGGAAATGATCGGCAGCCACTGTCCGTCTGTCTTCATGAGAGAACGTCTCAGGTACAGCTCGAGCATCGGAGCGAGAATGAATCCGACGACCATAGGGGCGAGCGGGAATTCGTGTTCTTTGAGAATATATCCGATGATGCCGAAGACGACCATAATAAATATATCAAGTGTATTGTTATTTGCACAATAGGAACCGACGAAGCAGCATACGATGACGATCGGAAGAAGCAGCATCGAGGGGATGGAGAGCATCTTCGTAAAGATCGAGAGACCGAAGTATTCCATGACGAAGAAGAGAATATTGGCAACTACGAATCCGGCAAGAATCGCGTATACAAGTTCGCCCTGTGTCTTAAAGAGCAGCGGACCGGGTGCGATATCGTTCATCTGGAAACCGGCCAGGATGATGGAAGTCGCGTTGTCGCCGGGAATACCGAGTGTCAACAGGATGATCATTGCGCCGCCTACCGTGGCGTTGTTGGCTGTCTCGGAGGCTATGATGCCGTCGACTTCGCCCTTTCCGAATGTCTCAGGATGCTTTGACGTCTTCTTGGCATAGGAATATGCCATCAGGTTGCTGATGTTGCCGCCGAGACCCGGCAGTACACCGATGAGGAGTCCCATCAGGGAGACAGGAATGATCATCTTGATTCTCTTGAAATAATCTCTGAAAGTGAATTTCGCGCCTTCGTTCTGATTCGTGCCGCTGAAATCAAGACTTTTCTGTGAAGCCTTATCACGGGCAGTTGCCATGATCTGGGAGACTGCGAAGAGACCGATCAGTACGGGAACCAGCGAGAAGCCGTTGGACAGTTTTGTGATCCCGAAAGTGTATCGGTAGACGGAACTCAGGCCGTCGGTGCCGACACAGGCCAGGCAGACTCCGAGGAGGCAGGCTATAAGACCTTTGACCATGTTCTTTCCGGCCAGAGAGGATACTGTCGTCAGAGCAAAGAGGATGATGCCGAAGTAGTCATAGGAACTCAGTTTGAGCGCGAACTGCGCGATGTAGGGTCCTATGAAGGAGAGGACGATCGCTCCGAAGATGCCGCCGACGAAGGAGGCGATGATGGCAGCGCTGAGAGCTGTCTTTGATTTTCCCTGTTTCGCCATCGGGTATCCGTCGAAGCAGGTCGCGATAGAGGAAGGTGTTCCGGGAATACCAAGAAGGACTGCGGAAATCAGTCCGCCGGAGCTTCCTCCGACATAGACCGATACGAGGAAGCAAAGTCCGCTGATCGGGTTCATACCGAATGTGAAGGGGAGCATGATGGCCAGGGCTGTGAATGCCGAAAGGCCGGGCAGTGCTCCGATGATAAGGCCGCCGAACGTTCCCACCAGCATAAGAAGGAGCGTTTCAAGGCTGGCAATGGAAGCAAATCCACCGAGTAACTGCATTTTTATCTCCTTTCTTTATCTGAACAGGGCTCCGACCGGGAGCTGAATGTGGAATATGTTGTAGAACACGGTGTTGAGAAATACCGGAACGGCAACACATATCAGAACGACGAGGATAAGCATTTTCTTATTCTTTTTGATATTGTCGGGCATGAGGACCCAGCATTCAAAAAGAAGATAGAGGATAGATGTGATCGTAAAACCGATATTGAGTACCAGAATGTAGTAGACAAAGAGAGCGACTGTCGTGAGTATGAGCGGCAGATTGATCTTCTTTGTATTTTCGATTTTTGTATTTTCTTCTTCCGGCTCGGTTTTTTTTCTGAGAGCCTGAATGATCAGAATCGCAGAGAGGAGGAGGAGCAGTATCGCTGCGAGCTGAGGGAAGAATCTTGATCCGAGGACGTCTGAAGTCGTCTGCTGGATCTGGAAGGAATAGACGTAATAGACGACTGCTAAAACGCCTATCACGATTCCGGAAAATATATCACCACGTTTTTCTTTCATTGCGTTTCTCCTGCTATAGATGTGCTGCCGGACTGTCCGTAAGATACAAATGCCATCTTGCGGAATTCCGGGAAGCGGGGCCTCCGTGAAGACCGGGGCCCCGTTTCCCTTATCAGTACGACAGTTCCTTTAAGGATCAAATTTGTGCAGATTAATGATTAGTTTACTGAGCCTCAAGGAATGCTTCCTTGTAGGGAAGAAGTGTCTCTTCGTACATCTTGTTGCAGTAGTCTCTTGCCTCGTCGCCGCCCATGAAGACGACATTCAGGTAATTGCTCTCGATGCTCTCGATGAATTCCGGATCCTGAGTAGCTTTTTCAAGAACTTCAGTGAGGGCTGCGACTTTCTCATCCGGAACATCCGGGCCTGTGCCTACCCAGAAGAACTTGGAGAAGTCAACATTAGTAAGGCCAAGGTCAGAAGCGAGCGGGACATCCTGCGGAAGCAGGTCGTTCTTCTCTGTTCCGAGGAGTACGAGCGGGATGAATTCGCCGGTGGAGAAATAGTCATTTGCAAGTGAGTAGGAAATGTTGATGACGTCTGTCTGCAGGCCGAGAAGCGCTGTCATTTTGGCTGCGTTGTTGCCTACATCGACGAAGCGGAGGGTAGAACCCCATTCCTTATTCATTGCGATGCCGCAGATCTGGTTGGAAGCACCGATCTTTCCGCCGTACTCGATCGTGTTAGGAGATTCTTTGTCAGCTGCAAGCAGATCCTCGAGTGTGTTCCATCCGGATTCCTTGTTGACTGCGAGCACTGTTGTGTTGTCGATGATCGGAACACCGATTGTCTTGAAGGAATCGATATTGATTTCAGATGTTCCCTGGATGTACGGAACGAACATATCTGTACCGTTGACGATCAGTGTATTGCCGTCAGCCGGAGCGTCGATGCATTCCTGCATGCCCATGACTGTTGCTCCGCCGTCTACGTTCTTAACGACAACGTTGACGCCCGTGATCTTCTGCATAGCCTGAGCAAGTGTTCTTGTATTGCGGTCGGTGTCGCCGCCTGCCTTGACCGGGCAGATGATTGTGATGTCTTCTGTGAACTGATCGTCAGCTGCCGCCTCAGCGCCTTCCTTGACTGCGTCATTTGTCGATTCTGCTGTCTCTTCCTTTGCATCTGCTGCGGGAGCTGCTGTGGACTCGGAAGCTGCACCGCCGCATCCTGTAAATGCTGCTGCCGCGATAATTGTGCACATCAGTGCGCTTAAGATTTTCTTTTTCATGAGTATCCTCCTGACCGTATAATAATGTCTTTTTATAATGTCGTACTGGTTCGTGAGCTTTGGTGCCGCCGCATGTGGCAGCACGATTGCATTTTGATTTTTAAGATTTTATAATACAGAGTAGGATCATTCTTAAGCCGGCATTGAAAAAATCGATGTCTGTATCACCATGGGAAATTGTTTTGCTTCCCTATAGCTATATTTTCCCACTTGCTGAGAAATAAAGCCAATACATAAACTAGTTTATGCAATCGAATAATTCGATTTCTAGGCCCACATGTTTACAGGAAAGGCACAGACAATGGACATAAAACATCTCCAGTACATCATCACCGTCGCGGATGAAGGCAACATCACAAAGGCAGCCGAAAAACTTTTTATCTCTCAGTCCTCGCTCAGCTATTATCTGACCACAGTGGAAAAACAGCTAGGTACACCTCTTTTTCTACGCCAGCGCCATGGGGTCACGATCACTCCTGCAGGGGAGAAGTATGTGGAAGCCTGCCGTGAGGTCGTGGCCATACGGAATAAGCTTTACGATGAGATTGCTGAGCTCAAAAAAGCCGAGCGCATTACGATCTGCAGCTCTTCTGTGTGGGGAAGCCGTTTTATGGCAGAGTACCTGCCGATATTTGAGAAAAAGTATCCGGGAGTGCACTTTGAGGTATCTCAGGTGGAGAGCATTTACATGAAGCCGGATATTCAGGCTGGCAGGATCGCATTTGCCCTTATGTCCGTGAGCCCTTATGAGAAAACGGAAAAATCGATGGAACTTCTCAGAAAGGAACCGTTCTACTTTGCGGTCAACAGCGCGCACAGATTTGTCAAAGAGCACCCGGAGGACGAGATTTCGCTCAGGGATGTATTTGATAATTTTTCGGATTCGAATTTTTTGATTTCCCGAAGACAGAGCGCAAATTACATTACGATTATGCACGTGTTCGAAGAAAATGGATTTATGCCGGCATCTTTTACGGAGGTGAACGGCCTTTATCTGACGGCGGATATGGTCGCAAACGGCACCGGCGTCAACTTTATGCCGGAATCAGGCGTAATCAACCACCCGAATCTCAAGTTTTACAGGGTCAGCCCGAAAATATATCGCTATATTATGCTCTACAGCAAGCCAATCGCGAATCAGAGCGAGATCGAGGCGGCTTTTCATCGATTCATATTGAGCAGCTTCAGAGATAAGAAATAAATGAAAAGAAACGCTCCGCGTGGGACCAGAACGTCATGTGACGGTTCTGCCCCCATGCGGAGCGTTTTCGACGTAGAGAGATTACAGAGGGAGTTTCTTACCCCGGGAAAAGCATTTGAACTCTGAATATGGAAATTCTTACCCCGGGAACATCATCTGATAAATAAAGATGATAAGAGGCATTGTGACAACACACAGAAGCGTTGTCATAACATTATAGATACCGGCTTTGGCGGCATCCTTATTATGCAGGACGGCAATCTGGACGATCGAGCTCGCGGACGGCGCGCCGGCACCGAGTATGACGACCATGAAGACCGCTCTGAGCTCCGGGTGATGTGTGAGAAATCCTGTCGCGTACAGTATGAGCATTGACAAAATGGGGACGGCCAGAAGCCTGCCGAAGGATACCAGATAGGCTTTTTTGTACGTGAATACGGTCTTTATATCTATCCCGGCGATGACCATACCGACAAGCAGCATCGACGAGGCGGCGACCATGTCGTTGAAACCCTTGGCTGCCGCGTCGATGACGGACGGTACGGTAATTCTGGTAACGAGGAAAAAAATTCCGATACAGAGCGCTATCAGGTTCGGGTTCAGCAGGAGTTTTCTTACGTTGACAGTTCGATCCCCTCTGATGATGGAGAAACAGTGGGTCCAGAGCAGCGCGTTGAACGGGATCTGGAAGGAACTGCAATAAAAGACCATCTCATCGTCCAGTGCCATGCTGACGAGAGGCAGCAGAAGGTTGCCTACATTTGCGTAAATAATCGTCGAGCGGTCGATCGCGTCCAGACCGAACGGTTTCATACATATTCTGGACATAAGCATCGAGAGCAGTATCGTTGCGGTGGCAAGCAGCGTGCCGCATATAAATCCGTGCATGCGCTCCGGAGTGAGGTCGATCTGAAACGCCCGGGCTATGAGGCAGGGCTGCAGTACATAGACGAGCAGAACGGAGATGACACGGGTGTCATCCTCCCGGAGTAGTTTGAACCTGACCAGCGCGAAGCCGACAATTGCCATGAGCATCATGGCGACCAACTTGTTGAATAAAATCAGACTGAATTCCATAGATGTATTTCCTTTGCTGTATTTCCGGGCTTTATCATACATCATAGGGCTGATTTATTCCAGTGCGATTTTTGCGGTTCGCAGGGAAGGACCTGCAATGTTTTTCTCACGAAGATGAATGCTTTACTGCCGGTAACGAAGTATATGACAGCCTGCCTGAAATGCCCCTGCCAAGTCATGAATACGTATGTGAACAGAAGGCTATTGTGTGGTATACTATTAAAATGGCAGCCATACATAAGGCACTCACGAAAATCCTGATGCGCATGGTGTGTGAGACGAAAACGCAGCGTGTGGAGCCTTCAGCAGTCACCTTCAAAATGAGAGGACAACAAGAATGAAAATTTTTCATCTGTCAGACCTGCATATCGGTTTAAAGCTGTATAACCGTGACCTTCTGGAAGACCAGAAGTATGTTTTTGACCAGATCATAAAATACGCGAAGGAGGAGGCTCCGGATGTCATCCTCATCGCGGGTGATATCTACGACAAGGCCGTTCCCTCCGCGGAGGCGGTCGAGGTCTTCGATGATTTCATCGCTGAGCTTGCAAATGAAACCACATCCACCGTCATGACCATCAGCGGGAATCACGACAGCGCGCCGCGCGTGGATACATACAGAAGAGTACTGGCAAAACAGAAGCTCTTCATGATCGGAAAGCCTCCGGTCATGCCGGATGAGTATATTGAGAAAGTGACTCTGACCGATGAGTTCGGGCCGGTGAACTTTTATCTGCTCCCGTTCGTCAAGCCGTCCATGGTGAAACTTATCACCGGGACCGATAAGGAGGGAAGGAACCTCAGCTATAATGACGCGATGCATACATTGCTTGCCCGGGAAAATATAAATCTTAATGAGCGCAATGTTTTTGTCAGCCATCAGTTCTACCTGCCGGTGGGAAAGACGGCCGACGATGTTGAGCGCATGGAGTCAGAGATCAGGACCGTCGGTAATATCGATGAGATATCGGCGGATGTCCTTGCTCCCTTCGACTATGCCGCTCTCGGGCATATTCACAAGCCGATGACCGTCGGCGATGAACGGTTACGCTACTCCGGTACTCCGATGCCCTATTCCGTGAGCGAGGCCGGCCAGAAGAAGGGCGTTGTCATGGTAACGCTCCGTGAAAAGGGCAGCGCTCTGTCTATCAGCGTCCTGCCCCTTGAGCCGCTCCACGAGGTAAGAGTGATAGAGGATACACTGGAAGAGATACTGAAGCAGGGCTGCGACGACTATGTAACAGCGGTCCTCACGGACAAAGTGGAATTTGATATATTCGATATGCAGGCAAGACTCAGAGCCGCATTTCCCAACCTGCTCGAGATCCGCAGAGTCAACACGAACCGGGCGGATTACTCGAGAAAGATTCAGGCAGATGAGGAACTTGATCCATATGACCTTTGCTGCTCGTTCCTTAAGGATATGGATGAGGACTCACTGTCCATCATTCGGGACATCATCAATTCGATCGAAGGCAGTGGGGAAGAGGATACATAAATTGCCGGGTAATTCACAGGAGGTATACTATGAGACCACTGACACTCACGCTGCAGGCTTTCGGCTCCTACGGACAGCGTACTGTTATAGATTTCACCGAACCTAATCAGAACCTCTTTCTCATCACCGGTGATACGGGTGCGGGGAAGACGACGATATTTGACGCGATTGTATTTGCACTGTACGGTGAAGCGAGTTCTTCAAGAAACGTGAAGAACGGCACAGAACTTCACAGCCAGTTCGCTGCTCCGGGAACGGAACCCTATGTCGAGCTGACATTTTCCGACGGCAGCTTTGAGGGGGCAGATGTGTACACAGTGCGCCGAAATCCGAGATACATGCGCGCGAAAAAGAAGGGGTCAGGCGTGATCTCCGAGGCTGAGAAAGTCTCGCTCATCATGCCGGACGGCACCGAGTATCCGAGCAAGGAGACCAATGAAAAACTGCTCGGGATCGTAGGACTCTCCAAGGATCAGTTCATGCAGGTCGGCATGATCGCCCAGGGCGAATTCATGGAGCTTCTTCGGGCTAAATCCGCCGACAAGAAAGAGATTTACCGCAGACTCTTCGGCACTGAGCTGTATCAGCAGATTGGCGATGAGCTGGACCGCAGGAAGAAGGAGAAGGAAAAGGAGCTCGGACATATACGCACAGTCTGCCAGACCGAGGCATCGCACATTGTGATTCCGGACAACTATGAAAATGCCGAGGAAGTGAGAGAGCTCATAAAGCGGATTATGGAAGCGGATCGCCTAAATGTTGCAAATATGGATTCGCTCATCGAAGTCCTAAGGGACCTCACAGATTACCTGACAAAGGAAAAGGTCAGATCTGACGCGGAGCTTGCGGCTGCCGTTAAAGAGCGCGATGAAAAGCGGGATATATATACAAGAACAGAAAATCTTCTGAAGTCCTTCCGACAGCAGGATGAGGCTGAGAAGCAGCTTGCTGAATGTGCTGCAAATGAAGCCCATATCAAAGAGCTTGAGCGCCTCGGCGTGCAGCTTGCGGCAGCCTACGAAGTGCAGGCTGTCTACACGCGATATGAAGACGGGGTAAAGAGACTCGCGGAGACCATGCGAAGACTTGAGCAGCAGAAAGCGCTCATGCCCGGTCTCGAGGAAAAAGTTAAGAAGGCCAATGCCGAACTTGAGAGGACAAGGCAGGTCCTTGAGGAAGAGCAGGACAACGCTATCAAGGTAAAGACCAGAGTGGAGAAAGACAGGCAGCATGTAAAGGCGATCAAGGCAGCGGACAACGAGATGACTGCTGCGCTGCAGATCCTGAGAAAGGAGGAGGCCGCCTATGCGGCTGCCACAAAGCAGCAGAACGAGCTCATTGAGCAGACGGCTGTGTGGCAGCGGGAATCCGAGGAGTTAAAGGATGCCGGCGCAAGACTGGGTCTTCTGAATGAGCAGATCGCGGTGGTGGATTCGCTTCTTGACGATGCGGTGAAAGCAATCGGCCTGCGCAGTGACGCTGAAAAACAGAAGAGACTTGTCGATGCTGCCCAAAAAGCCTATGAAAAGGCCTCAGCTGACTACCGCGCAAAGAAATTTGAATATGACGGCCTAAGGCAAGCCTTCTTTGATGCGCAGGCAGGTCTGCTCGCCAGAACTCTCGTGCCGGGACGTCCCTGTCCGGTATGCGGATCGACAGAACATCCGTCACCGTGTCCAATCAATACAGAGTTTTCCGATGTTACACGGGATATGGTGGAGAGTGTCGGAAGAGAAGTTGAGGAACTTCGTGAAAAACAGGAAGCTCAGGCGGCCAGATCCAGATCGGCAAAGGATGTATATGACGAAAAATACGAGAGTGTTTTAAGAGCAAGGGATGCCCTCGTTTCGAAAATGAAGAAGAGCATTACGAACGTGCCGGATGACATCGTCCTTGCCAGAGCCAAAACGCTTATTGAAGCCCGCGGAGAGGAACTCCGACGCGCGATGTCGGCAGCCAAAGGTGATGTGGATCATTACCAGGCGGTCATGGAGAAGCTGAAAGGTGTCGATGAAGAAAAAGAGCGCCTGAAAAACCTTGTTTCAGCGGCCAGCGAAAGGGTTACTCAGGCGACGAGTGAACACGCCGCCAAGCTTTCCGCCCTGGATACACTTAAAGCCCAGAGGTTCTACAATTCCACCGAGGAAGCGGAAAATGACTTAAAGCAGGCTGAGGGGAAGAAGCTTCTGGCAGGACATGCCTTCAAAAATGCAGACAGGGATCTGAAGGAAGCGACATCGGTAAGTCAAAAGGCGGAGAGTCTGATTGCCGAGTACAGTGGCAATATCCCCGAGGAGGAGCAGGTCATCGCGGAGAGAAGGACATCCTACGAGTCCATTCTTGATGAGAAAGACCTTGCGGAACATGAGTGGAAAGATCTCGCCGG